>Ga0056114_1000214_pt1 | contig 17360 bp, 16 predicted proteins | sample WorMetHERISLAND1_FD_77005 | JGI IMG/M metagenome (GOLD analysis project Ga0056114, IMG submission 77005) | Marine gutless worms symbiont microbial communities from Max Planck institute for Marine Microbiology, Germany - Olavius loisae HERON... ...
CGTCGTCGCCGCCACAAAGTGCTCCATCAAACGATCACGCTTCCAACCACTGAGCCGGCTTCTTCTCGCATACATCCTGCAATCCTAGCCCAAGCATCTCGCTTAGCTAGGACAGCCCCTAACTTTTAAATGACGAATACGATTGATAGAGAGACATGGAATCTACCGGTCGCCCGGCCACTTTGGACGGATAAGGTGCAGCAAGGGTGCTAACTTGGCACGAAGATGCTAGGTCTTGTCAAACCCCATGGCGGCAGTTGGCCCCATCCGTTTGGCATCAACGACCGGGCGGCGGCGGGTTAGGTCTTCAAGGACCAAGTTTACAAGGGATTATCCAGTGACAGACAATATTAAGGTCGATATTTCGCCCGGGGAACTGATTGACAAGATCACCATCCTTGAAATCAAACTCGAGCGGATCAGCGATCCGGGAAAGAAGCAGAACGTCGGTGTCGAGTATCGGCTGCTTTCCGAAACGCGCGACGAGCATATCGAGGACAGCAGGGGTATCACGGAATTGACCGCGCGCCTGAAATCAGTCAACGAAGCGCTCTGGGTCATCGAGGACGACATCAGGGAATGCGAGCGGGCCAAGGACTTCGGGGAACGGTTCGTTGAACTGGCACGCAGCGTCTATATCACAAATGACGAGCGCGCGCGGCTGAAGCGCGAGATCAATGATCTGCTGGGGTCACGGATCGTTGAAGAGAAATCCTACGCGGCTTACTAATGCTCCTGTAAGCAGTATCTGCGGTGCCGGATGAGCTTTGCTTTGCGGATCACGGACATATTCATTCGGTCCCGGTGCCGGAAACTCGACCGGCCGGCCCGTGCGTCTGGGGTGCTGCTCCTGTCGTGCGGCGGGCTCGGAGACACGGTTTTGTTTTCCCACGTCCTACCGCGGTTCAGGAAACTCGCGGAGCCCGGCGAAGGTGTCTCGGTTCTTTTGCGCTCGGACGGGGCGAAAACCGCCTTCCTGTTCCCTTCGGGCGCCGAAAAAATCGTTGTTGATTTCACTCGTCTAAGGTAAAGACCGGGGTTACCGTCGGGCAACTTGTGAAGACCTATACCGGCGCAACTTCCGCCTCGCCCTATCGACCGATTTCAAACGCCACCCGGACCTGGACGAGTTCCTTCTCTTGACCGCGTCGGCGGCCGAGACCGTTGCCATGAAAGCGCGGCCATGGGGCAAATATCAACGGCGCCTGGATGCCAATGAAACCCAGTTGACGCGGGTCTTCGACGGGGGGCCGAAACACGTCGACAAAGTGATCCGGTGGTGCCGGTTCCTCGACTGGTTGACCGGCACTGTGGTCCCGCCGCCCCTGGCGAACCTCACGGAAGCCGCGGTCGAGGAAAAACCGGCACAACCGGGCCGACGGGTTTTCATTCAACCGTTTTCAGCGGTTTCCGCGAAGCAGAGCCCTCCTGAACTCTACCAGCGCCTCATCGAAGCGTTGCCGAACGATGTTGAGGTATCAATTACCGGGACCGACGCGGATCTGGAACGGAACCCCGCATACAAGGGGCTACTGGATCACCGAGCCGTCCGCTTCGACAACCGCACGTTCGAGGCGATCGCGCCGGACCTTCGATCCTGTAACCTCGTCGTTTCCGTCGACACGGCCCTGATGCATCTCGCCATTGCCGTCGGGGCGCCGACACTGGGCTTGGCAAGTGCGGCTTATACAGGAGAGATCGTCCCGTACGCGCCGGAGATAACGCCGCCCAATGCCCATTTCCTCTACCGGCCGATGCCGTGCGAAGGGTGTCTCGGCGTTTGCGTTCACCCGTTGGAAGCTGGGGTCTTCCCCTGTATCGCGCGACTCGATGGCGACACCGTGGTCGATACGGCCCTCGAGCTGTTCGCCGGCGGCGGTGTTCCGGCTGTGGTTACCGTGGGAGGATCCGGTTGATTTCCCGCCAAGCCGTTTCCGAGGGTGCGAGGAGCAGGTTCCCCGGCCGTGCATGACGATCGGCCCTGTAGGATAGGCCGGTTTCCACCCGGGCGCTGTATCCGCCGGTTTCCGCATGGATAAGAACTCCGGCGGCATGGTCCCAGGGTTTCAATTTACCTCCGTAGTTGCAGAAATCGAGGGTGCCGCGGGCCAGGTCCATATATTCCCGACCGACGCACTTGTAGCGTTTGACCAGTTTCGGAACGCCTGGTGTTCCCGATTCCACCATGGTTTCGAGCCGGCGCCTCATACGCGTTCCCAATGAGCCCGCCATTGCCTGGCCGTGTCGGAGCCAGTCTACGGTCAGCTTCCCAAGCCCCCTCACCCCGTCTTGCTGATATCATCGCATCGTTGATCGGGTCATATATCCAACCCGCCATCGTTTCGTTCGCCTGCACCAGCGCGACGATGACAGCGAAGCAGGGTATGCCGTCGACGAAATTCTGGGTGCCGTCGACCGGATCGACGACCCAAACGGGTGGCTCGCCGCCGAACGCTTTTAGAACACGCGCATTCGCAGCTGCGGCCTCCTCGCCGACCACCTTGGAACCGGGAAGCAGTTTGCTGAGGGCAGCGGAAAGCAGACGTTCGGCCTCCCTATCGGCGGTCGTAACCAGGTCACCCGGGTTTTTTTCCGAAATATCATGCCGTTCGAGCCGTCTGAAGCGGGGCAGTATGGCTTTTTGCGAAACCTCACGAATGACGGCTTTGACCTTAACGGGTTCCGGTGTTTGCATAAGGGCGCGAGCCTTCCTGCCTAGGGGTTCAGCATCGGATGCGGTCGAAGGCGAGGGTCAATTGCCGTAGACGTCTCGATCACGGTGGTAAGCATTGGCAAAATCATCAAGCATGCGGGCCGCATCGGTGTTGAATTCAGCGCGTTGGATGAGCGCCCGCGCGACGAATGATGCGAATGTCACAGCTTCCGCCTTTCCTCTCAGAGAAAAGGAATCGGCCAGATTCTGCAAATCGTCGTGCACGTGTTTGCGCGCCATGACATTGAGTTGGGATTTGACCAACCGGTTCTTGTCACGCCACTTTTTCTGGTTTTTCGCACTTGCCATAAGGTCCTCCACGTCGCGGCAAGTCTACTAGTAGATATTCTGCCATTCAAGTCGGTCACTTTGCCGGTCAACGGTGCCCGCGCCGATAGCGCTCGGCGTCGGCCGGGGACAGTCTTACCGTAACGCTTATGCCATCCGAGCCGTCTTCGCGGCGGAGCACGTCTCCGTGGTCATAAAGCCAAGCAAGCGTCGATCCATCCGCGTAGGCCAGATCGATATCGAGGATCTCGAAAAGCGCACTAATCTTTTCTTCTATGACTTCGAGCAGGCGGCCGCATCCCTCACCTGTTTTCGCCGAGAGTAAGACGGCCGGCGTGTTTCCGCGTCGCGCCCGATTGTCCAACACAGTCCTTTCATGGGGCTCGAGGGCATCGATTTTGTTTAACACCTCGACGATCGTGTCAGCACCGTCGCCTTCCGAGACGCCGATTTCCGCCAAGACCTGTTGGACGTCTGTGCGTTGCGCGTCTGTATCCGGATGAGAGATGTCGCGAACATGGAGGATCAGTTCCGCTTCCGTGACCTCTTCCAATGTCGCGTGGAAGGCGGTGACCAACTCGTGAGGTAGGTTCGAAATGAATCCGACCGTGTCCGACAAAATGGCCTCTCGTCCCGATGGCAGGCGGATTCCCCGCATCGTCGGGTCAAGCGTCGCGAACAAGGCGTCACGGGCGTCGACTTTGGAATCGGTCATACGGTTGAAAAGTGTCGATTTTCCGGCGTTCGTATAGCCAACAAGTACGACGATTGGATAAGGCACTTTGCGTCGCGCCGTACGATGCAGTTCACGCGTCCGTTTGACGTCGGCGATCCCCTTTTTCAAATGCGTGATCCGCTGATCGATCAACCGGCGGTCCGTCTCGATTTGGGTTTCACCCGGGCCGCCCATGAAACCGGCGCCACCGCGTTGTCTTTCCAGGTGCGTCCAACTGCGGACCAGACGACTTCGCTGATAGGTCAGCGCCGCCAATTCGACTTGCAGCCTACCTTCCTTGGTCCTGGCACGGGCACCGAAGATTTCGAGGATAAGGCCGGTCCGGTCGATGACCTTTCGTTTCCATTCCCGCTCGAGGTTTCGTTGTTGGATCGGCGAAAGGACCGCATCGACGATGATCACGTCGATCGAGCCAAGCGGGGACGGCTCCTCCGATACGAGTTGCCGTAGCCGGTCAATAGTCCCTTTGCCGAAAAGAGTGGCAGGTCGAGGTTTCGATACGGTGACCGCCTCACCGTGCCTGACGGTGAGATCGATGGCAGCGGCGAGGCCGATACCCTCCTCGAGGCAAGAATCGCGGTCCCTGTCCCCGGCGGCATGGGGTAGCACAGGATGGATAACGACGCAGGTTTCCCCCCCGCGCTCCGTCGTTAAACGACCCAAGGAAACGTCGGAGTTGGCGCTCAACGGCGCTCCAAATCAGTTTTCCTCGGCTTCATCGCGGTCGGGTTCGAACAGTTGCATCGGCACCGACGGCATGACCGTTGATATCGCGTGTTTGTAGACGAGCTGCGTATGGCCATCACGTCTCAAGAGCACTGAGAAATTGTCGAACCAAGTGACGATCCCTTGCAGTTTCACGCCATTGACCAAAAAGACCGTCACCGGTGTTTTGTTCTTCCGGATATGATTCAGGAATACATCCTGAACGTTCTGGGATTTCTCCGACGCCATTGATCGAACTCCCTGTTTATCGTTTTCGTTTCATCCCAGCCCCTATACTGAGGCCAGTTCAGTTTTGTGGGTAACCCGCACCGATAGCGGCAGACACCCCCCGAATTCACATTACAGGTTCCGGAGCCACTTGCAAAGCGCATCACATGATGCGAACTGCCGCTTAGGCGGGAACGCCGAAAACTCGTCAGGTGCCGGTATTTCTTTGCGGAGAAGCACTGGCGTACAGCCGGCGTTATACGCACATTCCATGTCAATATCGGCGTCTCCGACAAACCACACCTGCGCTCCCGGCCGTTCACCGCTGCCGCTTAGAGCCATTTCCACCGGATCGGCGGCCGGCTTGTCGCGTTCAGCATCCGTAGCGCCGACGAGCTTCCCGAAATACTCGCTCCAACCGAGTTGATCCGATTCCAGCCGCAGGAAATCCCCGCGTTTGTTGCTGACGACGCCCAGGTAGACGCCGAGATCACTGATCGACCGCAACATCTCTTCCGCACCTTCCAATGGCCGGATCCTATCGGCGTGGATGGCTTCGTATCGTTCGTAGAACACGTCGGCGGCTTCTTTCCATCGCTCGCCGAAAAGGCCGGGGAAGCGGTCGCGTACAGACTTTCGGACCCGCTGACGGGTCTCGGCAAGCGTCCAAGGCGTATGGCCGAATGCCGTCAACGTTGTGTTCAGGGCATCTTGAATGACAGGCCAGCTGTCGACGAGGGTGTTGTCCCAGTCGAAAAGGATCGCGTTCGGTCGGCTCAATTCCATTGGTCCGTTTTCTGCGGACCACCACGGGTTTCTATGAACGCTACGTAAAGGTCGAGCAACCGGCAGGTAAGTTCGCCGGCTTCGCCGTTGCCGACGGGGGTATCGTCGATCGAGGTGACGGCTTTCACATGCGAGGTGGAACTGGTGATGAACGCTTCCTTGGCGTTCAGGGCCTCGTCCCGAGTGAAGGCCCGTTCGGTAAACCGCACACCCGCCTCTTGCGCCGCTTCGAGAAGAGCCAACCGGGTGACCCCGTTGAGGATGGCGTGTCCAATATTCCGCGTAAGCAATTCACCGTCCTTGGTGACGATCCAGGCGTTGGTCGATGTCCCTTCCGTTATGAACCCGTCGTCGTCGATCATCCACGCTTCGAACGCACCCGATTCCTTCGCAGCTTGTTTGCCCAAACAATTAGGAAGAAGAGATATCGATTTGATATCTTTGCGTTTCCATCGGATATCAGGGATCGTCAAGACGTCGACGCCGTGGGTCAAGACGGACTTGTCGATGGGTGGAGCCTTGCGGGCCGTCAGCACCAGGGAGCTGATGGTATCCTCGGGGAACGGGTGGTCTCGTCGGGCGACGCCCCGGGTCACCTGCAAATAGACGAGGCCGTGACGCACGTGGTTCCGCCGAACGATTTCATGGACCACCACCATCAAGGGCCCGCGTCCCATGGGCGGCTCGATCCTGAGTTCACTCAGGGAATGCTCCAGTCGGTCGAGGTGGCCTTTTTCGCCGACCAGTTTGCCGTCATGCACGGCGAAAACCTCGTAAACGCCGTCGGCGAACTGATAGCCGCGATCCTCGATGTGAACTGCGGCGTCGGCGTGGGGCACGTATCGGCCATTAACGTATGCGATGCGCGACATTCGTCGTAACTCACTGTTTTAGAAGTTAGAAATACTCGAGTTGCACGGAGAACATTTTTTCGACTTTGTGGATCGCCTCGGCCGCCGCGAACAATACCACCCGGTCTTTGGCCAGAACGATCGTGTTGCTGTCCGGGCAAATCATTTCGCCGTCGCGGACGATGGCGCCGAGAAGCACGCCGTTCGGCAGTTTGACCTCACGAAGCGGTTTTCCGACCAACTCTGACGTCTCCAGGGCTTCCGCTTCGATCAACTCACCGAACCCTTCGCGGAGCGTATGGACCGAGTGAATTCGACCGCGCCTGACATGTTGCAGGATCGTCGAGACCGTTATGTTTCGAGGGCTGACGACGACGTCGATGCCGAGCGTATTGATCAACGGTTCATAGGTGCTCTTGTTGATCAGGGTGATGGCGCGCTGGCTCCCGTAGCGCTTGGCCAGAAGAGAAGCGAGGATGTTGGTCTCGTCGTCGTTGGTCACGGCGACGACCGTCTCCGTCGCCGCCACGTTGGCCTCTTCGAGGACCTCATGATCCAGAACGTCGCCTTTGAGGACCATGGTGTTTTCCAGGATGTTGACGATGGTTTCGGCCCGCGCGCTGTCCGCTTCTATGATTTTCGTCTTCACCCATTCGTGTTCGCGTTCGATCTCCTGAGCGAGAAACAGGCCGATGTTGCCGCCGCCGAAGATCAGCAAGCGCCGTGCCTCCGTTTCCTCATGACCAAAAGCGGACATGGCCCGCGACACCTGTTCACTGTCGACGACGAAATAGACCTCATCGCCGGGAAGCATTTGGTCTTCCGAGGTGGGGACGATCGCTTCGTCTTGGCGGGTCAGGCCGACGATCACGATATTCAGGTCGGGAAACAGTTGGGTCAGCTGACGCAGGGGCGTGTTTACGAGCGGGCAATTCTCGTCGCACCGTACGCCCAGCAGTTTGACCTTGTCGTCCACCAGGGGAATCATTTCGAACGCGCCTGGGACCCTCAAACGACGGCTGACGGCCCTGGCCACCTCCATTTCGGGGGAAATAATGACGTCGATCGGCATGTGATCGCGGGAAAACAGGTTCGCCCACAGGGGCTCCAGGTATCCTTGTTGGCGGATCCGCGCGATCTTGGTCGGGACGTCAAAAAGTGAGTGGGCAACTTGACAGGCAACCATGTTCACTTCATCGGAATAGGTCACGGCGATCAACATGTCCGCGTCGGCGACTCCGGCGCGTTCGAGGACTTCTGGCAGTGATGCGTGCCCGACGAAACCGTTGACGTCGAGGTTGTCGCTGATCCGGCGGATCAAGTCCGGCGATTGATCGACAACCGTGACGTCGTTGTTTTCAAGTGCGAGGTGGCGCGCGATGGCGAACCCGACCTGCCCGGCCCCGCATACGACCACTTTCATGGATCAATTTCCCTCTTTTGCCGGCCTCGGACCGATTTCGGTCGTCTATTTTTCCGCGCCGTGCAAACCGAGCGATTTCAATTTGCGATGCAACGCGGACCGTTCCATCCCTACGAATTCGGCGGTTTTCGATATGTTTCCGCCGAAACGCGTAACTTGTGCAGATAGATACTCCTTTTCGAATATCTCGCGCGCGTCGCGTAAAGGCAATCCCATGATTTCATCGCCACGATCCAAGGTCCGCGGCACCGGTGAGTTGGCGCCGATCTCGGGCGGTAAGGTCGAGATACCGATCACATGGGCGGTCTCGTCAGGTGCCATGATGAGAAGCCGCTCAATAACGTTTTTCAGTTCCCTGACGTTGCCCGGCCATTCATAGGCGCGCATCCCGGCCAACGCGTCTTCGCCGATAGACCTTAGGGGGCGCCCCGTCAAAAGAGCCGTGCGTTCCATGAAATATCGGGCCAGCAACGGAATATCCTCGCGGCGTTTTTTCAATGGCGGGACATCGATGGGGACGACATTCAGGCGATAGAACAAGTCCTGACGGAACCGGCCGGCCTCGATTTCCTCCTGCATATCGCGGGACGAGGATGCGACGACCCGGACATCAACGCTGATGCGGCCGTTACCACCGACTCTTTGGAACACCTGCTCCTGCAAAGCCCTTACGATTTTCCCTTGGGTCTCCAAAGGCATATCGGCAACCTCGTCGAGGAAAAGGGTGCCGTTGTGCGCCATCTCGAAAGTCCCGAGGGAGACGGTCGGTTCTTCCCCATCTCCATGGCTTTCAACGCCAAATAAAACCTCCTCGACCCGTTCCGGTATCATCGTAGCGCAATTGACGACGATAAACGGGCCGTCGTCGCGTTTGGAGCTCTTGTGGATGAGCCTGGCGACAACCTCTTTGCCCGATCCCGCCGGGCCGGTTATGAATACGCGACTGTTGGACGGCGCGACTCTCTCGATGGATTGATGGAGGTCTCGAATGGCCGGCGAATCGCCGACGAGCTCGGCGGCCGCACCGGCCTGCAGTCGGAGCTCTTGGTTTTCGCGTTTCAATTGGGCCGCTTCAATGGCCCGTTCGACGAGCAGCAGCAAGCGGTCCGCCTTGAACGGTTTTTCGATGAAGTCGTAAGCGCCGTCCTTGATCGCCTGAACGGCTGTTTCGATAGTGCCGTGGCCGCTCATCATCAGCACCGGGATCGCCGGATGGTCGCGCATCACGGCTTTCAGAATGCCAAGCCCATCTAGTTCGCTGCCTTGAAGCCAGATGTCGAGCAAGACCAGGTTCGGTCGGCGGCCTTCGATGGCGGCGAGCGCCTCGGCGCTGTTTGCCGCTTCTCGCGTTTCGAAGCCCTCGTCGTCAAGGATGCCGGCCGTTAGCATGCGGATGTCGGCTTCGTCGTCGACTATCAGGATATCGTTGGGCATCGGCCGTTCCCTAGGCTCGCGACCCGCGTGCCGCGATTTCGATTTCGGTTCTCAACGGCTCGGTTGCATCGTCGTCACTTTCGGGCGCATCAGTCCGCGTCGCGGCCTCCACCGGCCCAAGAACAAGCTCAATCTGGGCGCCGCCCCCGGGGCGGTCGTCGAGCCGGATGCCGCCATTGTGGTCCTCGGCGATTTTCTTGACGATCGCCAGACCGAGACCGGTGCCCTTCACGCGCGTGGTGACATAGGGTTCGGTAAGGCTGCCACGGTCCTCCTCCGGCAAACCCTTGCCGTTGTCTTCGACCCGAACGCGGGTCACGCCATCTTCCGCATCCGCTTGCGCTTCCGTTTCGACCGAAACGACGATGTGTCCTGTGCCCCCTTCCCTGATTCCCTCATTCTCGGCGCCGATAATCGACTCGGACGCGTTCTTAAGAAGATTGCCAAGCGCGCGGGAAATCTGTCGACTGTCACAGGTCAATTTGATGTCCAAGGGCGGAAGGTTGGCCGAAAACTCGATCTCTGGATGTCGGTTCTGCTCGAGGAATATGGCCTGGCGGCAGAGTTCCGAAAGGTTCTCCATATGCATTTTCGGTTCCGGCATTCTGGCGAACGCCGAAAACTCGTCGACCATCCGGCCGATGTCTTCGACCTGGCGTACAATGGTGTCCGTGCAGGTCTCGAACGTCTCCGGGTCGCTTTCGATTTGCTTTCGGTATTTCCGTTTCAATCGTTCCGCAGACAACTGAATCGGCGTCAGCGGGTTCTTGATTTCATGTGCGATTCGGCGGGCCACGTCGGCCCAAGCCGCCCTGCGCTGAGCCGACAGGAGTTCGGTAACGTCGTCGAAAGTCACGACGTACCCGATCGTCTCCTTTGCCAGGCGCTCGGCCGAGATACGCGCGTGCAATGTCCGGATTTCGTCTCCCTTAACCACACGGAGATCGGCTTGCCGCGTGCGCGCTCCCTGCGACTGAGCGTCATGGAAAAGCTCGGCCATTTCCGGAACGATGTCTCCGAGCTGACGGCCGATCGAGCCCATCAGGTCGATGCCCAGGAGTTCCGACGCTGAGCGGTTGGGTAGGTGAATGCGGCCATCGGCATCGAGGCCGATGACTCCCGCTGACACGCCGGTCAAGACCGTTTCGGTGAAACGCCGCCGTTCGTCCAGTTCCTTGTTCGCCTCGATCAGTCCTTGGCGCTGGCTCTCCAATTGGCCGGCCATGTTGTTGAATGCCCGGCCCAATGAACTGATTTCGTCTCCGGCCTCACTGGCGTCGACGCGGACGGCCAAGTTTCCGCCGCTGATGTCGTCGGCGGCCGAAATCAGGCGGCTGAGAGGATCGGCCATCTGGTTGGAAACGGTCAAACCGACCCATGCAGCGGCAAACAGCAGCAGCACCGCAACGACCACGAAGATCATGACGAAACTGATCTGAAACCCGCTCTGTTTTTTCTCCAGGGCCGTATATTCGTTGACCGCCCGTTCGACGCGGTTGATGTGCCCGATGACCCGTGGGTCGGAGAAGCGTTCGACGACAAGGAAGGAATCGACAAATTGATCCAGCTTCTTCATAGCGCGATAGCGTTCGTTGTTGGGCGTTTCGATGACCGGAATGGCCCCGTTTTGCGCCTCGGTCATCGCCTCTTCCGGGATTTCTTCTAGGTTTCCGGCCGGGCTGAACCGGGAGCCGGCGACGACCTTCTTGGCGCTGTTGACGACGACGGCCATGGACAGCGACCGGACATTGGCGTGGTCGGTGAGGATTCCGTTGATATACCTTGGCGAGGCGATCAGCCGGGGCAGGTTCCGTTCGAGATCGCTGGCGATCGCCAGGGCATCCGCTTGGATGTTCTTCTTGTGTTCATTGAGATAGGCCGTTGCGACGACCTTCGATTGGTGAAGGGCCGTGCTCACCCGTTCCGAAAACCATGCCTGGACGCCGAAATTCAGAAACAATGCGGAAAATACGGAAACGATGATGGCCGGCGCGACGGCGACCAGCGTGAAGAGGGCAACGAGCCGGCCGTGAAGGCCAGCACCGGCCGCGCCGCTCTTTCGTTCCCGCCATAGTTTGACAAGGCGCCTGATGATAACCGCGCCCAGCATGAGCAGCAGGATTACGTCAACATACAGGAGCCCGACAACGGTTTCGATACCGTAGTCCTGCGAAAGCTGGCCGGTCATCATGGCGACGGTTGCAACACCCGAGACGACGGCTGCGATCGCCAGTCCATAGGCGAAAACCTTGCTTTCCGCGAGTTTGCGGAGGAATCGAAAGAACACGGAGTCGTCAATCTTCGGAGGGCTCATTTGCCACCTCGGATCACCGGTATTTCGAGCTCTTTGATCTTCTTACGAAGTGTGTTCCGGTTGACGCCGAGGACCTCGGCAGCCTTCACTTGATTTCCTCGGGTGGCCTGCAGGGTCAGTGTAATCAACGGCTTTTCCACCTGTTTGATGACACGGTCATATAGTCCGATCGCCGGTAGGCGCCCTTCCGGCGTCGAAAACAGGCCAGCCAACTGTTCCTCGACGGTTTGCGACAGGTTCTTGTCGCTCCGGTCTTTTAAATTGGCGGAACTGTCCGACAATTCGGCGGCGATTACGTCGGTGCCGATCGTTTCCTGTGAATAGAGCGCGGCCAAACGCTGGATGAGGTTTTCCAATTCTCGGACATTGCCCGGCCAACGGTATTCCTTGAGGCGGTCCATGGCATCGGGATCGATGATCTTCCAGGGAAGCCCGCTTTCCGCCGCCTTGGCGAGGAAGAACCGCACCAGTTCCGGGATGTCTTCGCTGCGCTCGCGCAGGGGTGGCAGTCGGATCGGTACGACGTTCAGGCGAAAGTAAAGGTCCTCGCGGAATTGTCCGCCCCGGATCAACTGTCTGAGGTCGCGGTGAGTGGCGGCGACGATCCGGACGTCCGACCGTTTTGGGGTCCGACCGCCGACGGTGGTGAATTCCCCCTCCTGCAGGACCCGAAGAAGCCGGGTTTGCGCCTCAAGCGGCATGTCGCCGATCTCGTCGAGGAACAAGGTACCCTGTTCGGCCTGTTCGAACCGACCCGTCGACCGGTTGGCCGCTCCCGTAAAGGCGCCTTTTTCGTGGCCGAACAACTCGCTCTCGATCAACTCCCGGGGAATGGCCGCCATATTGACGGCAACGAAGGGCCCCGACCGGCGTTTGCCGTAATCGTGCAGGGCCCGGGCGACGAGTTCCTTGCCCGTACCAGATTCACCGGTGATCATGACGGTCAGGTCCGTGCTCATCAGGCGGGCCAGGGTGCGGTAGATGTCCTGCATGGCCGGCGATCGGCCGATCAACGGGAGCTTTTCCTCGGATATACGGACCTGCAAGTCGCCGTCATCGGCCCGCACCTCTAGCCCTCTTCGAACAACGCCAACCAATTCATTGATATCAAAAGGTTTTGGAAGATATTCAAAGGCGCCGCGTTCGGTCGCCTGGACGGCCGTCAGCAGCGTATTCTGGGCGCTCATTACGATGACGCGCAACTCGGGGCGCACCTTTTTGATACGCGGTACGAGATCGAGGCCGTTCTCGTCGGGCATGACAACATCGGTAATCACCAAATCACCCTCGCCAAGATCGACCCACTGCCAAAGGGTCGCCGCGTTTCCCGTCGCCTTGACGTCGAACCCGGCCCGGCTCAGGGCTTGGGTGACGACCGTGCGAATACCGGCATCATCGTCGGCGACGAGGATGGTTGGTGCGGTCATGATGGTTTCTCCCGCTGGCTCGGGGCCATGGGCAACATGACTCGGAACGACGTCCGTTTCGGCCGACTCTCGCACTCGATGACACCGCCGTGATCACCGACGATCTTGGCCACGAGAGCCAGACCCAGCCCAGAGCCCTGGGGTTTTGACGTAACGAACGGGTCGAACATGTGGCTGGTCATATCCTCGGGCATTCCGGGACCGTTGTCGGTGATGCTGACGCGAAGTGGTAGATGCACGCGCGACTCACTTCCCGGAATGGCAAAGCGCACACCGTGCTGATAGGCCGTTTCCAAGCAGATTTCGCCGCCGCTCTCGGCCAGCGCCTCGGCGGCGTTTTTGACCAGGTTGAGAAAGACCTGGACCAATTGGTCACGGTTCCCGTAGACCGGCGGCAGCGATGGATCGAAATCGGCAATGTATCTCAGGTTCTTTCCGAACCCGTTTTTTGCAAGTTGATGAACCCGGTCGAGCACTTGGTGGATATTGACCGGGCCGCGCTCGACGGACCCACCATCGGAGAACACCCCCATGCTGTCGACCAATTCGCAGATCCGGTCTGACTCGTCGCGGATCAGCTGGGTCAGGGTCTGGTCCTCTTTGGTGACGCTTTGCTCAAGGAGCTGCGCCGCGCCGCGGATCCCGGACAGCGGGTTCTTGACTTCGTGGGCAAGCATCGACGCCATGGCGGTGACCGAGCGTGCGGCGCCTCGATGGGTCAATTGGCGGTCGATCTTGTCGGCGATGGAGCGCGGTTGAATCAGGAGCACGACGGTGCCGGGGATTTCCGGTGCCGGCGTCGCTTGCACATTGACCAGATTTGAGCCGATCTTCGGTGTCTCTAGGGTCAAGCCGTATTCCGAAACGATATGGCCCTGGGCCCGGACCTGCGCCATCAGGCCGAAGATGGGGCTGTCGGCCGGCAGCAGGTTCCGCAAGGACTTTCCCGTCAGATTGTCGGCGCTCGACCGGAACAGCTGTTCGGCGCCGGTGTTGGCAAAGGAAACGGCGCCGGAACCATTGACGGCGATCACCGCGCCGGCAAGCGCGTTGAGGACGACCAAGCCGTCCGGCTCCGAAGAGTCGTTACCCAATTCCAATGCGACGATGTTGTCGTCCATCAAGCAGCCATTTTTCCGATGAGAGGCTCGTAAAAGGCGCGTATTTCGGATTTCACAGCGGCCGGATCGTCGAGCCTGTTTATTACGCCCCGGTATTCTGCCGAACTCGGCAGACCTTTCGAATACCAACCCAAGTGTTTTCGCGCGATCCTGACCCCGGGCTGCATTCCGTAATGATCCAGGATGGCTTCGTAATGATTGAGCACGGTCGTCATCTGTTGGTCCATGGCGGGTGCGCTGACCCGTTCCCCGGTTTCCAGGAAACGCACGACCTGCGACGGAAACCAGGGACGGCCGTAGGTTCCTCTGCCAATGAGGACCCCATCGGCACCGGAATCCTGAAACATCTGCTCGACATCATCGAGATTGTTGACGTCGCCGTTTCCAAATACCGGAATACCCACAGCACTTTTGACGGACTTGATGAATTTCCAGTCGGCCCTTCCTTTGTAAAACTGGCAACGGGTGCGCCCATGAACGGCAAGCGCCTGAATTCCGCAATCCTCGGCGATCCTGGCGATTTCAGGTGCGTTGCGGGAGGTCTCATCCCAACCCGTGCGCATTTTTAGGGTAACGGGAATCTTTACGGCCGAAACGACAGACGACAAGATCGATGCCGCCAGCTTTTCATCGCGCATCAGGGCCGACCCGGCATCCCCGTTGGTCACTTTTTTCACCGGGCACCCCATGTTGATGTCGATGATCGCCGCACCGCGGTCCTCGTTCATCCGAGCCGCTTCCGCCATCACGTCCGGTTCACACCCCGCCAATTGGACCGACATGGGGTGTTCATCACTGCAATGGGTCGCCATTTTCATGGTCTTGCGTGCCGCATGAATCATGGCCTTGCTGGCGATCATCTCGGAGACGACGAGGCCGACCCCGAAACCTTTCACCAAGCGGCGAAACGGCATGTCCGTGACACCTGACATCGGTGCCAAAACGACGGGCGATTCCAGGCGGATGTTTCCAATATAGACAGTCATTGATACGTGATCCCTCAATTGCCCATTTATTAGGCAATTCGTCGGTGAATTCAAGATAATGCCGCTGTTATCGCGGCCACAATTCGATCGCCGATCAAGTTAGCAGAACATCGGTAACGAATTTCACGCCAGGGTATCCAAGCGTCAGGAGCAAATAGGCAAGCAGCACGTAGCGCGCCGCCTTGCGCCCGCGCAAACCGGTCTTGTAATGGGCATAGAGAAGCAACCCGATGACGACGAAAGCCATGACCGTGAGAATGGATTTATGATTGACGTCGATAAAGGTTCCATCCCCTGAAAACTGGGACGCAATACCCGAGAACATGCCCAAACCGAGAACGACCTCACCCACGGCCAATGTTCGGACGACGAGGCCGTCGCAATCGCTCACGGAGGGAAGATTTTTCGTCAGGTTAGAAACGCGTTTCCTTTTCAGTTCGCGTTCTTGATAAAAAGCGGCGAAAGCCGCCACGGCGGCAATCGTTACAAGCCCGTAGGTAAATACGGAAATGGCGATGTGCAGGCCAACCCATACCGACGCCCCGGTCCCGGAAGCCTTCGCCGGTGCAAAATAAAACCAGATCACGGCCAGAACGGCGAGAACCAGCATGTAGCTGGCAATGAGAGGTGCCAGCCTCCAGGCTTCCTTAGCGAGTACGGCGATGACCGCATAGAGGACCAAGCTCGCGGCGATGGTAATCCACAAGGACGCGACCAGATCGGAGCGCCAGCCATCCGACAACATATCCACCGACACCGCCGTCGGTCCCGCCACGGCAAGCATCAGTGTCGACCAAAAGACGGCATCGGGAAGGACTGGTTTCCGAAAAACGAGGAAACTGGCCGGCAACAATGCCAGAACGGCGCCAACGGTAAGGAGATTTCCCTCAATCATGCGATCTGCAATCTGGTCGGACCCGGAAAGGCCAACGTTAGGAACGCCGAACATCGCGCCAAGGCGACCGGTTGGCAAGGCTAAATAACGAATCCGCTTGGCAATTTCCTGGGTCGGAACTAACTTCCGGACCGGCTTTTTCGATGGGTGAAACTCAATGTCTTCGGTCGTCGCGTTGATTGTAGCTGCCGGTCGCGGCCATCGTTTCGGTGGCGAGATGCCGAAACAGTACTTGAAGATCGGGCGCAACAGCGTGATCCGAGAGGCGGTCAGTAGTTTCCTCGATCACCCTCGGGTCGACGGCGTGCGTGTCGTCATACACCCTGACGACGAAGAACTCTATGGCGATGCGGTATCCGGCCTCGACCTCATGACCCCGGTTTACGGCGGCGCCGAGCGCCAGGACTCGGTGCGAAAGGGGCTGGAAAGTCTCGCCGATAATCCCCCTGATCACGTCCTCGTTCACGACGCCGCACGGCCATACGTAAGCGGTGAAATGATCGACCGGATTCTCGACAGCTTGGGGAGCGCCGCGGGCGCCACCCTCGGTATTCCCGTGAGTGATACGTTAAAAAGAGTGGCAGACGGATTTGTGGAGGCGACCGTCGATCGCGCTGGTTTGTGGCGAGTTCAGACGCCGCAGGGGTTCCGCTACGCCGAACTCCTGGAAGCGCATGCCAAGACCGCGCATTTGGCCCTGACGGACGACGCCGCCGTCGCTGAGGCGGCGGGAATGGAGGTGGCGATCGTGGATGGCGATGCCGAGAACGTTAAGATCACCTCGCCAGAGGATTTGAAACCGATCGACACGGGGGCAGCCGCCTATGAGACGCGCGTCGGACAAGGGTTTGACGTCCATAAGTTTGGCCCTGGCAATTCGGTTGTCCTGTGCGGCGTGGAAATCCCCTATGAGCAGGCTCTCGATGGTCATTCGGATGCCGATGTCGCCTTGCATTCGATAACCGATGCCGTGCTTGGGGCGTGTGGTGCAGGTGACATCGGTGACCACTTCCCACCGACGGATCCTCAGTGGCGCGGGACCGCCTCCGCGGTGTTCTTGTCCCGCGCCATCGAACTGGCCCGCTCGATGGGCGGAGAACTGATGAATGTCGATGTGACAATCATCTGCGAGGCGCCGAAAATTGGCCCCCACAGAAATGTCATGCGGGTACGAGTCGCGGAAATCCTGGGGATTGAGGTCTCCCGCGTCAATGTAAAGGCGACGACCACGGAACGTTTAGGCTTTACCGGCCGTGGCGAAGGAATCGCCGCCAGTTCCATCGTGTCTTTACGCGTCTCGAGATGACCTAAGCGGTGAAAGCGAATTGTATTTTGGGCTGTCCTAGCTAAGGACGTTTTTGTCTCGAATTCACCCATGTCTTTAATTGGTTAAGCAGTTCCCGGTGATCACCTCCATTGAACCGCCATTCGCACTCCTTTAGGAACAGGTGAA
>Ga0056114_1000215_pt1 | contig 17228 bp, 5 predicted proteins | sample WorMetHERISLAND1_FD_77005 | JGI IMG/M metagenome (GOLD analysis project Ga0056114, IMG submission 77005) | Marine gutless worms symbiont microbial communities from Max Planck institute for Marine Microbiology, Germany - Olavius loisae HERON... ...
GGCATGGGTAAATGGTAAGAGCGGTAGACAAAGCTGACGCTATCATGCTGACGCTTTCCAGCGCTCTATAATATCGGAAGCCATTTACCATTTACCATTTTACATTTACGAAAGTTATCGCAAATTAAAACCGGAGTATTACTTTTTTAGACCACCCTGTATACTGATATACAGAGCCGAGACGGTGTTACGAATGCTGTACGCACACTTCGTATTTACAGCTTATAATTTTTAATTATAATGTTTCCGGACTGCCTTCACGGATCTTAACCTGTACTGTATTAAAGGGCCACTGGCGTTTTTTTGTTTTAGTTTCTTTTCTGGCTACGTGTGCTAGATAAATCTGAATACTCAGCTTTCGAGTCCACGTTTAACTATCGTATCATATCGTCCTCTCAACAGTGTATTATTGTCCTGTGTTGTTTAGTTTTGCTTGGTTTGTTGACAGTAAATATTGCTTTTTGTTACGTATAGTTATTATTATTTTTGTCATAGGTGGCCAGCGTATATGGGCGTATGCCTCTCTGGCAGCCTGCCATTGTATGTTATTTTATGTATAGGTTGTATGTTTATTGATACCTGGCAAATAAATTCTCTCTCTCTCTCTCTCTCTCTCATTCATTCATTTATCTACAGTTACGCAATAATCCTCTTTGTGGGCACCGGGACGTATTAGGTCTTCAAATCGCGAGGATATTATCGATATATGCAGCGATATTGTTCTACAGTAGGTATCTGAAATTACTGTCTAAATGTGAAAGCTGTACGTGTCTTTGTTTCACGTTATGTTTAGTTTTGTTTAATTGTTTTGTCTAAATTTCTGATTTAGCACGCGAAAAGAGCCCGAAACCGCCGACAAAAACGACAGAAGAATCGGTGAGTGCATCGCCATATTTTCAGCTATTAGACTACTAAACTTCTTTGTTCTGGTCATTAGGCAACTTTATGAACAAGGCATAGGCTACACACATATTAATTTTCAAGTTGTTGCGAGTGTCGTTTTTTTAACTTCGCCATTCCAGCTCTTGTATGCGTGTACATTGCATTGAGAAGTTTCAGACTGCCTAATCAAAGATAAATGTAGGACTGCCTTTGGCCTAATAATGGATGATGATTATATGAATGTTGTCATCGCAATAATGTTGTCAGATGTTAATGCATTTATATTGTTGGTTGTGTTGCAGAAAGCCATAGAAAACGGTTAGTTATCTTATAATTGGTTTCTGGCAACCTGTCACATTTTTTAAATTTGTGTGTGTCACATTGTCTGTCAGCGAGATTAAACTCTCTTTTGTCAGCTCTTTATGAATTAATTTTGTTTGCTTGAAAGCAATAGTTCAATTATAATTCTTTTTTTATTTTTCAGTGTTAGCTGGATGACTTATATTTTTAATTTGAGTAGAGCGAGCTTTTAACGTTTTAAGTTTGAATGATCTAGTAACTGTTAATGCTTAACATTATGTTGTTTACGTCATCGTATACGTTTGTCGAAATAGCAATTGCTGGTTTTGTTTTTTTTATTTTAAAAAACATTTATTTTGCTGAATATATTATGTTCCGTATGTTCGCGTAATTTATTTTTCGAGCAGCTAATTTTGAACTTATTACAAATAATTGGACCATTCCCACAACCACACAAAATGTACTATAGACACATTGTATAAATAAACTTAAAGATGTTTGCTTTTGAAGCTTGACTGTACTTGATTCTGAGTGTAATTCGTATCGAATCTCCTGCGTCACGAATTATGACACGATATTTTTCGGCCTGAAATAAATTTAGTTTAGCTGTCATACGCGTGAATTTTGAATGCTGAGAACCAGTTTGCTTAATTAATATCCGTACATTTAGTCACACAAACTTTTAAAAGTCATTTTTCTATATAATTCGTCATCTTTCCTGCTCTTTCGTGGGAATTTTATGGTTATAAACAGCTTTCTTTTGCAGGAGGAATTCCATTAATAATCGAACCACCAGCTGAAACGGAAAAGCCGCCAACGGGAAGGAAGAAAGGTACATATTGAGTTAGAGAATTGTGAGGTTTTTGAACCCGTTTTCCTCTTCTGTGCTATGCCGAGCCATCTCCGCTGCTGTTATGTGTACGATTGTTGCTCAGCAGATCCAGTCTTCCTTGTTCATTTGCTCAGCTTAGAGTATACTTCGATCCACATTGGTTTTTGATGGCGATGGTTCATACAAACGTTTCGACACTGTAGGTGTCGTACGCTGCATGAGCCACTAGTTATGTCCGTCAGAGCTTTTGTTTCAAGTCAACGCGAGCATGTTACATGTCAAAGGCAGTTATAGTAGGCAGTATTTTACGCTATCATAGAGCAATATTGGTTATTTTCAGTGCATGTTGTTTCAGACTTGTATAACACGATAATGACGTATATTTATCAGGCTGCCGTTTCTTAAAGCTTCTAATATCGTGTTTAGTGCAGTGTTGTTGTTGTTTTTACAAAGTTGTCAGACGATTCTGTTTGTGCCGCTGACTTCGTGAAAACGTCTCAGCTGATTTTTGACTTTGAAAACGTCCGAGGCCGACTATATCCTGTGAGGGCGCTGCTGATTTCGCAGCCGAAAATATGTGCGAGGAAAATGCGCGACTGGAAAATGCGAGGAAAAGAAAATGTATGGAACATTGTATAAATTATACATGTTCACTGCTGCAGGCTAAAACATATGAGTTTTAAGAAGCGCTGACGTTTAACGATCATTATTAAGCAGACAAAGAAAAGCGGAGGCCTATGAGTAGTGATGAAACGTCGGGTAATAAACCGGTTTACATAATGCAACTGACTTATACTTTTACTGCTGTATTTAGCTTACAATGACTATTGCAACGTAAAACTTAAAACGGCGTAAAAAATCCTTACCTAGTAATTCGATAAAGTTATTGGCGGATAAGTGCAAATTATAACTCGACTAGAATCATCGTATTGTAAGAACAAATTCGATAACAGTGCAATGCTCAGCTATTGAATAATGGCGCCGCTGCATCAGAACTTTAGCGAATAACTAAATGTCTGTTGGCTTTCCATAGGCCTACTAGTCTTGCTTTTTCCGCAGTTTCCAACCTTACAATAAGGGTGTCGCATTTTCCAGTCTGGCATTTTTAGTCGCCGCTTCGCAGCTGCTATTTGACAAATAATATTTCAGGGGTCGTTCAGACTGCCGAAACCGAAATGGAAGATCTTGATGCCGAAATGGACGAGGTGCCAGATTTGCCTCGTTTGCCTCGTACATTCTTGGCTCATCACGCCAGAGGTACTCGGTCCAACTTGGTTTTTCAGCAAAACGTGACCAGATTTGCACTAATCAGCGCACATATTCTTGTAACACACGTTGTCCAAAAGCGCAGGCACCGAACATAATCTAAACCTAGATCTGTACGATTTAATGAAATTGAAAAATTATGTACGCAATACATTTTGTGCATTACTGAGAAACATCCCTGCCATTGAACGGCACTAGTTTGCTCTTAGCTGCTTTAAGTATGTACGCATAGGGCTATTACGTTTTAATTATAATACAAGTTTTTTTTCTGTCAAGTTGCATTATTATCGAAATAAGCTAAATTTCTTCCAAGTGCTGAGTAAAATTCAAATTTTTATATGAAGTTCAGACGCATGATGTGACTTTTGATGCAAAGTGAATATAATCATCATTAAAATGTGGCCAAAATCGTCGAGTAAATTCTAAAAATATTTTCTTGAAAATTTTTAAGCAGCGGCGCGGATTATCACTGGCAGTGCAGCTCTTGTTTTTGTTGCAGCTGTCTCGGAGTTGGACAGACTATTTTCTTTGCAAATACTAATAACTGTTGTAAATTACATTAGCGGCATGCACCGATTTATTTTGTAATAAACTGTTAATTTTTGCTACACTTTGCAAAATACGGCGACGTGACTGCCCGCCGGTTCCAATTTATAATTCTTCATGTATACTTTCTTATCTTATAATTAACTAATTAATAATAGGCTAACCGTTGTTAATATCTTAACCATTATTAATTGACGAAGTTGGTGTTATAGCAGCGATTAATTAAGCTTATTAATAATGTCGTGAGAGTTCATAATTTTTAATCGATCAAGCTTTTAATAACGTTTAATGTTTGCAGTAATACGTTTACTGGCAGTAATTAACTGACTGACATTTTGTAGTATATAAATGGTATGGCAAACCAACAAATTGATGAATGTTTAGGTATTAACAAATCTGAATATAATCACGGCAATTGAAGTTCGTTGGTCTGTTATGATCGTATTTTTCGTCAGCTCACTAACGTTGTAAATATCCCTTATCAATCATTACGTGTAGTCTTCGTTTCATTACTTTATATTATAGCGTATAGCTGGATCATTCTTACAACTTTACAAGTTTTCATGACTGGAAAAATTGTAGGCTGAGTAATCACCGGAATTGATACTTAGCACGTGACTTTATTTACTTTATTTTGAGTGTTGTTAAGTTTTTATTTATTTATATTCACGGTGCTCTTCGTGGTAGAAGTTTTTGGACATGACACAGGTTGGAAGGATTCGATTACGACAATGCCAATTATTGGCAAACTGCTCTCTTACGACAGAACGTCGAATTCCTTTTCATTTGAGAGATTAGATTTGATACAGCTTATAACGAAAATAGTGTGAAGTGCTGTGGTTGGTAGGGATGTTTCCTATATAAAGGTTTAAAAACAAGTTACCGAGGTATCGTTATCGCGGTACCAAAAAGGTCAATTACTAAACAAAACGTATAGATATATTCGACATTAAGCAAGCACTTGACAAGCACAAGTACCATAATATTAACATTTTTGTCTAATTAACACTTGTTCAATTTTGTTGAAACCGTGAAGTTGCTTCAAACTGCACACCACTATACACTGTACATGTTGTACAGGTGTAGCTGATGTTGTACATCTCCTTCTATTTGTCTTGCAGAATTTCTAACATGTACAGTCCATGTACAGCCTTTGATTTGTCGATTTGTTTCTTGCAGTTCTGCACGAAATTTGACTTACCTGTTGTATAGTTAGATATCAGTCATTCATCTGGCACCTTAGAATCAGCCATCGCGCTCCTCACAAATAATCGCGCTATACTTTTGACTTTCAGAGATTTATACCAACTGTTAATTAGCATTTAACGTACGTTAGCGTTGTTATTGTCCCACGCTTTTGTATATTGTTGATAAATTATTGACAATATAATTTATAAAACACTTTCTGTAATGTTACAAGTGCATAGATGTATTTAGGAAATACTCCAAATCGAAAATGTGCTACTTTTTCACCGGAGATGTAGATTTTTTGAGACGTCGTCATCATTATCATATTTATATTCCAAGACAGTGATAAAAACCTCATATCCAGCACAGAGGAATGCTAGAAAGTATATCGCTCATAGAAAGCCGTCTTCTCACTTTCAAAAAATAAAGATCGCTGTAGCTGTTGTCGAAAATATTTAGTTATTCAGCTGAGAGCGAGAAAGAGAAGTTATCTATAAATGCTGACCTGCTAGTGACATAAGACTCATAAGTACTTGACGCTCTAACAGTAGTACGTACGTTATCTGTCCTTTAAAATACAGTTCTAGCTATAGTTCTGTACAATATCGTGCATTACCGTATTGTCGCCGAGAGATCGATTGGACTGTCATATCGCAACACAGTAGAATTTTCAGTGCAATGCTGCATCTAAACACATTGCAATTGCATGCAAGCCGCCGTGTTTCGTCCTGATGTTAACCTATTGTTTATTATTCATCAAGGAGCGGCCGTCATCGACTCAGGGGCTGAATCGGTCGACGAAGGTAACCGGCCGAGAACCGTAGATTAGTTCGATGTCTAGACTAGGCTATACGTGGGGAATGTCTTCATTGTACAGACACTCTACTACTGTGTCAATGTGCAATGTGCGTATACCTAATAGCTCGACAGCCTGTCTAGTCTAATATGCATTTAGTGAGAATAATCTAGCTTTAGACATTATTAACAACAGTCATATGTTAGAGCGGCGTTTTTGAGGTGTATATGTTAGTGGTAGATACAGTGGTTTGTGAAAGATTTAGTAAAATTGCAGAGCACGGCGCAAGACTAGCAGAATAATGCGATACATGGGAAATGGGCAATGAAAATAATTCTGCGTTATATGATGCGAGAATAATAACTGTTTCCGCTTATCTCCTTCGATCTTTTACACAGAATTTCGTGATTTTCTGTTTTCTTTTCGGTTATGTCTGGATGATATTGCTGTGACGGTTGCATCGTATATTCACCACTTCAACTAAGAACAGCTCTTGAAGAACACGTATAGTTTACATTATTATACTGATCAGCATTCAGCAGGAACTTCTTCTGGAAGACGATTTCAATTATCAGAAATTATTATATTGCAAGAAATAACTGTTCACAGAAAAAGCTGAGACCACTTTCTTGTTCCTTCGCTAGTCACTCCCTATAATTGTCCTTGTTACTTACTGATATCTTCGTGTTGGTTGTAACATAACATTAGGCTGTAATGTACTCAAGTCCAATAAAATTTTTAATTAATGATATTACCACTTACATTGCTATTACCACTTACAATGTATCCACCGAAAGCATATAACAGAGAGATTACGGCGTAATAAAGGCATGCACGCATTATGTGCAAATTGTAATAATTTCGTCGGAAGTAACGCAAGACTGTTCGCGGAGATATGAACTCTCTGAGCGTATTCTGCTTCAGCTCTATGTAGCAATAGCGAAGTGTCACTAATCCAGTCTTCGTGATGCGTGGTTTTAATTTCAAATAATGATGTAGACTTGTAGACTGTCATAGTGCTAACACTGCACTATTAATTCTTTCTTTTAGCTCGAAGTGTGTCTCTGGTGTGTGCATGCATGCCAAACGTTTGGTCTAATCCGACTGCACTGGCACTATGATGTCGACCGTGTTGCAATGGTGTTTGTCGTGTTAAACTGATGGACACTTTGCACTTCCGCGTTCATTACAGGATCATTTGTCTGTCGTGTGCTCTGTGTAGCAATAATATCTATCACAGCAGTGTTAATGTCTTGTTCTTTATCATCCGGCCATTACGATAAGATACAAGAGTTTAACGTTGGCGGGGTGTGGTCAACTGAAATTCACTAGACTCTTGCGTGAAGTTATTTTTAATCTCGCAACAGATATCGATAATACCATATCTCTAAAAATAGTCTATTCAATGAATTAATTTCCACTTGTATTTAACTTTCTCTGTTTTACTATTTGTGCATTTAAGCTTGGATATAAATCAGCCATAACTTTTCTTTGAGTATTTTCATACAATTTAGTACTTAAATTGGAAATAATTCAAGATCGCAGAATATTATTTATAATGTTATTGTGTGCTTTGTAGACGCAACAGCACCTGACGCCGCCAAAGTATGCAGTTCATTTTTATTGCTTGAATTTAATATATTTCAAAAACAAATCATGGCGTGTCTTAAAGTCAATGTCTAACTATTAAGCTGATGATCTCACTCTTCTCATCCGTAGTAACTCTGACTTGGTTTATTGTAATATATTGTAAATTGTGATATAATATTCTCTTTATTTCAGGTGATTTTCATGTCATATTCTTATCGTGTGATAGATCGATAACAGCTGCTTGTCTTTTCGGGTTTTGTCTCATTAATTTTCCTCTCCTTCGTCTGCTGACTATAGCTTTGTTCGTGTGCTGAACTAACCAGCTGCTGATGCTAACCCTTTGACGCCCACTGTTGCCATATGGGTACAGCTATATAAAGCATCCTGTGCCAGACCGGGTTAAGCCGTCATTTGTAATTTTTGACATCCGGGCACTCTGACGCTCAAGCCTGAGCGTCAGAGTGCCCGGATGTCAAAAATTACAAATGACGGCTTAACCCGGTCTGGCATTGCTGTACCCATATGGCAACAGTGGGCGTCAATGGGTTAACGTTCTGTTTCGATGATGCTAATTAGTGTTTGTCGACATTGTCTGTTCTCAGTTACAGAAGCGCAGAGGCAGCAAAGTTCAAGACGACGAAGAAGAAGAAGTTGTCAAATATTTCAAAGTGAAGCCGGAAAACCAAGTTGTCAAGTTAGGTCTGTATTTATGTTCGTAGACATGTACAGCTGTTGTTCACTTAGGCGCAGTTTTTTCAATCTGTTCGTTTATTTTTTACTATAACATAAAATAAAAACCACATGCTTATTATAGCAGTGGCCTTTTAACTCATTAACATTATAATTATTCTAGCAAGTAAGTAAGTAGGCTAAATATGTATGTAGAAGTTAGTAGTTATGTTACATAACTACTAACTTCTACATAACTTATGTAATCTATAAATCGTTCTAGCAGTTGAATTATGCGTTGCGTTGCGTACGTTGCGTACGTTGCGTAGTTAAGGAAACCGCCAATTACGTCGGAGGTCGCTAGTACGACGGACACGTCAGTCTTGAGTCGTTTGAGGCAACGCAGTGTTGAATATATATAGTTCAATATGAATAGTTCAACCGACGGCGAAGACACTGACCGATGAAAGCTAAACATGAGAAGCGAAACCTTGTATTTTGTGATATTACATCAAAGGATTTAAGAGTTCACAATACATTCGCCAGTGCTGCTACGTTTTTCAGCATTCATTATCCTCGCAGCTTGCGAGTAGAGTGTTTAGCGTTAGCGAATCGGTATTGATGTGTGTATGTAATGTGTGTCTTCGTATGTCCACACTGGCGCGTTAGCACCGTGTCAGTGCAGGTTCTTGTTACTGTTAATAGACAACTGTTAATTCTTTCCCATTTTCTCCGTAATTCAGTAGCTCTTTGTTACACAGCATTTATTTAACCCGTTGACGCCCACCGTTGCCATATGGGTACAGCTTTAATAAAGCATCCTGTGCCAGATCGGGTTAAGCCGTCATTTGTAATTTTTGACATCCAGGCACTCTGACGCTCAGCCCATATGCAACGGTGGGCGTCAAAGGGCTAAACGGTTGTTCATCTTTAATGTGTCATTGTTCTTTTGTTTTTCAACTGTTGCAAGTGTCATGACGCTCGAATTCGGATGCAGGTGAAACGATGAAGGTGGAGTGCTACTTCAAAGAGAAGCCGCCGAGCGTGGACTGGTATCGCGGTGCTATACCGGTCAAGACTGACCCGCGAGTGGTCATCACGTATGACGAGGCCAAGATGTACGCGTGCATGGAAATGAAGAAGTGTAAGATCACAGACGAGGCCAAGTATCGCGTTCAGGTGGAAGACGCCGACGGCGAAGAGACGCTTGAATTCGCCGGATTCTCACTCTTTGTCAAAGGTACCGTACTAACACTGCGATATCGTCTGATACAGAACTGTTTCCGTTTTTTCAATGAAAATCTTTATTTCATCGTATCAGTGGTAGCAGTATGTAATAAACACAAAATCAAACGAACTAGCCAGATTGTTGGCATTGAGGAGTAACTGGAGTGAAAATTTCACTGTGACTGACAAATCATAATGCTTACAAACCTTTAATAGCACTGCTTGCGGATAGCCATCTCGCTGTCAGACAAACTTACGAGGAGGTGCGCTTACGGATGTACTAGCTATCGGGTCACAAAAACTGCGCTGTTCGCAGAGAAAACGCGCGACACTTGCAGAATTATCGCGCGGGTTATCAGCAATAGCTGAGCATCTTGTACTCAGTGCACGAAAGCACGAGGTTTTGTCTGAGTCGTACCATCAGGTACAAATTCGGAAAAAACCTGCTGTAAGTAAGTAAACGTAAAGATTAATGTTGAATGGCGTTGGTCACACGTGAAGGCCGCATGTTGCAACGGCCATCTGGCCGTGCACGTACTTGTTTACAGTGTGATCGTTTATTACTTTGTACCGTGTCTTGCATGATCTTGATAATTTTGTGTTTGTTTCAGATCCAAAGGATTCTGGACTTGACTTTAGAAATCTTCTTAAACATAAGTAAGTGTACAGTTCGAATTGTATCGAGCAATGGTATTGTGATTGGTCGTTTTTTGTATTCCACTATGTCGTTAATCCATTTTCCAAAAACTCGTGTATGGATTTCCGTGAAATTTATACAGGAAACAATTTGTTAGATTTTGGTTCCATTTGTAAAGCTGCAACCACTGGAGATATGCGATTTAGTCATTTTGTATAGCTTATTGAGTTGTGTTGGAAATTCGGAACATGAACAATTGCCTGGCATTATACGCTAATAATACTGTGATATACAGTTTAATCTCGGGATATCCTAATGTAACTAGGCCTATAGACCTGACTAAATGTAAAATTATATCTACACGAGAGCCAGCTGTCGCTAACGGATGGCACATCCGCTGATGCACTAGAAGCACTTGACCTCGAACGACCTTGAAGTATTTTGAATCTAATGAAACTTTGGACATGACAGGACAGACATAACGTCTGATTGTTTTAAAATAGTTTAGTGGGTGAGATATCTAGGGCCACTGACAGGTTTATAATAGCTGAAAGACCTTCAAAGGTCACTCAAGGTCATCGATAGTGGCACTATTCGACAGTACACATGCCATTTCCTATTAGTTGTCCAATGTCCGTTGTGCCGTTAAGAAACTATTCACTCACCCCCCATTGTGACTATATCGCTATCTCGTACCGTTTCGGAGATATTAGTGCTTGTGTAGCGCACGTGACCACCCGTGATATTTAATAGTCCTTCATCTTTATTACGATATCTGAACTTAGAATCCAATATACGCTAATAATCTTGAATGAGTAATTAAATGCCGCATACTGCATACTGTTATCTTTGTAATTGCTATGACGTTAGCGTGACTTACTGTAAGGAAATGTGCCAATGCATACAGAGATCACAAGAAGCGACGAGGTACCAAAGAAGATCCAGACTGGGGCGAGCTGAATCCTCGTAAGTCAGCGTTGCATTTTTCTTCTTTAGACTCGATGTACGACGTCGTATTTTCCACTTTTCTTTCGTGTCAACTCGTAAGATCTGCACCGAAAGAAGGCACCGTTTCTTTTAATGCAAGAGAAATTCTTTTAACAGTTCAGAACAGTAAAAATAACGTTAATTTTTTGCACCGATGATGATAACGCTGACGAATATTGGCAGCAGTCTTCGTGGTATTTCTGAAGCGAACATTTTCGTAAATTTCTGTTGTTTATCAGTGCTTACTGAATCCTGTTGCGACCTGCTGCTGCTGGTGTGAACTGTGCGACGTGCTGTTGACAGATGCTGTTGTGTTGCTGCAGTTGAGAAGGAGCAGCAGGAGTACCAACGCAACCGACGTCTTTCTGCCGTTGACCTTTCTCGAGGCGCCCTTAAACCTGGCGGCCTCAAAGAAAAGGTTGTGCTCTACATGTCAAATGCAGGTTAAGATAGAGTTAAGTCTAGGATGGTGCTGAATTCGCATTTCGTGCTGCAGTGATGCAGCGCCTTATCTCTGATCTTGGCTTAGCTTGTCTGATTTGTTCGAGTGGAATATGTGCTTTACATAGTATACTATAACATATTACAATAAATGAAATCACACACCTTCACACTTCACGGAATTTTTTGCCACTGAATTTTTTTTCACGCAGTGAGAGATTTTAAGCCGTGTCACCTTTTATACAATAAAAATAAAGATATGTAGAAAATTTGAAATATAATAGTTGTGTTTGAATTTATACACAACTACTGTTATTACAATTATTCATTTTTTTGCACTTTGAACTCGTCAGCCGTTGATGTTGTAAAACATGATTGGTCGACACATTTCACAATAGCAAGAAGATGACAAAGAGGTGTCCTTTCTGTCCCATTATACTGCTTAATTCATTCCCGACCTGGCCGACCCGTCATTCCACGTTTTTAACGTTTGTTTTAACTTCCCAATTCATATTAAAGAGTGTTTTGAAAATTTAACAGTTTAAAGGTAACAATAATGGTTACTGTGATTATTATAGTAGAGTAATCAATGTTGTCGTCGTCGTTGTCAGGCGGCTGACAGCTGGATTGACGAACTGGAAGATCTGACGTGTCAAGAGAAGGAGAGCAAGGTGGAGCTGGCGTGCAAGTTCTCCAATCCCAAGGCTCGAGTCAGCTGGTACAAGAACAAGCTGGAGGTGTTCCTCGGACTCAAGTACAAGTTGTCCAACGAGGACGGCGTCTTTCGGCTGTTCATTAACAACGCAGCGATGGAAGACGCTGGCAAATACACGTGTCAGGCCAACAACCTCGAGACGTCTTGCTACCTCACAGTTGAAGGTTGGATTTATTCTCGTTATATAGTATACTGTAGAGGATGCCAAAATCTCGACAGTGCCACACGAGTGTCAGAAATTCAATACGTGTTTGGCGATCAGGTTGTGTTTTCGCGGAGTGGCGAGACGGAGTTATAAGGACTTGAACCATTGACACTCACAGTTCAAGGGCACGAGGTTGCAGTAATTGAAGAGTTTGTTTGTGGAAGACATTGCATATAGATAGATGCTTATCAGTTCTTATGATGTATGATATATGATATACAGTGTGAGCCAAAAAATCCCCCCCCCAGGGGTCCTGACATTTTTCATTTTTTTCACAAACGGTTGAGAATTTTTAATCAATTTTTACACACCTATTATACGTTCCTATCTACGCTAGATTACAAATTTTTATTCAATTATCCCCAATTTTGACGAAGTTATGCCATATTAAGCGCGACAACCCAGTTCATATAATATGCTCAAAATGTCTGTCATCGGCTGAAACGCATGCGTTGACACGTTTGGTAAGTCGTTGATAGCTTTGTTGATCGTTGTCTGTGGCAAGTAACTATACAATAAACACTTTTTTATAATGTCAACAAACACGTGGGATATGACATGACGTCAACAATGACGTCATTTGCTCAGTAAACAAACTTAGAAGTTAAACTTCTAATGAAATGTAAAAATTCGTTGGGTGGTCGTGCTTAGTATGGCATAACTTCGTCAAACTTGGAGATAATTGAACAAAAAATTTGTACTCTAGTGTAGAAATGTTCGTTTAATATGAGTGTGAAAAACTGATTAAAATTCCCAACCGTTTGGAAAAAATTTCAGAAAACCGTAGGGGGGGGGATTTTTTGGACTCACACTGTACATATTGGATGTTTATGTCTCTCTTTAATATAGGTAATTTTTAGCAGTTTATTGGTACTACTTACTCGGAGGTCATATGATTTGTGTGTGCACTGAGTGTGGCGCTGTGTGTGTGTTCACTAGGTAAGAAAGTAGAGTATTACTTCACACAGAAACTGCCGAAGACAATGGCTGTAAAGCGCAAGAAGGATCTGATGCTTGAGTGCATGCTGTCAGATCCACGGCCGAACGTCACGTGGTACAAGAATGGCGAGAAGATTGAGGTAGTGTTCGTTTGCTTACGATACGATACATTGTCGAAATTTACAGAGTTCAGAAACGCAGCGTTTTACTACGTCTTTGATGCTGTTGTTCACGACAGTTAATGTTGCGATAGTACGGTGCGACCATTGCTGTGACTGTTTCAAACGTGCAAATTGTCGGAGCAACAGCTGTCACAACCAGTTTCTACAACCTAGAAATGTTCAGTTCGTCGTGTGCTTAATAAAACGAATCCTTTAGTGCAGTCGATTTTGGGGATGTTTTATTGGCAAAACAACAAACACGTGAAATGCTGATCTTATTCCGTTGCACTTGCAAATATCTTCAGCCTAAGCTGGCCACCAATCAGCATTTTAGTACAAGTTAAGAGCTCTCTAAACGTTTACTTTTCTATACTTTATTTGTATTGAAAACTATCATCACGGTGTGACCCATTCGGAATTCCGTAACGTTGTTTAGTTTTTGAAAAACTAAAATGATGTGGTTACGGGGCTGTAAAAGTATGTGACTATATGTTTAGCCGTTTTGACAATATCGGAGTGTGACGGACAGATGGATTAAGGGATTGAATTGTTGTGACAGTATAATGCTCTGCATAGTGGCACACATGGGCGCGCCATAAAAAGAATGGGTGAATAACAAGGAGAGCCGTGCTGTCGCAAAGAAACAGCGCGATGCACCGTGTTTTTGCCTATACCCAGTGACTCTTTGTCACTGGGTATTTGCTGCTTCAAGTTCCGATAGGCCTCAAAGCCTGTGCCTGTTGTTAAGTAACATAAGGTTGCGGAGAGAAGAAAGCTAGGCCAATCAGCCATGAAATTATGGTGATCGTATCTCACACAATTTCGGAGATATGACGATTAGCAGACAGAAAAAACGTGGTTTTTATCTACCCTACCTTAGTTCTGCCCTAAATTTAACAAAGTTACCCTTCAAATTTTGGACGAAGTTAGGATCCCCAAGTAGGGAAATGAATGTCCTATCAATCGGTGAAATTATGTTCCGACTATCTCAATGTATGTTATCATAATCCTCCAACGTTACAAACGGTGTGACGGACGGACGGACCATAGCAATACCGAGCTCTGCATTGCATTGCGCGGGAAAAATCGCGGAGTAACACGAATGACAACAGACTTGCAAGTGTAAAGCAGTTCAGAGGATAACTGTGATTGTCATGCTGTCGTTGTTAGCAAAACCTCATAGAAAATCACAACATTTATGCATGCATGCTTTCGCTCATGTCTGCATGTCGATTTTTTGAATGAATGAATGAATGAGCGTCAGTGATTCTGATGAGCGCCGATGCGTTGCAGTATACTCCCGGCAAGTACGAGATTTCACGACGAGAGAACCGATGTATCTTGAAGATTAAGAACGCTGACCGCGACGACGGCGCCGAGTTCAAGTGTGAAGTCGAAGGAGACCAAACGTCGTGTAAAGTGAACATTGAAGGTGATTTCCAACTTTACTTCGTCGTAGCGTTTGTTAGATTTAGCAGTACAGGTATACGGAGTTGCTGTTACTTACGATACAAGTATGTGGTGCTAGCAGTCCTTGTGTACATGAACAAGTTGCGTGAATAAATGAAATTATCTGGCACATTGTGTTGTACTAATGGCGTGATTTCAGTAAGGTGAACAACTTGAATATGTTTGTATTCTGTTTAACATGTTTAACATGTTTAACTTGTTCGTCAAACACAAAAACACCAACATGTATGTGGTTGATCGTAAACAGTTTTCCGAAATCACCAATGTTCGCGAACATAAAATGTTTAAGTTGTTTAACCTACTGAAATCACGCCTTCTCGCACTATTAGCGTGGGCACAATTTCAGCATTGTTAGCCCACGAGAATTTCTTTCTTTTTAGCTTTTCTTTCTTTCAACAAAATTAATTAATTTTGGCCGTGTTTTCAATCAGTTCAGTCAGTCAATAAAACCCAGTTGTTAGACAGTCTTATTGTCTCCACGAGTCTTTCTGTCGGCACATGACATGATGAGCTGTACGAGCACTGGCGGCGGTGTTTGTTGACAGAGCCGGATTATGACTTTGAGAAGAATTTGAACGATGCCGACGCATATGAGAAGGAGACTGCAGAGTTCGAGTGTGAAGTCAATGATGAAGAGGCGACTGTTCAGTGGTTCCGCGAAGACAAGGTTACTTGCCTCACGACTCTCCAAATTCCGTCTTCTCTAAACTTGATGATAAAACTATAGTTTATGTCTGGAATGTAAGTTGTAACTTCTCTGAAAATCTTTCTTTCGTTAGCAATATGTACCGGATGCAAAAAAACAAAGAAAGTCAAGATTAAATAAACAGATTTTCTGTACAATTTGTTAAGAGTCGTACAAAGTCACCAGAACGTTCGGCAACCAAGTTACTGGATAAAATGATGCGGAACTATTGCTGTCATGCTCCAATAATTTCTTTATTTAATACTTTGCTAGAAGATACATATACAACTTCTGGACTGTTTTGTACGTTGTAGCCAATAGACATCAACGACCCCAAATACTTCTGTGTTCAAGACGGCAAGAAACGCAAACTTCGTGTAGCAAACATTACCAGCAAAGACGAAGGCTTCTACAAGTGCAAAGTACAGGACAAGGTCACGTCGGCCAAACTCTACGTTGCACGTGAGTTTCTTTACCCGAAAACATCTCGGCCTGAGTCCAGTTCTGTGTTTGATTTGTTCTTTATCATTATCAGCAGGAAATCTTTCCGATTTTCAGCCTAGATGAAAACAGGAAAATGCTTTTTATTTCATAAAAGTTTGCAAACAGTCGTATTGTCAATTCTAGGTTATTCTAGGTAACATCCTTATTAAGGACAAAAACTTTTATGAAATAAAAAGCGCCTTCCCGTTTTCGTCTAGACTGCAGAAACTATAGAGTGAAAATCTGATAGACGTTATACCATTCAATTTGCGTGTAGGTTACTTATCATTGTTGCAATAATCGCAATAAACGGATAAGAATTCCTTATCGGTTTATTGCGATTATTGCAAGAATGATTCTAAGTAGCCTACACGCAAATGAATGGTATAATATCGCATTCCTCTGATAGTTCACTGACTTAACTGGGACCCTTTGACGCCAACTGTTGCCATATGGATACAGCTATAAAGCATCCTGTGTCAGACCGGGTTAAGCCATCGTTTGTAATTTTTGACATCCGGGCACTCTGACGCTCAGCCCTGAGCGTCAGAGTGCCCGGATGTCAAAAATTACAAATGACGGCTTAACACGGTCTGGCAAGAGGATGATTTATAGTTGTACCCATATGGCAACAGTGGGCGTCAAAGGGTTAACCTAGTGATTTAAAAGTGGATGTTTCGTCGATGTGGTAAAACTTGTATCGTTAGCAACGTATGTCATCCTCTTTCATCTAGTTCACGTCGTTTTGTTGGTGCAGCTGACGTCATCATCAAAGAGCCGCTGAAGAACCTGCGATTGGTCGAGGGCGAAACAGCCAAACTGCAGTGTAAGGTGAAGAACCCGAAGAACTACCCGATCACGTGGCATAGAAACGGCGAAGAGATCAAAGTACCGAGCGACAAGTTCGTTCCTTTGTCGTTAATTCGAATTTTTGTAGTTTTGCAGACTGTTACGTTAACTGCATTGCGACGAACAGTTTCAAGACCCGTATGTCAAGTGCACTGGATCATAACATATTCGTTTATTAACAAAAGTTGACAAAAACGCAACTAAGTAGCACAAAGCGGAAAGGACAAGTATACAAATACAAACAAGAAAGCCCAGCTATCGCTGACAAACCCGCGCGACGCGAAAGCCTGCCAAAATTGCTCCAATTCGACGTGCTTACAACGTTGTCGCTGACAATACTGGCCTATCTTCATGCGTTTA
>Ga0056114_1000216_pt1 | contig 17224 bp, 10 predicted proteins | sample WorMetHERISLAND1_FD_77005 | JGI IMG/M metagenome (GOLD analysis project Ga0056114, IMG submission 77005) | Marine gutless worms symbiont microbial communities from Max Planck institute for Marine Microbiology, Germany - Olavius loisae HERON... ...
ATAATACACGAAAAAGTACGTAGAATGTCAATACATAAAGTCACGAAACAGTGGTTAAATCATAGCAAATAAGCATCTGTTTACGAACGAGTTTTTGTATAGTGAAAATTCAATATGTGGCAACGTGTAACTGTGTCCTGCAGTTTTTCTATATTTCCAAGCAATTTTATCGTTTCTGAAAGTGGCGTGTCTATATGTAATCAGTTCCGAATAAAAAGACCGGAACAAGTGGCGTCATCGAGCAGGAGAACACTTGAAATCCCTGGTGGCATTTCCTATAGGTGCTTTATCTTGAAACCAAGTCTGTATCCCCAGCTGTTTTCGAGATATTAATCACCAAACATATAGGGCTCATGACCTTGACCGTTCATGGTCACGTAACATCATCGGCCACATGACCATTAAAGGCGCTATAGCCATTTCCAATCGTTTGTATTACGTTTAATTCCAAACTCCGTTTTGATCCTCATATAATCGTACATTACTATTTCAGCTGCTATATGCCTATGGCTTGAAGATCCTCCATGCTCACGGTCACATTGGGAAATCTCTGTGGGGTGTCACTTAGGCTACTCTCACTGCAAGAATATTATGCGCTGTCCCTGCGTGGTAGGGATTCCTTAGCGTTGCCGAAAAGAATTGCATTGAATCGGTCATCAACAAAGCCCATCACTATGGCTTCCTGACAAGTAGGCCTAATTTTGAAAATGCACAGAGTCTTGTTGATACTATGGAATCTAATCTCTTCAACTGTGTTCTGTATACTCCAGAGCATGTTTTGTATCAACTGCTACCCTCATGATACTGATTACAATCGCGGCAGCTTTCACATCACCGCGCCTTGCCTTTCAGTGACAATTTTGTTAGATAGAATTTATTTTTATACAGAATGTTGTTTACGGATGTTTACTAGGTTTACGCATACGCACTGAACTAAATGATCTGTTCGTATATATTGTTTACGGACTTTTAGTAGGCGTATGTGTATGCACTGAACTGGATTGTATGTTTGTACCCATTGTATTTTATGCAGAATTATGCAAGTCGTTGTCATGTGCTGCGTTTGTCAGTCTTGAATAAAGAAACTACTTACTTACTTCTGACTCCAGCCGTTTTCAAAATACTGGGCCAACGAGGTCACGGCATTGACCTTTCAGGTCACGTGACGCCATCGGTCATGTGACCATTTGATTTCTGGGGAGCCGTTTCGTATAGATGCTTCATTGCACCCAAGTCAGTATATTCAGTCGTTTTCGAGATACTGGGTACTATTTACTACTAAACACATTGGGGTCATGACCTTCACCTTTCGAAGTCACGTGACGTCATCGGTCACGTAGCCGTTCGACTCGCTATAGGCCATTGGTGGTCTTTTGGAACCGAGCCTCTATCTCCAGCCTCTATCTCTATCTTGGGCACCAAACATGTGGCCACGACCTTGACTTTTTAGGGTCACGTGACGTCATCGGTCACGTAACCGTTCGACTCACCATAGGTTATTTCCTATTGGTGGTCTTTTAGGACCAAACCTGTATTTCTAACGGTTTCGGATATATTCTGCCCCCAAACCTCATGTGCTCATAAACAATGCAGAATCGTCATTGCGTATGCACAATACTATGTGAATGTACTTCTGTGTAAAACTTGAGTACACATTATAATATTTACCCAATTTTCCTCTTCAATATGTCACTTTAATTGTGCTCCGATAAAGAATATTGAATGTGAAGAAGGGATGTTCTGTCTGCAGATCTCAAATGTTAAAGGCGAAATCGAGCGAAAATTTTCTACGCCCAAATATTTCCCAAATGTTGGCCTTTTATGGGCCCTGGAGATCAGAGAGTATGAAAAATAGCGATTGTACCAGAATAGGCACATCATTGCGAGAATCCAAGTCGTTAATTAGCGTGAAGATCGGCTGGGGGATCCAGCAGGCCTCCAGGGGTGAGCCGGAAAAAAGTCAGAAAGTCTCGGACTCCCATGAATCAATTAACACAGGGCTTGCGCTACCATTTAGCCTGTGATAACGCTATGTTTGTGACTAATACAGTACCTGGTATACAGACCCGTTTACAAAATGGTGTTGGCGGAATTTCTCAATGTATTTTGTCATTCGGTAGGCCTAGATGGACATGAAAAATCACCGTTAGCACGCCAGTAATGACGTCATTTGCCAAATTGTGGCCAACGCCAGCCACGATTTTTCATGTCCAGGTACCCAATGACAAAAATACAGTGAGAAATCCCCCAACGCCATTTCGTAAACGTATTTGTATACCATACAGGACTATCATGGTCATCATTCAACTGAATTAAACGGTTATTAATGGCTGTAACGGTAGAAAGATAGTGAATGGCAGTTAGCAGACTGAAACCAGGTCTCTTATACACAACACAGCCAAAATCTAACTAACCTCCAACCAATGCACACAAGATCTGGAATGTCGAAAATATTAAACTACAAGACAATTATAATGGTTAATTGGACAGACAAACAGGCAGATAGACAGACAGACAGACAGACAGACGGAGGACGAACAGCGCAGTGCATGCAGTTGCGTGGGAAAATCTTCCAAAATTACCGCATAAGTTAACGAATGTACTTCAGTTTCTGTGGGACTTGTCCCTGAAGGGAATGGGTATTCCCAAATCCTGCGTAGATCTGCCCTTACAGTAAAGCCAATTCAAACAAAAAAACAGCATAAAAAGTCTGATTATTTTAAAACTCACATATTATGTATTAGTTCAATGCAATACAAGTAAAAAAACACATTAACATATAGGCCTAAATTGCATTGATTAACCAAAAACAAATTGTTGAAACATAGAACTAATTAGATACGATGAATTACAGTTAAATAATAGTCCATTTATACTGTCACGTAATCCGGATATATATTTACACATGCAATGAATTTTAATCTGATGATAAATAACAGTACTAAACTGGTAGCGAATACAATCAGATGTGCTTGTTACTTGTTATTGCACGACGCGCACATTTTTAGACGTATAATTATAACATTCGCTTCATTGAACACACAAATTAATCATAAATTAATCATGACGAAAATCTTCCTACGTGACGGCAGGCCTATGGACTATAGTAACAATAACACAAGAACTGCTTATTATCGCTTTCAATCTGATAATCAGCTACTAGTAACAAGCAGTTGTATAGCAGTTTAGATCAATCGTCAGCGGCATGGATTAGATAATCGTCGACGTACAACTTTGTTGACCGATAGATGAGCTTCAGAATCAACCGATCAACAAAGCACTTAGCATCGTCGGCGGGAAACAGTTTGTCGTGTATGTAGCGAACTAACTGCAACGTATCGTAGAGCGAGTCACAATGCAGCTTCTTCTGACACTGACTCATCAAATACAGTAACACAGTCAGCAGTGCAATCGACTCGCTATCGGGAAACTCGAGCAACAGCAAGACCAGCACGGGATGAGAGAGTCGAATGACTCCAAACAGTGACAGCAATTCGCCGTCCAACTGAGAAAAAAAGACAGGTAATCCTATGAAGAAACGCTGGTTCAACAAACAACCGGAACGAATGATCATGATTACATGATTCCGACACATCTCCAAACACTCTCTGAACAAACCACATTTGTACGCATGTAGAACTTCAAACTCGTTCAAAACTGGAAATGGCTCTGAATGCTGTTCATCAACCATCGCCTGTCTGTGCGTGATCAGGTTTTCCAGCGCTACTAGTTCCAGCGATGTAACCAGTAGACTGGTGCCCACAGAGCAAGAGGCATTGCCGGCATCATTATTTCAGTTACTGCAGCCGATATTTCTGAGAGCTTTGTGTCCAGTACTTTGAACAATAGAGCATCACTCAACAGTGGCTGTCTGGTCATAATGAGCCAACGCCGGTACTTCGACATCTGATGACGACTGTCATCGGTTATCGCTGAGCATCTTAAACACAGATAATGTGCCAGTAATTCTACTGTAATCGCCATTTTGCTTTCTCCTCGCAACTGGACGTTCGGGTTCAACACGGTTCGATGTATCTGCTGATAGAACAGGATAAAACCGACCACGGAATCTATAATTTTGTCAATCTGAGGTAGATGTTCTGTTCCGATACGACACAACCCGAACTTGTCACAATCACGGTGATTCATCACTTCTTTGCAGTGAACAACAGCTGTGAGATAACGTCCGGACTTGTAGTGCAGAGCTGCCAGTAAGACGTGTACGACGCAGTAAGTTGTCACCTCTCCGTAGTTGAAGGAATACTGCAAGTAGGCCTTCGCCATTTCGTTGTGTAACAGCTCCAAAGCGTTGGAACGAAGAGAGGACAGAGTAGCTAGCTTAATAGCTTTTCTGATGCAGAGAATTCCTCCCAATTGAACTCCATTCCTGGCAGTCTCGCAGACTGAAGAAGTACATGGACCAAACAGAGTCTATAAGACTTCGAGACGGTTTTCAGTAAGTGAGTGTATGGAGATTGTGTAGGCAGCCTGCAGGCTAGTCAAGGCGATAAAGTAATTTCGGTATCGCTGATCAAAATTTTGCATCTTCTTCATATATGTTAGTATCTCAGTAGCATCTACGCGGTACATCAGTAGAATAGATATCACCATCTTTTCATACTCATAACACTCCTCATAAAACTCGTGCGGGATTAAGCTTTGTTTCCACTCAACAACGGCATGCATCGCTCTTTCTAATTTGTCGCTGGACCGAATGTCTTCGAACAAACTGGACACGTTCGCTGGACAGCTCTGAGCAAATTTACGTACATAATTCTCAGTAAACCACGACAGCATAAAACGTTCGTCTGCCAAACTTCTCAAACACTTGTCCAGCATGTGAAATCTTTCTTCGTCCAAATGATCAAGTAGATTGCAGTTGCTGATGAAGTAATGCTGACAATGTCTGTCTTTGATCCAACCAGAGAGTTTACACAACAGCGAGCTACAGAGTTTGACAAGAGAATACTCTGCTGACCACCAACTTTGTGCTTGCTGTTCACACTCCCACAACATCAACGTTTTTATCTGGTAGTTGCTCAGTTTCGGCAAGTTTCCGTCGCTGTCGTCCAACTGGGAGAATAGTTCGTGTTTCAAAATAATTCTCAGCATGTGATAGATGATCTGTTGTACCGGTGCCCAGCTATTGAGCAGTGTAACTTCTGCTCGTGAGAACGACAGTCTCCACTGACATTGACTCATCCATTCGTCTTGTCTGCAACTCGGATGGACCGCTTCAACCACGTCGCATGCATCATTGATAATCAAGCTGATGGTTTTTCGGTCTGGCCAGCCGTGGTCTCTGTTTCTTGTGGTCCAGTCGGAAGCTATTGGCGGCCAAATTGGACAACGTATACTGTGAACAATATCGAAGTTTACAAGTGAACATGTAGGTTTAAATTTGCAGCTGATGTCTGTCCCGAGAGTGGAAATTGTTCTTGCCGGACCGTGCATAGTAGCATGACTATAAACGTGCGAGGTAAGTTTGTGACCGTTCTGATTAAAACTTTGTACTACTGGTACACTGTTGTCTGATACCTGTGACTTGATGTAATTGCGTTCGACAGTATCTTCGACGATGGTTTCACAGACATACTGACCGTTGTCTTTCCTCTTGAGTATAAGTAACGTTTGCAAGTAAACATATCCGGGTTTATGACTGTCGATGATTTCAAACACAAAAACAGTGGGCTGTGAACAATCCCCTAATTCCACCGGAGTTGTGTACCCACACGGGATCGCCAGTGCGTCGTTCTCAATCATCATTAAATCAGTGTCACCAAGACACGACAGCAGAGGTCTAATGTAGAACTCGGCCGAACTGCCTGACGGGAATATTTCGGTATCATCAAATCGTCTATTAACAGCAACGGCAATATTGAAACGAAACAAAGGATGTGCAATCAGGCTTTCGTTCTTTGCAATACGACAAGTGTCGACCATAAACTTTGTAATACATCTATGCCATACATCCTCATCCGCCATTGTACGTTTCCAGGAGACCTAATAATACAGCATATAGACCCAGAAATATTATCGACAATAATGGCCCGGTTAATAAGATTCAGCTAGTAGACTATGGAGCAGCAATGCTACGTGCATGCCAGTAAAACACCATTTTATGATACTTGCAGTGTTCAAAATAATGCGCAAAAATATTAGCTGTCATGGTCCAGGACAAACCGTTGTCTGTACCTTATAGTGTAACGTGTCACAAATTTAATATGTTCAGGTGGCTTTTAACCCTACACGCCCACTGTTGCCATATAGGTATAGCTATAAAGCATCCTGTGCCAGACCGGGTTAAGCTGTCATTTCTAATTTTTGACATCCGGGCACTCTAAAGCTCGGCTCTGGGTGTCAGTGTGCCCGGATGTCAAAAACTACAAATGACGACTTAACCCAGTCCAGTCTGGCACAGGATCACGCCATATCAATCAGTGGGCGTCAAAGGGTTAATATGTATTGATATCCAGGAAGCCACAAATCCAGCGAGATGACTTCTGTAACCTCAAGTCTGAGAAGCCGAACTGTTTCACGTGATCTGTGCCCTGCAGCGCTGTCTTAACAAAGACAAAAACATTCTCCAGACACTTCACAGACGACTAACAACAATCAGTGATCCGATGGAACTGAAACAAATAATTTTGCGTATAAATGATAATAAAGTATCATTAAAAACTGAAATACGACAGCAATTCATCGTGTAAGCTGTGTAATAAGCTGGCATGTTTGAATCGTTAACTTTCAGAAAGTAGAGCAGCGACGCAATCGCGGTAAAGTGGCAGTCTTTGTTAATGTATGCATAGCACGTTTATTCATATTCTGGTGAAATTATTTTGAAAATCGGCCCACATTTGCCAAAAAGCTCAAAATTGCGATAAAACATCAAGTATCCTGCTTTTTTCTAACTCATGGGTGTAGCATTGTGCCGTTGCCAAGTTGATAGCGGGACGATATGTTGAACCGTTCGGGCATGATGCGGAGAGTTGACAGAACGACAGACGGAGAGACGGACGGACAGAAAACAGCCGGTACTTACAGCGACGTTTACTGCAAATAAATGCTACAGGTGTAACTATACGTCTATACACGATAACATTAAATTTTTAAGGTGCATGTGCGTGTTATATATAAGCACGACAGTGACTCAGCAATTAGAGGAAATGATTCGCATTGACGACGCAATGAGGAAATGCTGTCACGACTCCTGGACACTAATTTGTTGTAGTAAGCATATAAGCACACACTCAAAAACATTGACGTTAGTCGGCTGTTATCTTGCTATAGGCCACAACTGCGCAGATAGTAACATCTTACAGTTTCCTACATAGCCTACAACAAACTTCAATCAGTTTCATATTCCTATATACCTCCACTGGTAACGTCAAACTTGCCGACTGTAATTCTGGCACAACGCGTTTAAATCTCCAGCAGATTATGAAATCATTCTATTGTAGTAGGCTACCGTATTTAGATGTCTTAAGTTGTGACATATCATCGCTTCACCCGAATCTTTAATCAGCTATTTTGCACAAGTCGCACAATACACGAGGTGTCCCTGTGGCCACTTACATTCACGCGACGGCCATGAGTATATCATTGTCACGACTGAAGACACTGATTTAATGAAGTGGTCGTCAAGGCCGCTTACTTCAGGCCCAAGCGGTGAATGTTGACACTGGACATCTACGAGGAAACTACAACAGCCTACGACGACAAATTACGACATAGCTTATTCACCGACACTTGTGAGTCACATAACACGGAAAGAAACTATAGCTTACGTATTACGTGATCATTAGTCGATTAATCGTCAGCGATTAAAAACCCACACCGTCCACACGTATAACTTGATGTTTCTGTTCCGTCATCGACACGGAAAATAAAATCACACAAGAAGCCAAGCTGTCGCTAGGATAGCCGACCGTACTGCTTCACAGCAGACTATCTAGTAATTAGCATTGTTGCTATTGCTAAACAGCATCTCCAGCAGCTGTTTTCGAGATATTAAGCTTTAAGCGTATTGGGTCACGAGTTTGACTATTCGGGTCACGTGACGTCATCGGCCACGTGACCATTTGATTTCCCATAGGCCAGTTTCCTATTGTTGGTCCTTTGGAACCAAGCCTCTATCTCTAACGGTTTCGGAGATATTCAACGGCGAATGTGACGCAATGGTTCGCGTGACCTTAAACCGACCTCTAAACAAAGGTCAAGGTCATTCCTCATTTTGGACAATCAATTTTTTCGCATATACGACCTCCTATGCGCTGTCAATAGTAACTGTTGCTCTAGGACGCAGCTACAATACATAACGTTACAGACAGATGACAGACGACGGTAGCAACATTGTGGCAGTAGCATTGTAGCGACCGTTAGTACGGTCGGCTAAAAATCGGATGCTATCTGCCTATACGCTGGAATATCGGTAGAAGTGTTGCTGAAGCCGATCTGTAGTTATGTGTCGGATTGGATCGGGTCTCACTTTTTAACTTGTGGTAGGTTGGGTCGGGTCGGGTTGGGTCCATGAGCTGGTCGGTCAGTTAAAAGCGACCCGTGTCCAACTCTGCTTTTGCGTACGAAGTTTCATCAAAATCTGATAATATTTCACCGAAATATGGAGATATAACAATTTTCGTCCGCCATATTGAATTTCTTAATTTTGAAAATTTTCACCCTCAACCGTCATTACTTTCGATCGGACTTTGCATCTTCATACATAATTTTCGCAAACATTGAACAAACCGCTGCTGAGTTATCACCGAAAAAATGTTTTCCAATATGGCGTCCATCCGCAGCCTATAAAGATTACAAAGTAATGTGAATTTTGATCAATGATTTTTATCGCAGTTACTATCTAATGCAGTGCACTGCATACCACGTAATTATTATCATAATCGGATCATTTTTCATTGAGATATGCCGAGATAACAATTATCATATTAGCGGTTGTTCGCCATCTTGAATTTGTGATGACGTCATAATACTGCATCCTGTAATCGACTTTTGTGGTGTCCTGTCCTGTCCCACACCTGCCCTGTATTAAATTTTCATTTTCGTTGCTTTGGCGGTTTTCGCACAAGCCTCATATTTGTAGTGTATTTTGTGTTTTTTGGGTTGTTTTCCTTTCTAGATTTTCCTTCAGTACTTTGATGCTGTTCGTTGGGTCTTTTGCCCTGTAAAACCGTTCTCCATGTAACCTATACTGTGTTGGCGGGAAAAACACTGCTCAATCCAATCGTTGTATGATTGTAATTGATTTATTTGTGTTTCAAGGTCAACTATGAGCGCAGTTTCTGCTAGCTGGTTGTACCTGCCATTTGTACTGATTGTATTCTCTGTGTTTTGTTACCTTATGTTATTATGGCTAATAAATGATTGGTTGATATATGACTGGCAACAGACAGACACACAGACAGACAGACAGACAGATGGACGGACATCGTGATCGCTTAAAGCCTCGTTCACACTTCGTGAGGCGGGGCTCATTAAATGTCATGAGTCGGTTCAAGGCTAAAACGGGATGATACTCGCGACTGATAACACATAACGGAGAGGCGATAATAACTTTAGAACACAGTAAAACAAAACAGTGATCTCTTCAGCACAACTTTGTCGATATAGTTCTTCTGTATAGTGTATAAGTTATTTTGACAAAATGTTGAGCATTTTTAGCTACTGGTTACAAAGCAACTGATCGTGATAACAGGCGACGTTGTGAAGGCAATTTACGTCACAAGCGGATTCAGACGGGGTGAACCCGACGCGTGTTCGCTCTTTACAGAGTCACTGTTCAAAAGGGCGAATTGAGACAAATTAAGAGTACAGGAAGAGGTAAATTCTTGCCGCCAATAAATGCCTTTTCTGGGCTCCAAATTGCCAAATATGCTTTTGCGACCGCAGCTCTCTCCTCTCTCCAGAAGTACCGCTCCACAGCTGATAAAAAAGAAAGCGACGGTTAGGAAAAGGGGGCGGTACGAAATGGAAGGAAAGAAAGGGGGCGTAGGAAAGGAGAACGAGAGAAGGAAAAGATCTGAAATGATCGGGAATATATATAGAATTCCTGCATCCGTCCGCATATACAGAATATTTGAATGCCAAGTATACGACGTCATAACGAGTCATCAATGTGAAGCTTCAATGTGCGATAAACAAGCTTCAGAATCAACCGATCTAAACAACTATTGTATTCGCTTTTATTGTAAAACACCGTATCGTGTGCGTGGCGAATTAACAACAGTGAATCCCGAACCGAATCGCTGTGAAGTTTCTTCTGGCACTGAACCATCAAGTATAGCAACACGGTAAGCATCGAAATGCGTAGAGCGAATGACTGCTTGATAAGTAGTGACATCCAAGAACGATGCAGGATTCGAATTATTCCGAAAAGTGATAACAGTTCTCCGTCAAACAACGACAGATATACGGGTGATGTCAAACATAGAGTTTGATATTCCACCCCAGAGTTCAGTATTGTATTTATATGATTTCGACACATTTTCAAACAAGTCGGAAACATACCACGTCTGTACATATATAACAGTTCGAACTCATTCACAACAGGAAACTGATCGGAATGCAGTTCACGGACAATCACCTGTCGGAAGTTGATCAGTTTTTCCAGTGCTACTTGTTCCAGCGATGTAACCAGTAGACTGGTGACCATTGAGGATGAGGCGCTGTTGTCGGCATCATTAGTTCCATCTGCTGCAACCGAAATTTTTGTGTATTCGCTCAACTGTGTTTCAACTGATTTGAACAGAAGTACGTCAGTCAACATTGGCTGTTCAGTGCAAGACATGTGATGGCGATGCATTATCATTCGATGACGTTTTTCGTCTGTACCAGTTAGGCATTTTGAATATAAATACTGCGCCAATAATTCTGCGGTTACGACCGGTTTGCTGTCTTGTTGCCGCTGTACGCCTGTGTTCAATGCCGTCTGACGAACGTACTGATATAAAAGAATCAAGCCAAACACAGAATCAACACTTGGGTCAATCTGAGGTAGCTGCTCTGCTTCAAGATGACATAAGCCGCAATCATCGTAAGCAGGCTGATTCAACACTTGTTTGCAGTTAGCGATGACTGTACGATATTGACCTGATTTGTAGTACAGAGCGCCGAGTAAAACGTGTATGAGACAACAAGATTCCTGTGGGTATGTAGAGCCTTGTTCACACGTTAAACTCTGATGTAAGTATGCTTTTGCCATTTCGTTGTGTAACATGTCTAAGGCGTTGTGTCGATCATTGGACAAAGCAACTAGCTTAATTGCCTTCCTAATAGACAACTGTCTTGCTGAGAAGGCGGTGTCGAAAATTGCAGGATTACAAGAAAGGAATATTGTCCATAAGACTTCCAGGAGGTCGGCTGATAATGAATGAATCGACACTGTGTACGCAACACGTAGACTCACCAAAGCAGCGAAATAGTCTCGCACTCGCGAGTCGCAATGCATCAGCTCTTTCATGATCATCAGTGTTCCTTGGGCATCTCTGCGAATTAAGAAATTTAAAAGAAGGAACTCTGATTCAATCTCAACATATTCCCTGTACGTGATATGCGACAGTCTGCTCAATTTCCAGTCAATAATGGCATTCATCGTAATCGCTACTTCGCCAATTGAGCAAAAATTTTCACTAAACACAGCAACGTTTGCTATTTGTGCACATTTCCGTACATAATTCTCAACAAACCATGATAACAGCACAGATTCATCTGCCAATGTTCGCAGATTGTTACAGATCATCCAAGAATCATCTTCATCTAAATAGTCCAGAAGATTACAGCTGCTGATGAAATAATGCTGACAATGTCTCTCTGCGACACAGTCAGAGAGTTTAAGCAACAAACGACTGCAGAGTTTGACAAGAGAAGACTCCTCTGACCAGCAGGTTGATGGATTCCGTTCACACGCCCATAACATTACTGTTTTAACGTGGTAATTGCTAAATTTCTGCTTTAATTTCTCGTTGATTTTAGAGAATACTTCACGTTTCAAAATAATTCTCAGCATGTGATAGACGATCTGTTGTACTGGTGTCCAGCTGTTGAGCAGTGTAACTTCTGCTCGTGAGAATGACAGTCTCCACTGATATATACTTTCCCAGTGGTCATCTCTGCAACTCGGATGCACTGCCCCAACTACATGACACGCGCCGCTAACAACCAAGTTAATAGTTTGTTGGTCTGGCCAGCCGTGATGCCTGTTTCTTATGGGCCAATCGGCTGCTTGTGGTGGCCAAATTGGACAACACACACACGAAACACAGTCGATGTTTGAACTGAAATTGCTATGCCTGCGTCTGATACGTTTTGCCGGACCGTGTCTATCAATATTAGTGATAAACATTGTTATCCATAGCAAAATGAGATTGCAGATTTCTTCGTTACAACTTCGCTTCATGTTATCTTTTTCAAATATTTGATGATTCATATTTGGAGCGTTACACAACATTGATGCAGGCATGCTGTTATTTCTAGAGCTCTGAATGACATAACGCCCGTTTTCATTCTTTCTAACCTGGTACGACTGTTGTAAGTAAACATACCCAGGCTTCTGACTGTTGATGATTTCATAAACAGTAAAAGTGTCTTGATGGCAATCCAAGAGCTCCAGGCGAGGTAATTGTCCGTGCGGGATCGCACGTTTTGTCTTAAAACTGTGCATTATGTCAACGTCACTATAACAGTACAGCATAGGTCGAATGTACAGCTCTGCAAAACTTCCAGAACCGAAGGCTTCGCCATCACCAAGAAAAATGTTGGCAAATATATTTGCATAAAAGCCGCCGAGTTTACGATAAGATATAGGTTTTTCGTTTATTGTACAGCAACAAATGTTTAACATAAACATCGTAATCATGCTGTGCAGTCCATCCTCATCTGACATCTTGGATTAATAAGGAATGACAGCAGTATTAATGTCGACACGCTGTCTCGACACCAGTTACGCTACATTCAGTGAAACCTATACAAGACATGACGGTGGATTAATTGCAATGTATTAATTGCAATGTCTTCATCTCAATGCAAGTAATAAAAACACGGATTATAAAATCTACTAAAATGCGAATCCCACACCTGTCGGGTGAACAGACCGACGCTCTATCACAATCCGTTCATACTTCACAGTTCAAATTAGTACGAGTAATACGCAACGTCCAGAAATCAAAATAGTGGAGTATTTCCGGTTTGTGGATTCCTTGTTGGCTCTTTCGGAAGTTGGGTTGGTCGTAATTTGGCATTGCAGTAGTCCCGTTAGATAACTTAGATTGGGCATCGTAGAAAACATGGGTATAGCCCATGAAAAGGCGCAAATATCTTATTCCTAGCCGAGGTTAAACCGTTAAAACTACTTCCGGTTTCAGTAGCCATCTTGGTTTCACCATGTCTTTCATAGGCGATTGCTCAACATACGCCCGTTACTTTCTGCAACCCAGAAAACACGTGTGTTGTCTATGCAAATCAACAGATATCCTGTTCCTGTTTGAAGTTATACTACTTCCGGTTTTGGGGGCGACCGTGACACCATCTTAGATATGTGGTGTCGACATGAGTACGCGGACACTCAAAATCGCTCACTGCAGGGGTATTAGAAATTATCTTCAACTTCGGCCATATAGCCGTAAGATCTGTACATTTCATTTCAGCGACCGCCATCTTGGATTTCTGGCAGATGTCGACGATACGCTATACCGGAATTGGAACCACTGAAAAGCTTCATCCGAAGATATTGGGATAGCCGTTGGAATTTTGTTTCTGTGTGCTCTAGAACTCGAGATATGCCTGAGGTAAAATACCTCCCCCACTTGCCGGCAAATGGACTCACAAACGGTTTGCGGCAGGGAATGAAATGGAAACGAAGAAAAGGACAAAATAAAAAGGCTGGGTGTGCAAAGGGAGAAAAGAAATGGAAAATGGGGAAAGGAGATCGAGAGAAGGAAGAGATGTGAAATGATGGGAAAAGTACCTAGAATTTTGAAAAACAAATAAAGACGTTAAAAGCATAATGACTTGGCAGAAAAAAACGTAAAAACGTTTTACATGACATAACATGAGCTTACTGAAATACAGGCCCGGTCTTAAGCATTCCGAACTTCTTTTCCGTGACGTCACCACTAAAGACTTAACTAAAGATTTCATACTTCTTGTTTCGAAGTTCAGACTGTTTGACCTACAATGAAGCGTCTGCCGTTCAGCTTCACACAATACAAGGCTATGACTGTCAAAAGTCAAAACTTACGTGAACTTCAAGGAAGGTTCCTGCATCAGCGACTACTGACTACTAAGTCTATGCAAACATCTTGTGCGGTTTGGGGATATTGCTGTGCACGGTGGTTCTTATAGTGCAAAAGAGTGGGAGGGGCCTCTAGGCCAGCTTTTCTTCAGACCCTGAACGGCCCCACATTACTTCCGCGTCACAACTCCCGGCGTCTTACAGTAAGTATGGGCAGCTGCTAACGTTGTACATTGCGATTGTTGGGCCATGGCATTCTCATATCTGGGATGAGACCTTCCGCATATTGAAATAGGCAGAGCAGACAGCAGGCAGGTGCGTAAAGGCGCACCTTGCACCGGTGACACGCGATTCGTTGTTGATTATTAGCAATGCAATACTAGCCTATGAAACCAGAAGTGGCGTGTGTGAAATGACTTATTTACTTACATAGCAAACACGCAAAGTATAAACCTGCAATTGCCCGTTAATCGGATACGGCTCTTCGCATGCGCATAAGTTACAAAACAATTAATAGGCCTAATGAAGCCACGCCGACAATCTGAAAATTGTCAACAACAGGTTACATAGGATAAGCCCACATTACAGTTATACAAGTTATACAGGGAATGGATACAACTGACACAAGGGTTGGGGATACAAGGTGATGAGGATGTAATGTAATGATGATATGTTCAAGTAACTATGAATGCGGTTACTGATTATATTGACACTATCGCATTTTCGCTTTTAGCATGTATTATTGTTCTTTTTGTATGTTTTACCTCATGTCACTCATGTCACTACTCATATCACAGTGTGCGTTATATGTCATGCTGAAATAAAAGGCTACTTAGGCCTATTTACTTTAGATGGGTTTAAAGATGGGAGGAAATTTGTCAAGTTTTAGTCCAGTCCGAGTGTTTGTGGAACAGATGTGTAAGTGTAAGTCTGGAGTGAAAGTCTGCGATGGTAAGAGGCTAAGAGTGAAGATTCGGAGTTCGGACTGTGGTTTGGTGATACGTGTGATATAAAGTAAACCAGGACGAGAGTGAACAGGATAAGGTTGACGGAACGACGTATAGGGGTCGAGCTGATTCCACAGGTAACGTGATGCATATCATTATATCAAATCTTGTACACTGGATCCCGTGCCGACGTTCCTGGTCCGAGAACATGTGGATTTGTTATGATATCTGACCACGTCACTGCCGTCTGTCGTTCGGCCTATACCAGCTGCGTTAGTTACGACTGATTGTGCGTTCGCTGTCGGATGACGCCAGGAATTAGTTCAGTCATTCGTGTCATGTCGACTGGACTGCAACGCGTTGCTGTTCGGCATCTCTGGCGGTCTAATTCAGCGGCTACAGTCAGTACAGAACGCGGCGGCACGGCTTGTCACTGGTGCTTACCGACGTGATCATATCACTCCGGTGCTGAGATTGCCTGTGAAACACAGAATCGACTTCAAATTGGCGGTGCTTGTTTACAAGTCATTGCATGGTCTTGCTCCGCCGTACCTGTCGGACAACTGTCAACTCGTCAAGGACGTGGGACGTCGACATCTCAGGTCTTCCGACGTCTACACGTGTGTCGTCCCACGGACACAGTCACAGAGCGCGACAAGAGTTTCTCTGTAGCCGGACCGCGGCTATGGAACAACATACCGACAGAGATCCGGAGGAGAGGCACTACGTTTGGACATTATAGACGATTACTTAAGGCGTTTTTGTTCGTCTAGGCTGCGACGCATTGTGATTTTTTTTACTTAAGTGCGCCAGGTATAAGCACTCTTACTCACTCACTCTAAAAGAGCGGTTGGTGACTTCTGATAAGCAATAATTAACAGTTCAGTGCTCTGTGTGCAATAGCGTGTTGCTGTGCTGCTGACGAGCGATGAAAAGGCGAAATTTCCAATAATAAGGAAACGAAATCTGCTGACTCATGGCACTTACACAATGCAACTTACATCGCACTTTGTGACAGAGGAAGCCCAGCTGTTGCTGACAAACCAGCGTGATGCCAGTTTGTTTTTACAGTTATTCGGGCTACGCAGCCGCAAGTTTGAAACACAAGAAAGCTGTGCTAGTGCACACTGCACAGAACACTGCGCGAAGCGAAGGCAGCGTATCCAAGTGATTGGATGCGAAAGTTTAATTAAAGTTGAAACCAACTCTGGCTACACAATAATTGTACGCTTTCAGTTTCCCACCCTCGCGTAACCCTTCAAGCAAGAAAGCCGCGCTGTTGCATTGAAGCCGCATCGCCACTGTAACTTTCGATCGATACGGAGTGTGCAGACAATGTTGCTTTTCTCAGATACATTTAGAGGCAGTTGACGTGGCCACGCTTACGCGCTAAATTGCTAGTATACGCTAGTACGTAACAAGTTGATGTATACGAATAAACACAACCTGTGCGTTGATTGACAAGGAAGTTGCGGAACTTACAACTATGCGACAGTGCATTGAACAAGGTCTGCACTGATTTTCCGGCGACGACACGTGCACAGACTGTTAATCAACAATAGTCTCTCCAGTACAACAGCGTCGCCATGCAATCGCGTGTTCTCAGACAAATACCCATTACTATACCCATGGTTTCTTGTTGTCAGTCCGTCGCCGTCCTACTTCCTTTCACCTTGTACTTGTACTGCCTGCGACGTAACCGTGAGAACTTATTATCGCGCAAATTCCTCATGCTGTGGCATAGGCCTATACGCCATGAGTCTCCCTATATACTCACAACTTTCCTCACAGGCCTATTTTAGTGTTATTGACAACGTGAACTTCACAAAAAACGAGAACCAAAATGACTAACAGAACTAACAAGAAAGCTGTGCTATCGCAAAGATGACCGCGCAATGCGCACTACATTTATATAAGTAGATCGTGAGCCGCTGCGGAGATATGGCCATTCGAAATTATCCAAGATGGCGGCGGCCGCCATCTTGAATTTATTCGAATCGAAAATAGCGCCATTAGATCCGCCGTCCCCGAA
>Ga0056114_1000217_pt1 | contig 17223 bp, 15 predicted proteins | sample WorMetHERISLAND1_FD_77005 | JGI IMG/M metagenome (GOLD analysis project Ga0056114, IMG submission 77005) | Marine gutless worms symbiont microbial communities from Max Planck institute for Marine Microbiology, Germany - Olavius loisae HERON... ...
CCACTAACCAACTCGTCCCAGGTAAATATGAGGCAAGTTGGTATCCAGTGTTACCAGGCTCCAGTAGTTTCTAATATTAAGTAGCGGTCGTCATTGTCATTGCGTTGCTTCGATTTGATCGATTTAGTTTCGGTAGGCGAGTTGGTTGTCCGCATTGTAACAAGTAACAAGCTGCTACCACAAGGACCACACAGAGTATCTGTAATTTATGAGACTAGGCCAGGATAAGAAAGTCGAAACAGATGCAGTTTTAATCGAACCTTGGACGTTTCATAGCTCATTAGTCTTAGAACTGTGGTGGAAGATAAGCATTTGGCATTTGGCGTAACCCTGCGGGATTAAAAGCGCGAGCCAATTCGCCTTCCGTCTTGGTATAAATTTATATAACGTGTTATTCGTGTTAAGTGTGCGCCTGTAGATTAATCATAAGAAATTGTCTCATCTGGGAAAATGACCACCCGGGAAAAGTCTTTCCGGGAAAGTGACCATCCGGGAATCGTCTTTCCGGGAAACGTCCTATCCGGGGGGAAAATGACTATCCGGGAAACGGGAAACGTCTTTCCGGGAAAAAAACCATCCGGGGAAAGTAACCATCCGGGAAACGACTGTAAACCCGCGGAGATAACCTATGGCGTGCCGTGTGTGCTGTTACAATAAACCAGCCAGCTTTGTGGGATCAAAGTTGTTTGACCGTCTCGGCCAGTGATCATATGGTTCCTAATGTTCGTGATGCCTAGAATGCTTAACACGCTGAGGTTTCACGGTAAATGTGTCACATGAGATGTTTAATGAGTGCATGCAGTGTTGACATTGCTATTCGTGTCCCCATGTTGGCTCCATAGCATGTAGAATAAGCCCACCTCGTTTCATGGCCAAGGAAAATTACAAAACCGCCCTGGTTCAGTCGTAAAAGGCGACTGAACCAGGGCGGTTTTGTTTTGCTGTATTTTGTGTTGCTTTTTCTGAGTTGTACATAATTTGCATATTTTCTGTATTTTTAATTTGTCTCCTGTGCTGAATTTTCCAGCGTGAACTAACATGAATGGCACTGTATAGCCTAATTGTGCTGATGTGCCTTTAAGAATCCACTCACTCACTCACTCAGTCACTCGTTGATGCTCTCCGTGTGAACAGAGGACAAGTACAAGGTGAACGAGGTGTTGATGGAGTCGGAGCCAAACTGGGACGACGAAGACGACATCGTCCGCGATCTGACTTGTATCTGCATCGTCGGTATTGAAGACCCGGTCAGACCCGAGGTATAGCTAGACCCAGTCATATCCGACTGATGGCAAAAACATCTCTTTAAGGCGCAACTGCTTTTCACCTACTGAAGCGATGATACACTATTTAAATTGATGTTTTACTTAATTACTTTGGTATTCTCATTCTTTTACCTGAATATACTTTTATTGCTAGGAGCCTTTATACATGCATTGCTGTCGCACGCTTGCTTTGCATCAGTTAGGCTTTCTTGTTAACTTTGTTAACCCCACAGTTATTGCCTTTCAATGTCGTTACATTATATACATTATTGAAAATTAACCGCACATAGAAGTACTCTTTGGTTCACTGGACCATGTGGACAGCAAACGTGTATACACTCCTGTAACTCAAGGGTTAAATATCTTCATGTTGTATTATATTGAGATGCTGATGGTGTGATATGGCGGTGTTAATGGTCAGGTGCCAGAGGCCATCCGCAAGTGCCAGACTGCTGGTATAACAGTCCGCATGGTGACAGGGGACAACGTCAACACTGCGCGCTCTATTGCCACCAAGTGCGGCATTCTGCAGCCGAATGACAACTTCCTTGTACTTGAAGGTCGCGATTTCAACAGCCGAGTCCAAAAAGACTCCGATGCAAAGGTGACACATTCACACACGCCTCCAGATTAATGGTTGTTTGACAAGTGTTGGAACTGTGATCGATGGTCGGTCATAGATCCTGCCAGATTATGGCCGTGGATAGTGTCTGCCTGGCTGGAGTCCCTTCCCAGTGACAGTTGACTGGTCCTCGTCTGACTATTGAAGAGATAGTATGTGTAGGTGAGCCGGATGCTGAGTTTAAACCGATAATTAGGATGGAATAGGTTCTGAAGCCGTATGCTAATACAGGCCTAGCTATAGATAATCAAACAATCAAATGTATATTGTAGTAATTCAAATATAATTATTAACCAAACATATAATACACCGTAATAGATTAAATTAAATTCTAACAAAAGGCTGGCACCGAACAGTAATTAATTTAATGTCTTAAGCAGCGTGCTTGCGCAAGGCGAGCGCTTCTTCATTGCAAGCAAGCAAACGAGACTTCCGTTGATATTAAATTTCTGACAGACAGTTCCCGGCTGATGTCTGAATGACGATATGAACGATTCACCCGTGATTTCTGGTCACACACTGTTACCTCTGGAATCACCGTGAGATTCTCAGATACTACGGTAACGTCGTCTCCACAACTCTGGAGTAACGACTATAAGAGGAACTTCGATCACTCGATTACGTCTACTGATCTGTATCTGTAGAAATACTGCAGGACCAGTACTGGTATTACGCAGCAGGTGGAATTTGTCGATGTTCTTCGACGAACAACGTTTCACACAGACTATATACGCAGTCTGTACCACACTGTGGCTTTCTTGAGAGACTCTTTAATTACACTTTATTGTGTAATTATACCAATATTAACCGTTCTTTGATTCAAAAACAAAACAGTCGATTAACTTCTTTTTCCACATCCGGTGTATCGTTAGTGATGAACCCAATCACTGATTGTTCGGTTCCAGTAACGTCCAGTGGAGTTGAGTATATCGTCGAATATTCGTGCATGCAGTTCTGAGGTGGCGCTGAAAAGACCAGTGTCACTGATATGATGGAGATGGTGTGGAAGACTGTTCCATGCAGTAGGTCCAACATGAGAGAAGCGGCGTTCTCCGAACTTGGTTCTGCACCTCGGCTTGGCGTAGAAACTGCGTTGGAGGATCTGAGACCAGGTCGACTGTTAGAACGCGCGACTGTCTGAATGCTATCGGATAGATACTGTGGTGCACGCTTAGTATGCATGAGGTGCATTATAAAACATAGTTTGTAGGTGATCCTGTACTTAATTGGCAGTCATTGCAAGTACTGGCATTTTTGTTCATGATCAACCCTTTGACGCCCACTGTTGCCATATGGGTGCAGCTATAAATCATCCTATGCCAGACCGGGTTAAGCCTTTTGCAATTTTTGACATCTGGGCACTCTGACGCTCAGCCCTGAGCCAGGTAAAGCCTGTGTGCTGCTGCTGTACAGCTGTCCCGTATGGCAGCTGAAAACTACTACTACTACGCTGTGGGCCATAAAAAACGAGACACTTTTATTCTTTCGATAACTCAGAAAAATATTGACTGATTTTCGTAATTTTTTCACTGCTATATACAACAATGAATTGCGGAACAAGAACTTGTTAAAATTTTCGACTCACCTTAAATCTGTTGTCGCACTACCTTGTGAAACTTGAAATGTTAAGTGTGTAGATATACAACAAGGTCATATTCAATTCAAAACTGACTCAAAATGTCAAGTCACAGTACTAACATTTAGTTCAAGTCTATTTTACATCAGGTGCTCAAAATGACCCCCTTTTGCTCGTACACAGGCGGTGAGTCGCGCACGCCACTGATCTGTCGCTTCGTCTATGACGTTTTGTCTAATGCTGTGCCACACACTCAACAGACGCTGACACAGCTCGTCGACATCGTTTGTAAACGCGTTTCTCGTAGACCCGCTCTTGCATTACAGCCCAGATCTTATAATCCACGGGGTTGAAATATATGGGCTGTTTGGGGGCCACTGGTCGGGAGAAATAAAAGTTTGGCGTCTCTCGGCGTAAAAGTGCGATTGTGTCACGCGCCCTGTGTGCAGGTGCACTGTCCTGTTGGAATATGAAATTGTTATATGTGAACGGCATTGTTTACATTAAAATATCGCAATACGTCATGGTGACGTCAGCAGATAGTAGGAAAAGTAAGTAAGTAAAGTATTATGCAAAAACGCCTACTAATTTATCACAGTAAACGAAAATGAAATGATTTGGACTATTCCATTAGTTATAAATCAAATGTCGTACAGTTGTACACTTAACATTTCAAGTTTCACAAGGTATTGCGGCAACAGATTTAAGGTGAGTCGAAAATTTTAACAAGTTCTTGTTCCACAATTCATTGTTGTATATAGCAGTGAAAAAATTACGAAAATCGGTCAATATTTGCCAGAGTTATCACAAAAATAAACGTGTCTCGTTTTTTATGGCCCACAGTGTATACGTCGGGTTATCAACTTCTAGATTGTTTCGTTTGGTCGGCAGTCGTGACGGTGCATGGTACTTTGTAGGAGGTGGACCAGAAGAAGTTAGATCAGTTGTGGCCGCGACTGCGCGTGCTGGCTCGGTCGTCACCTGAAGACAAGTACACGCTGGTGAAAGGCATCATTGACAGCACTCTGACGGACAACCGTGAGGTGGTCGCTGTGACGGGGGACGGAACCAACGACGGACCAGCACTGAAGAAGGCCGACGTTGGATTCGCAATGGTAGCGAATGGTCGCATCTCTTAAATCCTTGTGGGTACTACAGCGGCAGCCCCACCGCCGTTCAGGCTTGGTGACCCTGCCCTCTATAGGAGCTATCCCCTAGTCACCCCATATTTGTAGACTAGGGGATTTGCTGTGCTTTTGTATGTGTGTGTGCTTATTGTGTTTTGTGTTTGTGTGTATTTTTGTGTTTCTTCAATACTTTGATACTGTTGGTTGGGTCTTTTGACCTGTAAAACTGTCTCCCAGATAACCTATACTGTGTTGGTGGAGACGTTAAACCGTGCTCACTCTTAAATCCTTGTTGCACGATTGATTGCTTTTCTCTTGTGAAGTTAAACTTACCCAGACCTGTAGGATGGCATCACCGTTCAGGCTTGATAGACACATGTGTGATACTAATGGCTTTCATTGTCATTTGTATCTATAGCAAAGAAGTGTATAGATTATAGCCTTATGACTTAGTCAGCTGTCTTGATGGCGCACCGGTTAGGGCATAGGACATTCGATCAACAGGTGGCAGGTTAGACTCCCAGCCGGGGCACTGTCAAGTCACTAGGTCAACTCAGCCCTCCATCCCTCTGGGGTGGGTAAATCTAGTACGAGCCTTCACTAGCTGGGGTTAAGGCGAGGGTGTGTTCGCTTGTGTCGGGTGGCAAATAACATTGTGTGATCCTGTATGGCAAGTGACCCCCCCGTAGTTCTCAGATGGGGTTTCTCACGAAGAATTTATCCGGATTGAACTGGCTTGTGTCTGAAACTTGTTCCACAATCACTGAGTGAGTGTCCTTGGATGTAATTTCTAGCATCTCGTTAGCAACTGGAAATAATATGTCTTGCACATGGTGTGACAAGCTTCTGATGCCACATTTGCTGGATATTTTTAAATCACTTGACTAAATGACTTTAACAGTGTGTACGTGGCACAATAGAAAGGTGTCACCACAAAAAAGAGCGATAAAGGTCACTCAAGGTCGTCGAGAGCAATGGAGATTGATGGATCGTTTGTGGCTTACTGTTGTCGTATAGTAACTGTGGCCCTGTCTTGTATCCTTTGACTTGTTGGTTGGGTCATGAGACGTGTAAAGATATCATCTCTGACGTGATCTATAATGTGTCGAATGGGATGTTTAAACCTCACACAACCTTGACTCCTCTACAGGCAAGCATAGCTGAGAGAATGGAAATGCTTTGTGCCTCAAAGTTATGTGTCGGTTAAACATTGTTAACATGATAATGCCAGTAATAAACTGGTAAGTTTATATCTTTCAGTCTGAGATCTCAGTAGTTAATTAATTTATGTGTCATCGGCAAAAACACATCAGTATGCGTGGATTGCAAGAACGCTGCTCAAATCTCCACTCAGTTGAGTGCCACTCAACTGAGTGGAGATTTGAGCGGCTGCTTTCGCCACGCAACATTTGAGTGAGCTAATCTTGACTTGAGAGTGGGAATTGTGTTCTTGTGGCAATTTTCACGCTGAGTTTACTCAAACTGGCCAGTTAAGTAGACTCAACTGTTGAGTGGTGTTCTTGCAATCCGCCCTACGTTGACAGATTGTTAGCAAGCGCTTACGTGGTTTAACAGCACAATTTTTAATGATTTCAGGGAATCGCTGGCACCGATGTTGCGAAGGAAGCGTCCGATATTATCCTGACTGATGACAACTTCACGAGTATCGTCAAGGCGGTGATGTGGGGCCGCAATGTCTACGACAGCATCGCAAAGTTCCTTCAGTTTCAGCTGACAGTCAACGTCGTTGCAGTCATCGTTGCATTCCTCGGAGCTTGCTTCATCCAGGTCTGTTGATTGCTACAGGTTTGCAATAAGTAAGTAAGTAAAACGTAGATTTATATCGCAAAAAACCTCTAGTGTGCTGGTCACACTAGTAATGGCTAAAAAGAATTGTTTTCAAGAATCATTTAAAGCCATAAAGATATTCTCCATGATGACCAGTAATCTGTTGACTGAGCTGTTTCACCCTACTACTATTATTACTACTAGTATGTTGCATTTCGCGAACAATTTTGGATATTGTGAAAAACAAAGCACCGAGGCTGTGTTGCTTAGTGACTTAAGCATTTTAGGCACTGGTTATAATCCTGTGTCTTGTCTTGTTTTGTCTTGTATTCAGCCGTACTGACTCTGAGGGTTCACCACACAATGAACAAGGACCCTCCACTGCCTTCTGTCTTCCACTGTCCTCGGCACTAGAGACCTGCATGGGAAATTTTCCGCGGGAAACCGTGGGAAATACCGCGGGTATGGGGATAAAATTAGCGACAATCCCGCGGGATGGGAATTTAATTGCCGAAAATCCCACGGTTGTGGTAGTAAGAATTGTGAGCCGACCGCGGGAGATGTAAACGTATCGCTACATTGCGTATAGAGATCGTTCTCACTAGCTGGACAAACCCTTTATGAACGCGTCGCACATAGCTTTCTGCTGACTTAGTTTGCTGTTTCTTCACAGTCACAGTGCTGTCGTTGGCAAGTTCTAGACTTGGAGTTGTCATTTTCTGACAGGATATTATTGCATTTGTCTGTTTGCACCTTTGCTGATTTATTTAGTACTACATGTATACAAATCCAAATATTCTGTTGACGTGGGTAAATGGAGATAAGGACTAGGAGTAATGTGTGAGGGAATGGGGTGGGAAGTGGGAATAGACTGGTGGGTGCGGCGCGGGTCAGAGAAGAAATTTTGCTAGTGAGGGAAGGGTGAGGGAAATAAAATTGCAATGAGGGATGGGAATGGGAACAACTCTATAGTGTTACAGCACATGTCGCAGAGTCACTCCAGACCACGCCTTGCCTTGATGTTATCCAGCCAGGTGTGTGGTCTTCCTTTCCTGACAATGTCCCTTGCATGATCTCTTTCCCAGAAGGGATGGAAGGCTGATTTGCCTTCTTCCTTCATGGTGTGGCCATAATATGTCAGCTTCCTTGACTTAACGCTATTTAACAGTTCCCTGTCAACACCTACTTTATTTAGAACCCATTCATTTGTTTTCTTCACTGTCCAAAACACATGCAGTAACTCACTTTCGTCTTAATGGCATTGATTCGTTTTTTCTTCATTTTTCATGAGTGTTCAACTCATGGCTCCATACTGTACGTTGCTACTGACCTTTGACCACACGATCGCTTTCAAACCATGACCTTTCTTACTCTCTCACAACTGTGACTCGGACATGCAATGGTTTGTGTGTATGTGGGTGTGATGCTGGCAGAAAGTGTGGCTGGTTAAACGGAAGACATGGAGTAGTAGTTGATATGTGTGTTGTCAGGATTCACCGCTGAAAGCTATTCAGATGCTTTGGGTGAATCTGATCATGGACACGTTGGCATCACTCGCGCTGGCCACGGAGCTGCCAACTGAAGAGATGTTGAAACGCAAGCCGTACGGACGCACGAAGCCGCTGATCTCAAGAACAATGATGAAGAATATCATTGGTCACGCGGTTTACCAGCTCATCATTATCTTCATCATTCTCTTCGCAGGTCTCTACTTCGTCTTTGATACGTCTTTCACGTGTCACGGCCCCTTGTGGGCTCGGGAGCATTGTAGAATACGCCCACCTCGTTTCCTGGCCGAGTGTCTTAAACCAGGGTAGTTTTGTTCTGCTGTATTTTGTGTTGTTTGCTTTTCTTGGGTTGTGTTTAGTTTGTGTATTGTCTGTATTTTTAACTTGTCCTCTGTCTTGTATTTTCCAGCGTGAACCAACGTGAATGGCACTGTACAGCCTAATTGTGCTAATGTGCCGTTAAGAATCTACTCACTCACTCACTCACTGCAGATGTCACACGGTGGCCATGTGGTACGTTGCCGGACTTGCGACCGGTCGCGGTTCGAATTCCACCCGTGACTGCTGAGCACCAACGCCAACTCAGCGTGCCATCCCTCCGGGGTCGGTTAGTGAGTACCAGTGAAAGCTGGGGAGTAAACGGGCATACCACGCGATGCACTAGCCCCGTATACGTGGTCTTGCGGCTTCGGCTGGTGTCCGGCTGAGGGCTAAGGAAACGGAGATCAGCGACGCCCCATGGGCCTTAAGGCTCGGGAAAGGACTTTACTTTACTTTATACACTGGGTGTGTGATACTGTGACAGGTGACCGGTGGTTTGACATCGACAGCGGTAGAACTGACACCGACGCCGGCAGCTCCAAGAACCTTCGGAGTGGCGGACCGACCCAACACTTCACCATCATCTTCAACACGTTCGTGATGATGACGCTCTTCAACGAGATTAACGCTCGCAAGATCCACGGCGAACGCAACGTATTCAAGGGACTCAACCGTAACCCGCTCTTCATCGGCATCTGGATCACGACCTTCGTCGTTCAGGTTTGCTCGGCACTGTGTCTGTGACAGATACGTAGACATTGATGTCACAATCCAGTACGATATACGTTATTTGTATAGCAAATCGACAATGTCTCTAATGCGCTACAGTAGTACTAGATGTCAGTATTTGCAAAAACAAAAATGTTTTCGGCTGGTGTTTAAAACAATCGAACGAAATATCTGATGACTTTAAACAGTCCAATGAGGCAATCCAGCAGACTGGACCAGCGACACTGAGCGCACGGGTGCCGTAGGTTGACAGTCTGCAGCGTGGTACGACCAAGTTGCTGGTTGTGACGGACCAAAGACCGCCACGATGACTTGCTGACGCAGTGACAGGCGTACACAGTTAGAGTCCAGCATGTTCAACCTCATTGATATCGCACCTGGACTATAGCAACTCACTGCTGCTAGCTATTCCCTCTGCCTCATGTGGGCTTTTGAGCTTACAGAATAAGCCCCATCTGGTTTCCTGGCCGAGTGTCGTAAGAGGCGACTGAACAAGGGTAGTTTAGTTTTGCTGTGTTTTGTGTTGTTTGCTTTTTGTGGGTTGTCTTTAGTTTGAGTATTGTCTGTATTTTAATTTGTCCTTCTCTCCTGTATTTTCCAACGTGAACCAACGTGAACAGCACTGCATAGCTTTATTGTGCTGATGTGTCATTAAGAATATACCCAATCTGCTACATACTGGTGCTACAGCTGAATTGACCACTGCTCAGTAAACATCCAAATACAGTCACCTTGAATGCCGGTATTCTTTTCGGCCTTTGGCCATTGAGACGTTGTAACCTATGAACAGCAATGCACGTGATTTCCTGTCTGGCCTTTGTCGGATAGTACTGTCTGTTTCGGGTGATGAGTGCGAGATTTCTTATCTGTTTCATTGTAGTCTGTTGTACTTTTTCATCTCAGTTCGGCTCAGCTATGTGGGAGTTTTTTTCTTGTTGACAGCCCGGATGAACAGTGCATCCAGTTTTCTTGCTATTATGTAATTTCTATTCTTTTTCGCTCGTTTTTAAGGTGGCAAAAATATTTTTTTAAACAATAAATCCATTTCAGTTTCCCAGGCACTGTCATGATGGCATAGCTTTTGCCAAGGGTTCACTTGGTTCACACTATAAATGCGTGAATACAGAGTCAGTGCAAAGCGACTGTCAACTGTCAGACCAAGCCAACCAATTTGGACTGTGAGTCCACCTGTAGGCTGCTACTGACTACGCCATATATTGTTGTTACAGAGCTCACCAGCTTACCAGTAGGTGTAAGTTGGTAGTGGCATGGCTTAGCGGTAATGCATTGGTCTCGATGAACGTAGTTGCTAAAACTGTATCTGTTTCGACTTTCATATCCTGGCCTAGTCTTATAAGTTAACTTTTACTCTGTGTGGTCTTTATGGTAGCAGTTTGTTACTTAGGCCACCTTAAAAATTGGTTGATTGATTGATTGCTCTATGTTGGGGCCCGGTTAGTACTTGGATGGGTGACTGTCTGTGGGTGGGTAAACCATCTCGTTATGTAGCTAGCCACCTAGGTCAGCTCAGTCTTCCGTCCCTCCAGGGTATGTAAATCGAGTACCAGTTTGTCTGGCTGGGGTTAAGGTGGGCACATTCTCTTACGTCGGGCGGCAGGTAACACTGTGTGAGCCCTTCAGCAGCTCTAAGTATGGGTATACGCTATATGCTCCTTTTTTCAGGCAGCCAGTGGTGCATTAACAAAAACACAAACAGTCTGATAGAATATCAGAGTGTATAGTATATGATGTAGACGTGCCAGTTATGTAACCATTCTTATATCACTCGGCTCAGAGGCTGCTGAGTGGTGTTGTGGGTCGTCGGAATAGAAGATGAAAAGTTGTCGTCGTTTGATGTTTGTAGATTATAATAACACAGTTCGGTGGAATGGCGTTCTACACGACGTCTCTGGCTGCGGACCAGTGGATGTGGTGTATCTTCCTCGGAATTGGCAGCCTCCTGTGGGGACAGGTACTCTTACTCTTTATATGTCTGAGTATTTGCAGTGACTTGCAGTAGTCCATGTGAGCAGTGTGTTGACTGTTTGACTTGCTTTTGCCATGTTGTCTTTTATGTAACCATTCTTATGTGATGTTGAGATCAAACGAAGTACATTACTACAACCATCTGTCTGCTTGCAGTGACGTAGTTAATATCATAATTATCTGTTTGCTGGTAAGCACTTTGTAGCTAATAGATACATTTTCCAGTTAATACGGTTTAATGACATTCAAGGTCATTCTGGTTCATTGGTACTGCCAGTTTTCCCGTCAAATTTTTCGTTTTAACAATGTCTCATTCTTGAGCTGTAGTTAGTGTGACACCAACTTAAGTGTGACCTTGAATGACCTTGGTCAGTCTTTCAAATCCAGTACAACAGTTGTTGTGATATGTCAACGTAACTTTTGATTATCCGAGATATTGACCCTCAAAAGGTTTGCCGTAGTTGAAAGTAGTCTTTATTTAACACGTTCGCTGCCACTGCCAAGTTATCTCGTCAATTAATGCGCATCGGTATATGCCACCTAATGTGCCTCTGTTCACTAAGCAGTATAACTGGGTACCTTGCGAGGGCTTTGATGCTAAAGCGCCGTATTGTTGGCAGCGGCATAGGGTTCAATGAACAAGGGGGTATTGTAGAGCGGTTCTGAAGTGATTCGGTCGAATTGCTGAGAACCGCGATATAAATCATCTACTTTACTTCAGCTCGACAATAGTCCAGGAATAGCCCCAGGGAAAATTTGGCCTGGCAGCAAATGTGTTAAATGTCACTCGAGGTCATTAGAGATCACATGACTCAATGGATGCTAGTTTCTCTTAATGTTCCATGCTAACTCTGAGCTTAACCTTGCATTATTTCATAAAATAAAACGACTGAATTGTTCAATACCTTACATGTAATTAATATCCTTTTTATGGTGGAATTTCACGATGATGTATTTAGTTACGAGAAAACCAGAATGATTGCTGTATTTCAGTTAATTGATATTTCATTTGAAGTGGGAATAAAATAATCGATAATGGAATGAATTTTGTTACAATCAGATACAAAACAATATCACTGGTTGATGTGTGTCTCGACAGCTGGTGACAACGATTCCGACGCGACGACTGCCTAAGAAACTGGTCCTTGGCGAGGTGACACCGGACTTCATCAAGAACTTTGACAACGAAGAGGCTGAGCATGTGGATGAGGCCGGCCAGCGTGGACAGTACTTGTGGATTCGTGGACTGACGCGGCTGCAACATCAGGTAATCCGTAAACCCGGAAATACCTTTTTCCTGTTGTCGTCAATCATGTTATGTGGATTTCATATTTGTTGGCTGCAGCATTGTTATTGTCTGCACAGTTGGTTGTGGTTAGTTTTATCGTTCTTAGACTTGATTACTGTAAGTTGCTGTTGTGTGCGTGTGTGTATGTATTTGTTGTCTGTTTATTCTCTTCTTTGCATTTCCTCATATTGCATGTTATATACGTGGAGTTCTAATCTTGTATATTGTGATTGTGGAAAAATCGACCTGTAAACAAAAGCTTATGTTCGTATGCATGTTACGTTATTCATATGCTAGTTGTTGTACTTTTAAAGAGAAAAATTATTTTGTCTACTTATTAAATATTTTTTTTCTCAAATTTGATGGGTTTTTAAATGCAGAATTGTTACATTGTTGAAAGAATTTTCAAGCTACAAACTAAACTAAATTAAAAATACAAATCTTAGACAGTAAAACCCCATTAATCCAAATTATTCGTTTTGACAGCCCCGGTAGTGGAATATTTTAAAGTGCAAAGCTAAGACAAGTTGTTCCGTACTCAATAATTTATGAAACACTGCAGCAATTTTATCCCAGTCTGTCACAAATATCGTCTGCTTCTGAGTTAATAAGTAATGGATTGTGAAAATATAACCCAACCAGAACCTGGAAAGTTTACAAATTGTTAAACGTTGCCTTTGGAATTACGCCATGTGTCAAAATTTATTACGATTTCAAACCACTGAGCCAGAGTAGCACATAATAATAATTGTAATGGCAATGTTTTACAGTGATTAATCATACAGTCAGGGTCCATTCTTACCTTCCTTTTCCAGCTCTGGATAACACATGAAAAGTAATGTTGGGATTTGAACGAAAATAAGTCGGAGATGAGTTTTGATCAGCGAACTGATCGCTGCTTGGAGTTAGAGTCTCAAAGATCAAAGTCACGGTGAGGTCAAGTAGTTTATTAAGTCTCGCATAATAACGACTGCAGCTGGTCAATTGCACTGGTTCATCAAACAACTGGAAGAAATGTTCACATCAGTCAGTAATGTATGGAACAGTGATGCTATATTGCAGCAATTTTGTCCAAGTCTGTCAAGAACATAATCTGCTTTTGAGTTAATAAGTACTAGTACCAGAGCTATGCAGTGTGAAAATACAAAAAAAAAACAGATTTCTTCTCACTGGTAGTTGTCTTTGTTCATGGTGGCCACCACAGACCTAGAAAACCTGAAATACTCGTTGATTTCTCTGAACGTGGAAAACTCATGGTATCATCAGGCAATTCTGTGCAATGTCGGGGAAAAATTGTAACAAACAAAATAGTTTTTGTTCGTCATTCAAATATTTGCATAAAACAGCAGTTGACTGGGGTAAACAGGGAGTAGAGAAAGACTCTTGATGAAGGTCATTATTACGAATGACTTCTTGTTGCAATAACATATGGAAAAAGTAAGTTTATGGTTCTGGAAAAGCCTGGAAAACTCGGGAGAACTTTTTTCCTACTATTTTGTGTTGTTGTTTTCTGTGAGTTTCGTGCTATTTTGATTTCCTTGCTCGTCGTCGTGTCGTCGCATGCTGTGTGTGTCGTTGTCGTGGCAGATACGTGTTGTCAACGCGTTTCGTATGGGTCTTGACGGCGCCGACAGTTTTGAGAAGCGGAGTCTGTCGTCCGTTCACAGTCACCTGTCGCTGTACGCGCTGCGATGGGCCGCTGAGCAGAAGCGTTCCACGCCGGCTTTCGACGACACGACCGTGTCGTCTCCTGAAGACGTCTTCCCCAGAGTTTGACCTTCAAGAGTGACTGTACCACCCGTAGTGCGTGACTGGCCATTTTTAACCCTTTGACGCCCACTGTTGCCATATGGCTACAGCTATAAAACATCCTGTGCCTGACCGGGTTAAGCCGGTCATTTGTAATTTTTGACATCCGGGCACTCTGACGCTCAGCCCTGGGCGTAAGAGTGCCCGGATATCAAAAATTTCAAATGACGGCTTAACCCGGTCTGGCACGGGATGCTTTATAGCTGTGCCCGTATGGCAACGGTGGGTGTCAGAGGGTTAATGACGTCATTTCAGCAACACTTGACATCATTCTGGTGATTGTTTCGTGGTTTTCCGTACGTACGTTTGTCTGATTGCGACGTACTTTTTTGTTGATCAAAGGCTAGTCCCTACAGCGAAGACTGGCCTTCACGTATATGATATGTCTGCCATCGCCTTTTCATGTGGGTTTTTCGAGTGAATTTTTTTTCGTATCGTTCGTATACACTTTGTTTGAGGAAATTAATAGACCGTGTTTACCGCCAGAAGATCGCCAAACGTTCGGTGACTGAAATGTATTTTGGTGACGAGACCAGCTTGTCACTGCGATGTCTTATTCTCAAGAAGGCCCAACACTATTCGAACCATGTTGCACTGTTGCCTGATATTGCCACGTCCACTGCGTCGGCACTTGCCGCTGAATGTTTAGCAACCGATAGTTGCCAACTAAAATGCCGTGATAGACTGGCTGACCAACCCACGGACTGCTTCTTTGTTGTGATTGGTCGTCCAAGCCATCCCACAATCCTTTGCTCTACAGCTAAAAGTAAGTAGTTGGTCCGCCATCTTTGTTGGCAGCTATCGGCGTTTCAACTGTTTGCCTTTGCGCGATCGGCCAGTACGATTTCCAGAAGAATATTTACATACATCCGTAGTGATGTCGAGGCCTGACCACTTTCAGGTTTTAAGTGCAGTTTTAGCTGTACAGTACAGTTTGGCTGCTGTTCGGTGCAGTCCCAGTGGTGAACAGTGATGGCCATGGTTGTTTGTCAATGTTTCAGTATCCAGTTTTTCTCGTTGTTTCTTCTTCTTCAGTCTTAATTGTGGTGCCTTCAGTTCTGTGTTGTCGGAAACAGTCGAGTGAACTTATAGAGTTTTATTGTTGTGTCATCGACAAGAGCACATTCATCTGCTGTAGCGTTGACATATTCTTGAGTATGTGTTCTTTATACATCGACGGTCATCAGTTACGTCAATTTCCATCTGTCCCTCTACTGTTCTGTACATTGCAGGATTTATAGAATTGTAATAACGTACGATTGTACCGTAGTATTTCTGCATGACACCGTAGACTATCCTGTTGCAAGAGTGTTTGAGTTATGGTCCGTCTGTCTGTCTGTCTGTCACACCCTCGTATTGTGACAGAAATGGCTAAATATGTTGTCGAAATTCGTTCACTGCCTGGCTACGTGAAGCTGTAGAATAGGCCCGACCCGTTTCCTGGCTGATGGTATAAAGGTCCCTAAACCTGGCTTTAGATTCAGTTGGTTTAATTAGTGTGTATGTTAGTAGTTTTTTTGCATGGTTGTTTAGGTTATTTTTAGTTGTTCTTCGTTGAAATTATGTTTAATTTTGTCAGTATCAGCCAAGTGATTGGTTGAGAAGGCTGGTTGTTTTGCACCAGTCAAGAGATTATCTGCGAAGTTCGTCTCCGAAATGACTCATAATCCGTCAAGCGGGATGTTAAGCCCTACTCATTTCAACTCAACTGAACCGCTTTGTTCTAAACCTTATAAGTATGATATCGTGGAAATACAGCTCGCTATGACATGCTTATGAACAAGTTTGGGATCATATTTGTAACTCCTGTAACAAATTATAGAATTATTGAAGTCAAGTGCAGTTCTGCATGCTAAAGAACTGCTGCTATACGATATGATACAATACGATAGGAGAGTTTAACGTGGACTCAAAAGCTGAGTATTCAGCTTTATCTAGCGCACGTAGTCAGAAAAAGAAACTAAAACAAACAGAAGCCAGTGCCCCTTTAATACAATACAGGTTAAGATCCGTGAAGTCAGTCCGGAAGGAATAAGAGTGACTATGAAGGAAAGGATTTGTGAAAGAGATGCGTTTTAAGTCTGGAGTGAAAGGTCGAGGGAGTGATAGATGGTGAGAACGAAGGTGATGACTGTGATGAGGTGATATGCACAGGATGAGGTGAACCAGGAGGAGAGTGAACATAATGAGGTTGACGGAATGAAGAAGGGAGCTGATTCCACAAGTGAGGTGATGCATATCTAAAAGAGCGGCTGGTGATTTGTAATGACGAAGATACGGATGATTGAGCTAGGGTGACAACAGATGAGGAACGGGTTCTACCTGAAGACTGAAAAGAGATAAGATTGTGTAGGTAGTCAGGTTGGCTGGTTGTAAGAAGTTTGTAGGTAAGTGAAAGGAGTTTATATTCAATGCGTTCGTTGATCTTGAGCCAGTGCAGAGATCTGAGGATGGGTGTGATATGAAAAGATTTAGGAGCTTTAACCACAGTACGTGCAAGACAGTTCTGAATCTGCTGGAGGCGGCTTATTTGAGATTAGGAAGATTGTAGTAGTGAGAGTTACAGTAGTCAAGTTTAGAGTGGACAATAGAGGCAGCGATGGTACTGGCTGTTTTAGAATCGAGGTAAGGACGGATACAGCAGAGCTCTCGGATATGAGAATAGCAGGACTTAGAAAGTACAACAGACAAGACATGGTTAAAGCATGAATGGCTAATAGGAAATTGTGCGGTCTATCCAATAGCAGCATTATCAGTGACCTTAAATTACCTTGCAATTCCTGGAAACCTCCTGTGGGAAACCTGAGCGTCAGAGTGCCCGGATGTCAAAAATTACAAATGACGGCTTAACCTGGTCTGGCACAGGATGCTTTATATTGCAGCTTGGGCGTCAAAGGATTAACTTTCTGACAGTGATTGATGTTTTGCCAACTTCTCCTTATCAGACATTCTGATTGGTCCGTTCTGTATCACTAGGTGGTACTTAGCTGGGAAGAGTACTGAGCAGTTGACCAGTATTCTTTTTAGTTTAAGTTTTGACAGGGGCGTCGATCTGTGGTGAAGATAGGGTTGCCCAAACACCTTTTTTCGACCCTCCTTCCCTCCCTCCCCTCCTCTTCCCCTCTCTCCCCTCCAGTTAGAAGTAGAGCCCCTTAATTGCAGCCAGGGTGTCGGGCAGCGCTGTAAGCTGCACCAGTGGAGGAG
>Ga0056114_1000218_pt1 | contig 17222 bp, 15 predicted proteins | sample WorMetHERISLAND1_FD_77005 | JGI IMG/M metagenome (GOLD analysis project Ga0056114, IMG submission 77005) | Marine gutless worms symbiont microbial communities from Max Planck institute for Marine Microbiology, Germany - Olavius loisae HERON... ...
ATTCGAAAGAGCGATGGTAGTTTCCTATAGGCTCTCCATTGTGACCGTTGCGCTATCTGTAACCATTCGGCCGCAATTTGCGATTGAATGTCTCCGACGATCAAATCAACAAGGGGTGGGTCACTTTGGGCCCAAATTTAGGGTTGTTCCCCTTGGAACAGACCCGTCGTGTTGGGGTTGCAAAGAGCGAACGTCCCAGGCTAACTAATGGTGAAATTATTTTCGAAGATTTCCAACTTATGTGATCACAATTCACCAACGTCACAGACGGACGGACAGACAGACGACATGCGACCGCAATACCGCGCTTTGCACTAAAGTGCATCGCGCGGTAAAAATTCTAAGGCGGCGTGACTGGTCAGTCGACGAGTTCGAATCGACTCCATCGGCGAAATTCGACGGCGCTGGCGCCGCCTGGGTCTACTATAGGCTGTCAATAATAACTTTGCTCAGGGACGCACCGTTTAGCCACAATACATAACGTCACAGACGACGAACATACAGACAGACGGACGGACGCAAGCCTGTGGCATAAACGCGACCGTACTAAGTATTTACGTCGGCTAAAAAATACGCTATGACATGCATTGCAGACGTTAAATGTTTTACTTATTTATTAAGCAGGTGCCCAGCGAAGTTTGTTGACCACCGACGAGTGACGTCAGTGAATCAGATGGAATGCGTCATTCGGTATGGAAGACGAGAGAGCTGGTCGTGAATTAAAACCTGATTTTGATGCTGCTGCTAGTGGATCGCAGAATGACAACAAGCAAAGACTGTCGCCCATGGAAGACTACAATCCGCTAAATGATTGCACGTAAGCTTTGCTGTGTAGCACCTTTTGTTTGCTAACATGATTCGGCTCCCCGACCCTTCGCAGACTAAAAGTCAACGTATTGCTCGTCAATCTTCGACTCGGCTCCACAGGCGTCCCTGCAGAGTGCAGTGCAGACCCAGTACCGTACTTTCCATTTCGTCCGTCTTTAAAAAAATGTACGGTCGTCTGGGCGACAAGCTAACGTGGCGATACGTTTCGGTAAACCGGGCAACACAAATCAGGACAGTTGGCGAAGAAAGTGTGAATCATTAAGTATACCCACCCAAATCAATAAACGTGCATCACACAATACTGATTGATATGGTAACCAGTCAGTTTGCAGACATGCTTGCGCCTATTTAGTACCAACAACTGCGCTAATAACAGTACTATTAACCTCTACCCTTACCCCCATACCTACCCCTTACTCTGAAGCATAGTTGGTTAATATTGGTTATTATACTTATAGTGTGGTATTAGCGAAGAAAATGTAAATACATGTAAAGCAGGTTATAAACTGTTTTGCTAGAATGGTTGTTGTTGAATGCCAATGTTAGAAAGGATCTGTGATTTAGATGTAATAACGCGTCAGATTACTGTTTATTGTAGTAACTGAATTTAGTTAATTACATTTTTTGCAAAAAAAGATGATCTTTATCGCCATAATTGCATATGCGAATGCATGTAGTACTGTTTGCTATTTGTGTAAGTAGAACATGTTGCTCAAGATAAAAGAGTTTTTTAAAGTGGCAACTTTCAATGCATATTTGTTGGCAGGGACATGTCGTCAGATGTTGAAAATTTCGAATTTGTTGACGCAGACGACGATAGTGAGTGCACTTCTTCACTTGAGTATGATGCAACAGACATCCTCTGTGGCACTCCTCCGCCACACCCTCGCGCCGAGCGACGGTTGAAGGCTCAGTCTTTGCGGCTGAAAGTGTCCGTGCAAGAGCGCACTATAATGGCACATATGGACAAACAACAACAACAGAAGAAGCGCGACGTGCAGTCCACAAAGTCTCGTAGCTTCAGTCGAAGTGAAAAGCTGCAGTTTGCTGACGCAGATAGTAGCGCTCAAGTTCACAGCAACATGAAAGTCGACACTCACAGTCGCATAATGTGTTTAAATCCCACACCAGTCACAAAACAGGACGATAGTTTGCCTGAGACTGACCACCAGCCTGTCTCCCGACCTGTTATTTCTTTAGTGGCAACAGAGAGTGGCTGTCCCAGTGATCGGTATGACTTCTATCAGACATTTTCAACCCTAATACGACTCGGCAGCGCACCGAAGAAGGAGAAAGACTTAAAGGGCAGCAGTTTGTTTGGTGCTAATCCATACAGCCGACAGTTAAGCACAGAGCAGGAGCTGTGGCAGACACATCTCTGTGATTTGATCTGGTTTGAGCTGCAAGCATACGTCAACGCCCGAACAAATAAAGATCAGGATGACTTTTTGCTCAAAGCTCGAGATGGTATCAGCTGTACTCTAGAGCAAGTTATGAGCTTCAGTGCCGCGAATGTTCCCACCACAAACGGTCTCCAGAGTGAGTGTTTCTGCAGTAAGTGGCAAAGTGGATATTCTGGAGCCTGTCTTCAGCAAGTCGTCCGGAGACAGTGTGCTGTGTCGAAGATGGTGATCCATGTGCTCGAAGACGTCGAAAATGCCGAGTCTTTATATCCGACACAAAAGTCTCTTGCCGTCGAGCATCCCGTGTATGCGGAGAATAAGTTCCAGCGGCGGATCGCAACACTGTGTCTGTGGATCACCGTCACTCGTGACATTGCACAGAAAATAAAGCTGATGTCTGAGCTCGTGAACATCTCCGACCAGTCCTTGATTGGCACCGCATGGTCATGCATCGATCTTCATAGTCTTCGGCTGCTGGCATTGGGCTGCTTCGGTAATGACGTTTCCACTGAGCAAGACTGCCATTCTGTTGTGTTCGAGCAGCCCGTTTCTTGCGATGAAGATGATTCTGCCATGTCAGAGAATAGTTCTGACTGCAGCCATCCCTTGTCAGTCCCACCACCGCCTGGTGTCCAACGACAGAAAAGTGTCCACTTCGAGGACGAACAACAGTGCCGCGGAACCGACCCAAGCGAGTCCTGCAGTGACCAACCTCAGAGACGAATCGGCCGGCCGACCAGCATGGAGGTCACTCCGACGTCGATCTATCGACTTTATGTCGATGCTGCATTGAAGAAGACTGGATTGCGGAAGCTGCGAGTGAGGTTAAAAGAGCTGCTTGACACGACACTACAGAGAGCTCGACTGGCTTTGTTGCCGGCTGGCTGCAACACCCAACAGGCCATTTCAAACGTTTCTAAGGTACTTTTCTGCAGCATCTTTTCCTTTTTCTGTTAAGTTAATTTGTTTTACTACTTATTGAAGTCTGTGTTTGTATGTGTTGTTATTTAACCACATACACTTTCTATGATTTATTAAAGTACGGTTCAAGACTCATAATATTGTAATTCTGTGCCAGTGCCGCGAATGTACTCAAAACACATCTTTGATATTCCCTCCCCTCCAGATTTTTTGAGGTTTTTCATAGTGTGAAACGAAATGCTGTTTAGTTTTTTTTGCCAAAGTTCTTGTACATTTAGAAGACAAAAGCCATCTTGTATAATGCCTGTGTGAACACTCATTGTGCTGGCGGTAAATATGTCATGCTGCAACTCAACAGTGGAATACAGTAACTCCAGTATTTGTGATCTTGGTATTATTTCCCGGTACAGATTTGACATTGCAAATATAAAATTAATGCTTTAGCCCAGTCACTGAGTCCAACAGTTATTTGTGTTTCATTTTTCATACATAATCGAACATTAAGCATGCTTTTGACTCATCTTGGAGTTACTGGAACATATGTACATGTCATGTATAAGTGTTCTTCTGATTCAAACGATTAATGAGATATTTAACTAAATTGCTTTGATAGGCCTATTTGTTAAGCCGTGCATTGTCACAACCTGTGCCAAATTAAGTGGGCACTGGCGTTTGTTTTTGTTTCTTTTTATACTTTTTTTGTTTCTGGCTATGTGTGCTGGATTAAGCTGATTACACTCAGCTTTTGAGTTCACGTTAAACTCTTCTATCGTATCGTATCATACTGTGTTGTATCTATTTATGTCAGTTCCTCATTTTCCACAGAAAACATTTAACAGTTTTCGCGGTGCGTGTTTTGTTTTTCAGCGCATCTCACTAGATGGCAGCGCAATGTCATGTAAGTCATGTGAAGAAGAGTCCAGCTTGTCGCTGCTGTGGAATCACGGCGTCTCCAGTCGGCAGTTTGTTGACATGTGTCTGCCGTCATTTCGTCCCATTTATCTGTTCCTTGTACGCATTCCGCTCGATGTCATTCACGAGTGTCTCAAGCTGCGGCTGGAGCAGCGGCCAGACAAAGACCCGTCACTTCTCAGCCTCCAGTCGGTCAGTCGCGGGTTTGACTATTGTAATACACTCCTGGTTGTGAAAAGTACAACTCACTTTTCAATAACGTCTGCATATGTCACCCGTGCGCCCAAATCTTACATTTTTTTAGGAAAACTAAAAACTGTGGAAATCTGGAATTATACTCGTGCAAGGTAAAGATCTGGGAAGAAGTACGCGATAAAAACTCCGGAAAAATCATACAGAAAAATTAATAAACTTTTAGCCTCCATATTTAAACAGTGTTGCACTCAGAGATGCACCGAGTAGGTCCTTGGAATTTGAAGTTGTCATGAAATTTAGAAGTAGCATCTTTTCTGGACTGTAGTGCCATTTTAATTGAACTAAGCAGGACAGACAGTTGTTTACCATAGGAAGTGAAATTTAGTGCCAAGCCACAGAATTACAAAAATATAGTTTAATTTGCATGCTAGTTTACGGCTGAAAGACCACCTCACTTTATGTAATGCAAGTAATAGATATTATGAGCATGGCAGGCAGTTAGCTCATTTAAGACGGCACTAAGGACCCATTTCCATTCGATTATCTAAGTTCAAAATATGCAGACATGCCGTATCCTTATAATGACTGTATGACATGTTAGAAATTGTCGGCATTACCATTTTATTATTATTATTATTATTATTATATGTTATGTTCTAAACCCCTGATATACCAACATTTGCTAGTAATTATATACATATGTATCTAAAGTTTTGTCTTCTAGGACTTGTGTGTTCATAATGTTTTGTTTAGACATCAGTCTCAGTATGTACACTGTATCGTTAGCTATTCAGACATTGGTGGTTAACTTGAGTTAACTTGGTGGATCAGTCGTTGAACAGTTGTGTGAATGCAGTGCGGTTGTGGTATGCTGTAGCTGATCTACGAGTGCAAAGAAGTACTAACGGCTGCTGTCACCGTCAAACAGTATTATATTCACATGGTCGGATCAGTTGTTACGCCCGACGACTGCGATAGATTTGTACTTGACATTGAAAATTATGAGGATGACCTTCAAACCATGCTTGCGGTTGGCACATCTTTACTGGTGTCATACATAGCTATTATAATAATTGGATTATAATTGATTTCGTGTGTTTGATCCATTCTGGTCAAGTCATATATAAGCTTTCGTCATCAAGCAGTTCACCATCTCCACCTTCAACAGACATACAACTGCATATTGTTGTTAGATTAGTTAGGCCTTTTTTAATTATTATCTCGTCAGTAATCTCCTAGTTTTTATTTTAATTCATGTTTAACTTTTATAAAGCTTTCTTTGTGTAATGTCCACTGTTCGTTTATGTAAGAGGACACTAAGCCCATGATGATGGTCATGGCTTGAGCCACGTGGCTATCATTACTTTGCCACCCAGAACACTTCAGACTTCAGACACAGTAAACTTATGTACCTCAACAAAGTTTGTACGTGGGCTGAGTTATCACCTATAAGGAGTATGTTGTATACAGTATGTTGCTGGATGCATTAATATTATATACTTAACTTCAGGGTGATTTCTTATATCCTCATAATATAAGTATATTTCATATTTTCTTGATTAACTTCTAAGAAGTATTTAATATTATCGGTAATTTGGTCTGCGTGCCGTCTGGATGCCAACCACATGTGGGCTTCACGTGTGTCGGTACAATAAAGTGTTACACCCCGTCCATATGTCCGTCTGTCTGTCCAATGCCTAAAATTTACTCAAAATCGGTACGCCATACTTAAGTGGAGACATAATGCAGGGCACGACTAACCGGGCTTAATGACTGAATTACTGTCAACTGAAAATTTATAAAGAACCTGCGCTAACTAAGTAAATGTAAACATGAATGTGTAAATTTTCAAGTATGTAATCTTGAGTTATCCGGGAGGACCACATATCGCTGCGGCCATCTGGCCGTTCATCTTCTTGTGGCAAACTGTATTGATTGTCAGCTGCTGTTGTGGTGTTGTAGGTGTATTTTGACTACATTCAGGCGTGGATGAGTGGACTTCAACAGTTGCCAGAGGTGTCGAAGCGGTTGAAGAACTTTCTCGAAGAAGAGTGGAACTTCACAAAGCAAGTCTGTCTCCATGTGAGGCGTGGCGAGGCACACGCTGGCAACAGATTCTGGTAACAGTCGTACTGCAACTTGACACGATACATTTGACTCATGAACAATCCTACTTACTTGCTTGTTCACAGTTGATTGATTGATTGAGCAGGGTTTAACGTCTCCACCAACACAGTATAGGTTATATGGCAGACGGTTTTACAGGCCAAAAGACCCAACCAACAGTATCAAAGTATGGATGGACACAGCTTGGAGAATATTATAGTAGAGCGAGAATTTATTTTTACTGTATTTTTAACTTCTTTTACACGGCGTCTGCAGAGGCTATAACAGTAAAACGCGTGTTTGAAATAATCTTGAATGCTAGCATGTATGTTGTCGAGATACTGATTGTCTTACGGCAGATTGCAAGAACATTGTTGAGTCTACTTAACTAGCTAGTTTAAGTACACTCAGTGTGAAAATTGTTTATAGAACACAAAACCCACTGTTAAGTCATGATGATTCTACTCAAATGTTACGTGGCAAGATCAGCCACTCAAATCTACAGTTAGTTAAGTGGCACTTAACTGAATGGAGATTTGAGCAGAATCATTGCAATCCGCCCTTAGTGACAGATAGTCTTTTTCTCGTAATTTATATTTTTCTGGTCAACCATGGTTGGCTGTTTGCTTCTGTAATCCAAAGGTGTGATAGAGGAGCCTTCTGATATTAACAAGTAAGTAAGTAAGTAAAACGTTGATTTATATAGTGTATCGCGTTATAAAACTTTTAATGCGTACTTTCCATTCTGTACTTTTGCGCCTCCCTATATGTATCTTTCTGCATTTCAGTGTCACCATCTATAACTCTTGATATCTGTATTGGCATAGAGTCTGATATAGTCCGAGACGCTTTGTCTAGGTGAAATGTCGGTGTATAAACCGGCCGGTGATGTGTGTCTGTGCATTAGTCTGATGGCTAGCAGTCTACTAAGGTCGACGTCTGACTTCCTGGAGAGTGGTATTGACCGTTGTCTCAATCAGCTCTACGACTGTGCCGATATGCAGTCTCCAGACAGCAGCTGCAGCTTCAGTTCATCCAGCGACAGCTCGCGGTTCACACAGAACACTCAAGTCTCCTTTGAACGACGGTACACATGCATGATTTCGGAATGTTTTAAACAGGTAGAAAACATGTAGGTACACAGCTGTGGGACCGCTGTGACATGCGGCCCTCTTGGATAAGTACTGATTATCACAAAAACATTTCTGCTGATGAAATGTGTCACAGGATGACGATATGTGTAAAATGGGCCGTTGATCTTTTTGGTCTTGGTTTGGCGTAAATCGATCCATTTATGATGAAGATATGCACAAAAACGATTTTTATATTTTCTTTTCCAGTGACCTTGACCTTTGACCTTTAGTCCTCAAATTTGATCCGCTAGTTACTTTTGTTCAGCTCTGTTTCCACTAAAGTAGAAGTTTCTGTGGCTTTGCTGTTTCGAGAAAATCACAGACATGGTACGGACAGACAGAGAGGTGCAACACTTGATGCTTAATAATGAGCAGAAATTGAGTGGAAAAATGGTTCTGATTTGTGACATGCTCATTTAGTATTAATCGTGAATTCTGAACAACTGTGGCGGTTTTGAAGAAGCTGATCAAACAATGTGTCACTGTCTTTATGAACGCTCTCTGGTGAATGGGTTCTGGACTTCTTGCGGATTCTGTGACACAAGTGCCACTATAAATAGACAGTGACATGTATTCAAATGTTGACTATGTCATCTGTACTGTTAAAGCTGTACATTGACCAATCTCGGCGGTTTCGTACTTCGATTGCACTCAGCATAAGGCGCTGCCGCCAACTGGCTGTCAGATGTTGCACCTAGCATGTAATAGAAAGAGTTTTTGAATTTCTGTGAAATTTTGGGAAGACTTAAGAGACCTAGAATGATCCATTGTTGGAATTTCAGCATTAAAAAATAACAATATTTTTTAAAACAACCCTGCGAAGCTACTATTGTGATGTTCACTAGGTGTCACTAGCAGATGCTGCATAAAACACCAGTTTTGTATTCGATTGAATCAGATTATTTCCTGAGGCTTGACCTTTGACCTCTGTGACTGTGACGTAGGCAAACTATCATGCAGACGTGTCGGCAGTTCAAGGTTCATTTCCACGAAGCCCGCGAACGATCATCCAAAGCTCTCGGCTTTGCAAAAATGCTACGAAAGGTTAATGATAATAATATCAATGCCAATGTTTGTAGTATTGTCATCATGGTAAGATGAATGTGAGTTCCTTCAGTTCATTCAATGAATGCAGACCAAAGCAGCTGCCAACCCTCATATCAAGCCAACCGACTTGGGCTGTGAGTCTGCCTGTAGGCTGTTACCATCTACACCCACCGTCACCATTTATTATTATTACTCAGCCCAAAGACTGACACTTATTTTGCCATCCCACAGAGGGTAGAAGGCTGAGTTTACCTAGGTGGCTGGCTACATACCGAGATGGTTTACCCACCTGCAGATGTTCACCCATCCAAGTGCTAACTGGCCCTGACGTAGAGCAACTGTGTTGATTGAAACCAGTGTATTACTGCTAAGCAATACCATCCCACTGTTGTAGATATGTCGTCTGTAGGAGGTCGTAAAATTGTTTTCTATGTTAATTTGTATGAGATTACATTTCGCTGATTTTATTTTGGTTTCATTGGTTTGTATGTCATTCCTGTAGTCAGTCTAAGCTTTTTCATTGTTCTTACTTTCATAGCCATAATTTGATCCTCGTATAAACGGACATATTTGAAACATTAACTTTTTACTGATCATCCGCTAGTTAGCCACAGCAACATTGTTCACCATCCATACATGTGTCTGTTTGATGAGTTGTCTATTCCAAACTGTCTAGCAACTAGACTTGTGGATTCAGTGCATTTTGCTCTGCTGTGTTGTTCCATTATGACATGTGACTGCAGATGTGCAGGCCGTCTTCTGTACACGTCTTTTGTTAAAATGCTTTTTTATTGGGTCAGTTTGTTCTGTATATTTTCCTCCATTAAAGGCAAACTTCCGGTTATAATACGGAATGGTCATTGCTTATTGAAAGTCTTATTTTTAACTTCTGATCGGTCAGTGGGCAGTTATAATCAGTTGGATATACAGCTGTGAGCCATTGTACACCGATGTGACAGGACTTGGAGGTCGCCGCCAAGTTTCAGGTCTGCAACTCGGTGCCGACAACAACGCTGATGAGCCAGTTTGCAGCGACCGACCACGTCAAGGTATCACTCACATCATCTGACTCCTTCAGACCATAGACTAGTTTTTTGTTACATTTAAGCTGCTGGTCGTTTTTAGCATAAGCAGACATTTTACAATAGATAGTGCCACTTTTACTATCTGTTCTCCTTCTTATTTTGTGCAAGACATGACATGTAGATCTTAGTTCTACCATGGCATTAGGCTGCAGTGACATTTATTGACAGTGAAGAGAGGTTGATGTCATGGAAGTGAGTCATAGATGTTTGGTAGTGTGGTCAGAAGTCCACGACATTGGTGACATTGCTGTTGTCAGCGTCAGTCACTGACGACAAAAAGCCACAAACATCTGAAAATTATCCAGAAGTTGCTGGAGTGATGTTTTCCAGGCTGGGCAAATTTCTGTCACTAGGTAGTAGAGTTAGCAATGAGCAGCTCTTGATGCAGTTTTGTGTAATGTCTGACTGTATATCATAACTCATCTTCTCATTTTCTGCTCCTGTCATGTGGTACTCTCTTTCACTTCATCTTCGCTCACCCTCCATTGGCAGTTTTCGGATGGTCTGAAAATCCACCTGTGCAAACAGGCCTACATGTTCTGAGAATTGTTTTAGAACAGTGTTGTGACAAAGTTGTCGAGAATCGAGGGCACTTGAGTTCATTTTTGGTCTCGAGCGCTGAGTGGCAAGGTCTCATTCACAGCAGGATGCAGCAGATTGTACATAAATGTGTTGTGAGTGCTCGGACAAACCAGATACATGTCAAGACTTGTGGGCCGTGGGAGTATTGACATGGACAACAGTTTGAAGAGTTTGTTGGCTCTTTCAAAAATATGTACTGCATTATCGGTTTCGCCCTACCGTAGTTCGCATTTTTTCTGACTGTTTTATGCAAATACTGCTTGCTACAAGTGCCAAAGTCTTGGATTCAGTCTTGACACCTGACTGTCAAAGTCTTGATCTTGGTCTCGAGTTTGAAAGATGTCATTATTCTGTAGTTCATGTCCTGCACGAACAGATGGCCAATGCATCCAAGAAATTCTCTGGCGAGTTGCAGTTGAAATGAAACTGATGTATCACCGTGTGTCAGGTAAGCGTGCCGGATGAGACGAGTTATTCCATCTTCATTCCGCGCAGCGTTGCGTCCGATCACAACCGTATTCTCCAGCTACTGAGCGTGACCTGTGGTCGCGAAGATGCAGTCTGTTCCGCCGCAGCTGATTCCGCCTCCTCGGAGTACACGACCACTGCCTCGGGGGACACCGAAGGACGGTCGGGGTACCTGGTCCTCGTACGAGCCAGCAGGTCGGAGGATGGTGGCGGTGATTGCTCTGGAGTGTGGCAAGGCGACGAAGTGAAGATTGATCTGACTGGGGACATGGCGATCGCCGTCAGTCACATGGAGGTAGGTCTCGACAGCTTCTGCGTGTTCCTTTTGAAAATATATCTACCAATGTTAGACAGTGTTTGCTGATACTCAGCCTTCTACCCTTGGTGGGATAGTATAATGAGTGTCACCCTTGGGTCTGAGTAATAATAATAATAATAATAATAAATGGTGATGGTGGGTGTAGATGATGGCAGCCTACAGGCTGACTCACAGCCCAAGTTGGTTGTCAGACAAACCGTACCATAATTTTGGCCGTTAAATCCCAACATTATGCATGCGTTGACACAAGTTTTCCGAGTATTTTTCAATATTAAATGGTGGTTAAAATTAAAATCATACTTATATTTATTATTCACAGTATTGTGCCCGTTAATCTTTACTCGAGTATTAGTGTCAGTGGCATGTCTGAATGTTTGTCCGATTGTGCTGTCGAGGTCAAACCTATTTTTAGAAACATCACTGCAGTAGCAAACAGCACTATTACACTGATAGATGTTAGAGAGGAGGTTTATAATGTTGCCTGTACATCTGTAGGTTGACAGCATAATGCTGGTGGTGACTAACTCGGTCGAGCTATGTGAACAGCGGCGTCTGTTTGAACATCAAATGGGCAAAGTGATCACTTTAGTCAACGAACAGACGTCTTGTCATCAGGGCATTGCCGAGTCACTCTCCGAACTTAAAGTAATACACATATGATGTTGCACTTTTTGTATTTTTTTAATTTCACTATAATGATGATATATTATGTTAAATTTTTTTAACATATTTGATCCACTTAATTTCAGAGAACCAGAAAACTGATGTTTTTTGTGCCATTTTTTTTAAAATTCTTTAGAAATATTTGTGAGTTGTTTGTCAGTGTGAGGCACATTATGAGTTTGCTGATAAATATTTTGCGAGAGAACTGTGATATAAGTTGCAGTGATACTTTCTGCAACTCGACAAACTGTCAGTCACTTCTAGAGGGAGAACACAGGTCGTTCGATATTAGTTAATATTAGTAGCTAATCTTTTATGACTTGAACATGAGTCAAAACTGGTTAAAAATTAGAAATTTGTACAGTAAAATGGAGTTATATTTTATTTTCATATTGTTTGATCTATGAATTTCTGACTTAACTGCATATGTGCATCATGGATCAGTCACACTTTTGTGATAATTCCAGCATTGATCTAGGAATTGTGTGATACACTTAATATAACTCATGAGTTATAGAGTTTTAATTCTGATATTTGTCATTTCCAGTTAAATTTACACCATGAACTCTCAATGTAAATGCCGTACTGTGACTTGGTAGAAAGAAGTGATGAACCTTCGAGACCACGTCGACCACGCTATCTCTCAGGTTGACGAGGGTCTGAACCCCGGCGACCTTGCCGACATGGATGAGGTGGAGAAGATAAACGTTGAGAAACTCTACCGCGAGACTCTTCATCAGTGTTACAACTTCGGTTTTGAGGTAATTTCCTGCGTCCAGAAATGAATGCAAACTATCGTCTTGGTCGTGTTGTTGTTAGCTGTTGTTAAGAGCTTTTGTGCATTGAATCAGAACTTTTCTGAAACATCATTTTGAGCTTAACTCTTTGTCTCCCACTGTTGCCATATGGTACAGTTATAAAGCATCTTGTGCCAGCGCTTTAAGCCGTCATTTGTAATTTTTGACATCTGGGCACTCTGATGGGGATGGGCACTCTGACGCTCAGGGCTGAGCGTCAGAGTGCCCAGATGTCAAAAATTACAAATGACGGCTTAACCCAGTCTGACACAGGATTCTTTATAGTTGTACTCATATGGCTACAATGGGTATAAAAGGGTTATTCAGTGTGTGAGAATTTCAGTTATTATAAATTTATTTTTAATGATTTGAATCTGTCATAATCTTGTACCGTCTTGTTGTCACGTTCTGCTGCAGTACCATCGTGAAGTGACACGCCTCGTCTCTGGTGAAGATCGTGTTCAACTCGGTACTAAGCTGCTGCAGTTTGCTAATCAGTGGATGAAGTTTGTCTCAGAGAAGTGTGAACGCGGCCGTGGTCTGCGACCAAGGTCTTTATTCATTCATTCATTTATTATTACGCCGATGCAGCACAACACAATATACAGTAATCAGTGACAAATCACATCCACTACTGTAAAAAGGATCATGAAGAAGTGCAAGAAAGCTAAGACTGGCAACAATACTAAATGTCTGCAGCAAACGAACTCCACACTGGCTCTTTGATAGAAGCATTTGGTTGCAGTATCGACGTTAAACCGTATTGACTCCCGATAGCAGCAAAATGGTTGAGTACTTGATAACGAATACAATTTATCACAGCTTTACATCTCTTTCTATTGTTTACACTTAGATGGGTCTCACTTCCATAACTCGTCGACAAACTCTGTCAGGTGGCGGACGTTAAGGTGCATCAATGACTTCATTCTTCCTCGTCTTAATCACTGACTGTCAGCTGTACTCCACTGTCCACCGTCAATGACCGGGATTTTCCAGTTGCCATGTGTGCATATGTCTGCCTCAGCACGTCACCTCCTCACCCTCTGTGGCTGTTTTTCCAGTCCCATTTAAGACTCATCTGTTCTCCATCTCGTATCCCGTCACCTCTTAGTCTGTACAGTGCCTGCGCAGTGACGTTCATTGCTTTGGACACTATAATCTCTCCTGTTACTTACTTACTTAATATTAATATGTGAAATATCGTGTGGAACAGTCTGCCAGACATACTCAAAGACACTGCTCTGTCACTATCTTCTTTTCAAAATTGCCTTAAGACATTTCTTACACTGGCACATTCAGAGCATTAACCCTTTGATGCCCACTGAGCGTCAGTGCCCGAATGTCAAAAATTACAAATGACGGCTTAACCTGGTCTGACATGGGTGCTTTATAGCTGTACCTAGATGACAACAGTGGGCGTCAAAGGGTTAAACATCATCACGTGATGCCACTACACTATACTGCACTTAGTTAATGTTAAGCCTACTACATATATTGATGTATGTGTTCACACATATCACCTGGTTCAGCTCGTTAGTTACCTGTCCATGCTGTTTGTCAGGTGGGCAAGTCACGGCCTGGAGTTCCTGCTCGTGGCTTGTGAACCACGCTTCCTGGCTACTCTCACTAGTCAACAGTTTAATGTCAGTTCAAGTTCACGCACAATTATTGTTTTAATTTGTGATAACGTTCTGAAGTTTTTAGAATTTTTTTTAGTGACAACAGCACAATTAGGTTTCGTACTATTCAGAATTTTTTCTGGAACGCTGTAAAACACATTGGACCCTCATACACTGTTGCTTATGACACTGTGCCATATCAGTCACAAGGAGTGTGTGATTCCAACACTGTGCTGTGTCAGTCTTTTTTTCGATAGAAACTCTTCAGTCAGTTTTGTACTGAATTTGGCGAACATTGTTTTAGTTGTTAACATGAAGCTGTGTTTGAAGCTACTTAGAAATGCACTATTTGATATAATTGGTCAGTTTGTCAGTTTTATTTAATGTTAATTAATTAGCAAAATTTATTGTTTTACCATTTTTTTCTTGAAGATGTCATATAAATGTTGTAGTACATCTGCTTCGTACAGCACAATACAATAAGAGAGTTTAATATGGACTCAAAAGCTGAGTGTGGTCAGCTTAATTCAGCACGTGTAACCAAAAAACAAAAATATATACATATATATATATATATATAAAGAAGAAACTAAAACTAATGCCAATGCCTATGTGCTGGTAGGAACTGAAACAGACAATCAACAACTGTGTCACTCACGTCATCGGTGATAAAGCGTCGGCGGGAATGCACACTCCACGTGAGAGAACTAACTAATCGTAATTATACTATCAATGATAATAGTAAGTGAGTAGCTTTTTTATTCCGCATGACATATGCACACTGTGACGTGAGTAGTTAAAACATCCAAACAAGTAACGATAAAATGCATACTAATGCCGGGTTCACACTAGAGATGCATGCGCCCTGCATGCAGGCTGCCCGCAGGACGCATGATAAAATGCATACTAATAAGCGAAAAAAGTGATACATCAAATCATCATTACAGTCAGTCAACCGACGGAGAATTATCGTCACCTGAGCATATCATCATAGCAGGTGTGTAATCATTAGAAATTAAATAGACAACGATCAATAAAACTTTTTTATACTGTGTATATTCTACTTGAGGTAACTGGTAGCAATGCTGTCTTTCCGAAGACTATAAGGGCAGTGTGTGGAAGTCTTGGGAGGGAGGAGATGATGTAGACAATGTCTAGGTTGGGTAATCTGGGAAAACAGTTTGCAGTTGACACTATCGATGATTTTGTGACAAAATCTTTTGGTGTAGTTGACAGATGGGCTTGTCAGGTTATCATATAACTGAGATAACTGATCATTATAATTATTATATTATTATTATTATTATTATTAAACAAACTTATTATAGTGGCATTGACTGCTAGGACACTTAACAAGAAGAAAAATAAAATGAGCTGTGCAGCGCAGTAAGCAGAATTAGGAGCTATACAGAATGTTTGTGTGCGTAAGAAGACGGCAGGTCGTAGCAGCGAATGAAAAAAGTTCAGTTTTCAGGCGCTGCTTGAAAGTGCCGAGTGTCGCTACTGATGTAGTCGAGACTGGCAGGCTGTTTCAAACACTATTTTATTCTTGCTACTTGCATTGAAATATGTAACGTTGGCAGACTGCAGCTGTTTCAGTAGAATCTAGCTGGTTAATGGCGATGTTGTTGGTTGTATGTCACTCAGCGGTGCGAGTGAGCAGTCCAGATCTGTTCCGCGGCAGTGCAAGTCACATGTACCACCGAGTCTACTCCATTCAGGAACAGACAAAACTTGCCGTACGCACGTCTACGCCGACATCGACACAGTCCTTAAGGAGTGAACCAACCACTCCGTATCAGTCACATGCCTCACACGGTGAGTGTGTGCATCTGACTCTTGTCCTATGTGGGCACCGGGAGCTGTAGAATAGGCTTGATCTGTTGTTGCTAAACCAGGATTTAGTTTCATTTGGTTTAGTTTGTGCCTATATTAGTAGTTTTCTTGTCTAGCTGTTTAAGGTTTCTGTTGTTGTTGTTGGTTGCAGTAGTGTTTAGTTTGTCAATATCAGTCACGTGATTGGTTGAGAAGGCTGAGTGTATTGGACCAGTCAAGAGACTGGACTGGAAAGATTGCATCTGAAATAAGCCGTAATCTGTCAAACCCAACTCAAATGAGGGACTCCATCATTGGGCATCCTTCACTGACTGACTGCGGAGGCAAGGGTCGTCACTGTTCCGTGACACACGATGATGTAGTAGATGAAGAGGAACATGTTGAGATGCTTTTGAGACAAGTTATCATGCTTGCAGCCCTGCTAACAGTGTCGGTCTTCTGAACGAGTGTCAGATCACTCTTCTGTTCTTGGTATCCACGCCGCCGCAACGTCGTTGTGTGTATGTCCATACAGGTGCAGGTTAGCACTGTGTCAGTGCAACTCTAGTCACGATTGTTGTCATTCGATCATGCCGTGTGTCTGTGTATTCTCTGTTGTTTATAGCTTCTATATTTGTGCACGTGTCTGTGTGCATATATGCTTTTGTCTTTCTGTCTGTCTGTCTGTGTGTCTATCTGTCTATATGTGTGTCTGTATGTGTCTGTGTCTTTGTAGGTGGATCCCAATTGGTCGATAACACGTCGTCCTCATCACTCGCTCCAGTCGGCGACCAATCAGACGACGATCGAGGAATAGAGTTTGAAGCTCCGCGTAAGACACACGTTCAATTATGTCTTCTTTCATGTAGTAGTAAGCCCAGATTAAAACATGTAACGGCGATACATTTTGGACGAACTGTCTCTGTAGTTCCACCCATGGTAGCTTGCCATCTGCAATTTTATTAGCCGACCGTACTAACGGTCGCACTTATGCTACAGTGTTGCGTCTGTCGTCCGTCTGTGACGTTATGTATTGTGGCTAAACTAAACAGTGCGTCCTAGAGCAAAAATTACTATTGAGAGCCTATAGGAAGTCGTATATGAGAAATCGATTTCTACAAAATGAATGACCTTGACCTTTGTTTAGAGGTCATATGAAGGTCACGTCAACCATTGCGTTACATTTGACGTTGAATATCTCGGAAACCGTTAGAGATAGAGGGTTGGTTCCAAAGGACCACCAATAGGAAATGGCATGTGGGCTATCGAATGGTCACGTGACCTATGACGTCACGTGACCCTGAAAGGTCAAACTCGTGACCCCAATAC
>Ga0056114_1000219_pt1 | contig 17200 bp, 14 predicted proteins | sample WorMetHERISLAND1_FD_77005 | JGI IMG/M metagenome (GOLD analysis project Ga0056114, IMG submission 77005) | Marine gutless worms symbiont microbial communities from Max Planck institute for Marine Microbiology, Germany - Olavius loisae HERON... ...
TACTGATACTTGGTTCACAATTGTATCACGATACTGATACTTGATACATTTACCAAAATGTATCATGATACTGATACATTTTAAAAGCATCATGATTCTTGATACTTTGCTGATACTTTTGAAAACCTCAGCAAAGTTGGGGCTGAAGACACGTTAAAAAACACAAACAAGCAGGCACAGTAATACAAACAACCTAACATACAGTTTGCACCAAAAAGTAAACTGTAAGATAAGTGCTATTGAGTGATAGTAATGTCATTGGAAGTCTTCAGTTCTAAAATAAATAGTGGTTTGCTTCAGTTTAGTAGCAAAAGTTTCTCAAACATAGAGTCACTCAGGTGGTTGTGGCGTGACACTTCTACCTGTCCGGCCGTTTTGAATTTTCTGTCAACTAGTGCAGACGATGGTAGAGTTGTGTTGAATTTGATGAAAACTTTTCGGACTCGACTGCATCTTGCCAGCATTTTCAGTTCAGTATCTGTCACTCAAGTAGTCGATACATTACCTGTCGACAGCATTGATTGCTGCATCATCTGATGGTAATGTGCCGTTATCAAAGAAATTGCCTACAACTTCACGATGTAGGCAGCATAGCGAGAATCCGAGAAATCCTTAATTCGACTCACAGTTGCGGACAGTCAGGATGAAGCGTTCACTAATTACAGACCTTGTCAATAAAGAGTTCTGAATTCCAGTATCACAGTTATGTATCTATGATTTATGATACTGATACACCCAAATTGCATGAGTGATACTTATACTTTTTTGTATCTAGATACGTATCATGATACATGTATCATTGATACTCCCCAACACTGCATCCTGTGCCAGACCGGGTTAAGCCATCATTTGTAATTTTTGACATCCGGGCACTCCAACGCTCTGCTTTATAGCTGTATCTATATGGCAACAGTGGGCGTCAAAGGGAAGTCAGTCTAACAGCAGTCGTAAACGCTTTGACATGTTGCACGTGCCCGTAACTCCGGCTCAGACAGGATTATCTTATTCCACGTTAGTATTATTCTAACACTGAGTCGTTCAGTTGTGCCTATAAGCCGGCAAATATGAACTTACGGCTTACTTACATCTATCATGATACTTGAAACTACACGTAGGCCAACACGGAAATAACTGACGACGTACTAAAACTAGAAACTGGGTCCACGACGAAGAGACTGTCGATGTGTTTGTGTGGGCCACAAAGCTACGACAAAAATAGCACTGCTTTAAAACAACACTGCAGTCTCAGGCGGACGCTGTGTCGTTAAGTTCGCCAAATCGAGCAGCCAAAGTCATAGCCAATCACGGAAGACGCCAACGTCATTGATCAATACGCCGAAATGTGTCGACTTTGTGGTTCACCCAGGGGATCCTTGGTCCTCGCGGGTTTGAGGCCACTAAAAGACACGTCTACGATATCTTGCAACTGCAAAAGGTGGTAGCATGGCCTGGTAGCGCGTTGGTCTCGATCAACGTAGTTACTCTACGTCGGGCTCGGTTAATACTTGGATGGGTGATCGTCTACGGGTAAACCATCTTGGTATAACCAGCCACCCAGGTCAACTCAGCCTTTCATCCTCCCAGTTCCGGGTCGATAAATGAGTACTGCATTTATCACGAGCGCATTAGAGGTTTGTTAACGTATATGCGCTATACAAATCGACGCATACTTTTCTTTACAAGTGGGCTGTTTTTACTGCGCGATGCTCTGCAGAACGCCGTTATGCTATGGTCAAGTCGTCCGTGACATTGGTGTATCATGATCATATCGTTTCGAATATCGTTTCGAAAATAATTCGCGGCTAGGGTTTTCGCTACCACGTTACATAAGCAAATAAAAATGCCACTCTCTGTTCAAAATGTATCGGATTAGTACCAGAATAAAATAAATCAGTAACTAAATGTCTATTGGTAGAGCGCATTACGTATGCAACCTAAGCTAAAGCTTCTAATGCACTACATGTCCCAATAAAGCTGCGAACACAGGAGTCATTAGGCCGTCGACATTCGCGACAAAGTACCAGAAATCCGCGTTAAGTGCTGTGCGTAGAAGTCAGCTAATCCACAGATCACGGGCAATCACAGGTTACATGTTCAACCAAAGGACCATGAACTACAGTACACAATAGGTTAATGACGGCGGCAAATACGTCGCATGACTAGCAGTTTGTAGAGGCTATAATTAGTGTGTACGGATGCAAAAGTCACCATGACACCAGAAGTAACTCACTCAATCTTATGTATAAATCAGCAAAATGTACTAAAAGCAAGTGCAGAACTATAGAGACATATTGTAGCATGTTGGCTACCGTTCTGAACACGAAGCTTAATAAACCATTAAACATCTCTCAATCATTGGTTTAACTACTCAGCAGCTGACAACTGAAAGCGTTGTAGGCGATCGGCTTTAAATTGTCGCCGATAAATTCAAATACAATAACATATGCCATTGCCACCATCTGGAACAGAATACTAACAAGAAACCCAGCTATTGCTGACAAACCTGGAAGCATCGTGTAGTTTATCTAACAACAGTAAAACTGTAATCGTAACGTTATCATAACCGGGCTTGGGGAAAGGTAGGACATGTGAATTAAAAACTTATTTCTGTGTAAAAGTACGTCTTTTTGAGCATGTTTGGCCTTAAATTATGCCGGATTTGGCATAGTTACTAGATTATAAGTTGGTTCTAGAAGTCGATGCAGTGTTTTTAGTGATTCTTAATTGATTAATTTGTATGTTTTACATATAATTGTTTAATTGGCATTTTACCTAGATTTTATGTTGATTCTCGTTTGTTTACTTTGTCTGTTGTTTTCTGTGCTTTGTATTTTGCGGTTTTGTGCTACCCATGTGGCGCATAAAGATTAAACCACTAAATCTAACAAGCAACCACCCCCCGTCACTCAGCGGAGAGGCTCACTTTGAGATGACGTCATTCTAATAATAGCTGCGCCCGTACCCCGTAGCAGCAAGGTTTTTGAATGGGAGTACCGGTAATTGTTAGTAATTTTTTCGCAGTGGGTGATGCCATGCAACATCTTTACATCGATGGGCTACTCTGCACTGAAAACCCCATTATCAGCCGATTCAACACAATACCAACGTTTGACGAACAGACAGACACAACACGATAGCAAAGACCGCACTATGTATTGCCTCATGCGGGTAAAAATCTTATGGGTTTTTTAATAGTCACTCTGTGTTAATATATTTACAGTTATGCATAATATAATCCAGATATTACGAAGCAGCAGTAGATTGATTGATTGATTGAGCAGTGTTTTACGTCCCCTCCAACACAGTATAGGTTATATGGGAGAACCACCTTCATGGACCATAATTGCTGGTACTTGGTTTTTATTTTTACATTTCTTTAATTGCATTTCCAGCCATTTTTTTCCAATGTACATTATACATTGCATTGCTTCCCACAAGATTTATTTGTTGGTTTAAATAAACGACCCATTCTACACACACAACAGGTCTTTTGGGAGAAAATGTCTGGTGCCAATCACTTGGCTGATAATAACAAAACCACATATACTCTGTATAACTACGTGTACATCCGATAACAATACAAAAACAAACAACTAAGCCATACATAAAGTAAAGCTTAAAAAGCTAAAGCCTGGTTTGGCTTGTTCTACAAAACCGAGGTGAATCCAAGTTTCTATTGTGTCAAGAGACGTGAAAAAACTGGTACAACTAGTATTAGTAATAGCACCTGGAGTTCACACAGAATACACGAACATTTTATATATTAACAATGCAAAGCTCACAGGATGTCCACAATATACAAAACATAGCTGCGTTTTTCATCTCCATCAAGGGTGTGGCTTGAAAAAATTAAGCGAAATGTCAACCATCCAAATGTGGAAAAGTGGTCACCCACAAGATATGACATCATAGAGGAAGTTTAATGTGGACTGTTAATCACTGCAAAACTTCCGGAAGATCACACCAATACTCTAGCATCTTTAGGAACAAATATGGTACTTCCACAAAATATTCAAAAATTACCGAAAGAAACTGCCCTAATAACGACAGCAATAAGACGGTACAGCAACAGAAGCAACTTAAAATTACCGGTACTAATGTGGCATGGTTGCAGTGTACAAAATGCTTAGTATTGCTAACTGACTGACAAGTCCGCTAATGAAAACAAACTTTTACCATCTATATATGGCAATGTGGAACCCCACACCGTGGTTGAAGGATGAAAAACACAGTTACAATAAAGTAGGTTGGTTGGAAGCAAGTGATAGTTACATGGACTATTTGCAATGGTTGCAAACTGTTAACAAAATTCACACCAAACAATCCGCATCACTACGGATCATCCGTAATATTAGTTTTCATGGAGATAAAAACAAATTGCAACAATTGGCGATAGCCTTTCTAGCAAATCTACTGAAACAAAATCACGACTGTTGCTACTCAAGATAAGCCACGAAACAACAACAAACAATACAATGGTAATGTACCTGTTTTAAACGTGATGTATTCACAAGGCAGTTTTCACCAGGAAGACTTCCAGTAGGTAGCCAATTGATTGAGCATGGTTTTACGTCTGCGCCATCACAATATAGGTTATACGGCCGACGGTTTTTAGGTCTGATGACCCAACCAACAGTGTCAAAGCACTGAAGGAGGGTGGTTAGTCATCCAGACAGGCCTCAATCTAACCATGCTCACCTCACCGTGTTACAATACTACAACAGTAGGTAGCCAAGGAAAAGATGGACGGATGGGGTCAGGTTTTACAGCATTTTAAGCATGATTGTAATAGTTTACAGTTTATCAGTAAGACTAATGGCGTGTATAAAAAAATTATTTTGATTAGGATTAATATTATAGAAGAGATCTTCTAGGTTAGAAAAAGTATTAAAAAATTTGTGAATGATATCAAAATTCACACAATTGATCAGTATAAGTTCTAGAGTTAGCCTAATAAAGAAGGTATACATATTGGGCCATTTACTGAGGGATCTTCATTCTTTAAGAGGTAAGCATAGGTTAGAAATGCATAACCAATTCTGAGACGATTATAAAGCGTTTGTTCCCAGCGACTTAACTGAGTTTCAGAATTTTTAATACTTACATTTACAGGTAGACTAGAAATAGAATAGATGTTATGGGGTCTATTACTAGTTTTTTAGGTAGCTCAGAAAAAAACATCAGCAGCTGAAGTGGGGTTAAACATCCTACTGAACACAACACAGGTCATTTTATCAATAAGATGAAGGCGCTAGTTAAACAGAACTGTTAACTGAATATAAAACACCTCTCAAGCCATCTTGAATAGAGTAGGGTGTAACGACTCACATCCGACAGACTCCAGGTCATTTCAGAGGTGGTCTTCACAGCCAATCACTTGACTGATACTGACCAACAAAACAGTACGGGAAAATACCAGAACTAAATACAAATCAAAAAGCAATCTACACAAAATACAGTAAAACAAAACTACCCTGGTCCAGTTGCCTCTCATGCTACTCGGCCAGAAAACCACATGGGTTGATTGATTGATTGTGCACGGTTTAACGTCTCCACCAATACAGTATAGGTTATATGGGCGACGGTCAGAAAACCACATGGGCTTATTCTACAATGCTCCTGTAAGAGCCAATCTCATAACACAAGGAATATCCTGCATCTATCAATACTGATAGTGATTACTAATAATAATAGTGAAAATTCCAAAGAAAAAATTGCCATCGAAGTCCGGCCACCAGAAATTGCTTAGTGCATGTAAATCAAATTAAAATGTCACGACTATTATCATCACTATCAGATTGTGATGTCAAACATGATTCCTTGTCTTTCGCATCACTATAACTAGTAAGATGCAGGCGTTGCACAATTAACAAAATATAAAAATAAAAAAGTATCATAACATTAGGAGTTGGCAGCATAATATAAAACTGCATGTTCACAGTGGCAAGAAATGAGAGAATAAACAATGAATAACACAATATTCTGATTAAAGCATGAGAAATTTATGTCAAAGGTAGACAAAATCTCACATGTGTGGCATATGAGTGTTGCATGGAGAAGTTTGATAAACAGCCTGGCTAAGAACAACGATTTTGATGTACAGGACACATTTCAAAATGTATCACCCCGATGGGTCGAGACGATAAGCCACCACCACTAGCAAGAGATTGTTGTATCATAACTAACATTTGTGCCCTCTGTCAAATGCAGTCAATGTTGGCAACAGACAGACAGACATTGCCTAAAGCTCCTTCACAATATGTGGGGCAGGTCTAAACACGTTTGCTGCCACTGCCAAGTTATCTCATCAATTAATGTGCATCGGTAAGTGCCACTGACGAGTATACTCATCATCAGTACATGTAACTCAGCCGTACACCGGCACCGCAAGAGATAAACAGCTGGTAACTCGGCAAAACCAACTCCTATTAGGATGGCACCCAGGGAAAAATTGGCCTGTCAGCGAGCGTGTTAATAATTATTATGAATGGGCAGATGTGAAATTCAGTTATCGGAATCCGTTTTAGAGAACCAGCTCATGTGACAGTTTTTGTAATTAATGGCACATTTCAGTCATAAAGCATACGCGGCTAAGTCAATCACTATCAGTCTAATAAACACAATAAAACAGATCACATTACACAATGCAACATAACAGCACACCACAATGACTACAACATTCTATAGGATATCACTCATGGAAAGACAAATACGTGCACTGAATGCTATAAACATGCTCAAGACATCAACGACCGAAAGCTATGCCGAGTGTGAGGCTGGTACAGTAATTCTGTTTGTCCATCTGTAACACTTCAGTACTGAGCCAAAATATGTCATCAAAATTCTTTTACTGCCCCGTGGCATCAATATTCATTCTAGTTTTCTCAGAACTTAACATCATCATAAAATTACGATGGGTTCACCCCAAATGGAGGTTTTAAGGACAGGATGGGCATAGAAATTTCACTACTTATTGAGTGTCTTAGCACGTGTGAATGTTATAAACGTTCCTTAGCCAAGGCCTGTTTGACTAAGTTATAGCACAATTGCAACGCTTGGCTGGGGTACAGTGGTCACCTTATTCCACAAGGACTGCGACCGCTTGTGCCATATACTGATGTTGGCTGTCTCCTGTCACAAACAGGCGGCTGACTATGTTAACATATACTATGGACAATCAGAATTTTTTAAACAAAAAAAATATGCCAAATTTTCAGCAATAGCTGATATTTTTGTTTTTTAATTTTAACAAGGATAAATTTCCCTCAAAATAAGTAACTGATTCATTAATCTCGGTCAAGATATTGCACACTACCAGTCAAAAAAAGAACGGTGACATGCCACGACTGAATCTCAATGATCAGAGATTTTAAATCATAAAACCCGTTACTGATTAACTATGTGATTATTTGCATTATTAATCGTTAAAAGTGTAGTTTAATCTCACAATCAATCGTCAGCTTGCACAGCAATCACAGACGCGTGACAAACAAAACAAAAAAAAACAGTTAACAAAGACAACAATAGACTAGAGCAGCATGGTATTCCATCGACATTTACCATGTAGTGAACGGTCAAACGAAAGCTCAAAAGCCTCTCGTGTTTCACAAATTAATATAACACACTGTCAACAGTTTCAATACATCTCACTCATCACAACAAAACCCTGTAAGTTGGTTGGCTGGCAAGTTCACCAGAACTGCCCTGCTCCCTGATGTCTGCCTCGGGACTGCCTTCAACTTGCAGCAAACTTTCTGCTAATTGGCTTTTAGTTTTTTCTTCATGTCTGTATTTAGTAGTTACATTCGCTACGCTAAACTGACAGTGGGTTTACTGACGTTCTCTAAGTCGCTGAGTGTGAATGCGAATAATACAATAACTCAAACTAGAACCTGCAAACTCAAATGGTTTTTCATTATTCACTTTTCCTTTAATTTTGCGTTGTTGGTTACGTGTGATAGGCTAAGCTAGTACAATCAGCAACGTGCAACTTATAACGTAAAAAGTCTCACTACTGACTATAGTGCTAGTTGCATACTTGCTAACAAACAGCTCTCGGAAATGTGCAACTTACTGACATGAGCTAATGGTATCAGGGCGCAATATGCGGTGCATGCAGACATGCCATTGCCTCCATCAGCATGAAGGCCTAATCTGTAGTCTACACTAGGTAAGCTACTAGTATTACGAGTCCCGTTGAGAATAGGGAGCTGAGTTGGCCTGAGCATATGTATGCCCAGCATCACCATGAATAAGTCATTCGAATACACAAGAAGACTGCAAGTAATCTGCCGCAACTATTATGCCATCACGCCGCAGCAATTAAAAAATACGATATCGAATATCGAATAGTAGCTCTGTGCCACCAAACTCCTCGGTCTTACTAGCCAATCAGCTGGCCGAGGTAATGACAAATCTAACACTCCGGAAGAAACAACTCCTAATCAAAACACGGCATACTGGTTCAAGCTGAACTCGTTCAAGGTTGGAATATAAGAGAAACACAATATGAACAACATGCAATACTGCACCAAATCTACTAATAAACTAATCAGTCATCGCCTATACACAAAACAATGTACACACAGTGGGCCTGATAATGCCCCCACTACACCCTGGACCATTTTTTGGCCCAGCATGTAGTTATGCGACAGTCAAACACAGGCAAAAACAGCAATAACATGCATCACTAACTGGATTTCATAGTATTGATTCAGAAGGAATATCTACATGATATGAAGCAATCTCTTGATGTTGGTGGAGCCACCTCGTGTAGCTTGCAAACGGAGATCAGACGAACGAGGGAGCTTGATATCTGACTGGCATCACAACAGATCAAGGGTCTTCCCAGGCACTCGACACTAACAGTCCTCGATGTACCTAGGTCACATTGTTAAACGATAATGTAACGAAGTGACACACGAGGCATATACAGTGGTTTATTGAGGACGTGTAGTGGTGAATGCTGAGAAAACCGCGGTACATTACAGTGGGACATATAGGCTGGAGTTGGCAGAACAACGACAAGGATTTGTGACTGCAGCTGAACACATGGCTTTACTGGTGACAGTATGGTACTGAGGTGTTACACAGTGAAGAGACTCCTAGATATTCCATGGGACTGCAAATGGCGACTAACCCAGAGACAGTCTCTGGTCTTTGTTTACAGGGGCTGAACAAGATGTGCCTCATAAGTACCTCAGTCCATTGTCTACAACCAGGATCCTTTCGGTGTGGTATATGAGCCTACCAGGTGCCTCAGCCTAAGAGACTCTACAAGCCCCGCCCCTTAATGGAAATTAGAATTGGTGACGGGAGTTTTCGGAATACAATGTCCGACAAGAGATAGTTTAAATAAATCCACACGACTCAAAACCGTAATACCGGGAAACGGCCAAGAACTGGATGGGTGTCAAACAACTTCATGACAACAGGCAGTCGTGAGCGATGGCCGACTCAAAGGTCAATTGGAGACGAGCTACAGGACTGAGAGGAGTATTCTGCAGTCAGACGACTTTGTGTTCCGAGTGAGGATGGTGCTCAACCTCATGATCAACGTGAACAAATGCTCGCTCTACTTCATCGAGCTGCTCAAGCCGCTGCTGTAACGTCTCTCCTATGTCGTGCGCCTCCATCAGGCTCATGTCGGCCGGCAGAACAATGTCAACCTCCACGAGGAAGTTACTGCCAAAGTGGAACGCACGCACCGTGTCGACGTGCGTCACTTTCGGGTGATGATTGACAGCTATCCACGTCAGCTTCTTGAGGAAGTCCGGTCGCGCTGTGTACCCCGTCAACATCTTGATTTGTTCTGTTGCATAAAACAACCGTAGATCGACTGAAAAAAATCTTCCACATAATACACACTCAGGGGATGAACATTCAGCCATTAAAAGTTAAAAAATTAAAGCAGTGTTAAGTTCCTAATGGAAATCCATCTCAGAACTACAGGGTGTCACTTACCATATGAGATCACACAATGTTACTTGCCAACCGGCACAAGCGAATGCACCCTGCCTAAACCTCAGCCAGTGAAGGCTGGTACCTACCCCGGAAGGATGGAAGGCTGAGTTGATCTAGGTGCCTGATAATGCCCGGACCAGGAATCGAACCCATGACCGCAAGCTCAGAAGTCCAACGCCTTAACCACTGTGCCACCAAGAGACCCATCATTACATGAAAAACCCCAGCAATACTGGTCAAATGTTGCCATCCTGAAGGAATACTCAGTTACTGCTAAACCCTTAAATTTCGCTGCAATTAAATTTCACAGTTTCAAATGTCACAAACAGTACAGCAATTGCGGTTAAACATCTTACATCTGAACTTAACGACTTCAGAAACTCTGATTTGTCCACCATTACACACATGTACACGCATGTAACATCACTTCATAAACACAAAATAGCATTTTCAGTAGCTTAGAGAACAACTGCAAATTCTTATCGCCAATGCAGAATACCGGCAACGTGCAGCACTGATATTCGTGCCATTCAATTTTGTGTTTTTCTTCACGAAGCAGAAATCCCGAAGTAAAAGGCATGCAAACATTACAAGCTTTATAGTATACCAATGGCCTAGTGCAATGTATCAGTTAATCATGAGAAACCAGCTGACAACAAACCTGTTAGTCAATCAATCAGCTCTCATTCACACAGGAAGTAAGAAAGTAACATAATGATTAAAGTGTTAAATAATGACTTAAGTCACTTCACCAGCACTACAAAAGTCAAGGGAATGAACACCCAAAGAGGTGGGTTTTCAGGTGGCTACAGAAAACTTGCAGAGATGGTGCGGACGTGACATAGCATGGCAGAGTGTTCCAGGTACGAGCAGTGGTGATCAGAAAAGCTCGGTCACCAACGGTTGACAATTGTGTATGGCGGTGGCGGACAGGCAGTGACGACGTCAACACTGATCGTAGGCGGGATCTAATCCCGAGGTTCACGGGCTGCAAGAGTTCACTGACCATGTACGTGAGTGGCCGAGTGCCGTTCCATAGGAGCATTTGTAAGCCAGAATGGCGAGCTTGTACTGAATCTGATCTGTAGCTGATAAAGGAGCGGAGTGATGTGGTCAAAGCACAATATGACAAAAATCATGTTGAATAACAGCAAGATTGCAAAAAGAATTAAGTCAGTTTATGCTGTAATATAAAAATGCGTATTTTGGAAGGGAAATAAATTCGAAATTTTAATTTAATTTCAAAACTCGTCATGCCTTCCATACATCCATGAATATCGTCTTTTGAAATTTTATTCACAACGTAAATGGAACAAAATGTGGAGCGCTTTCTCGTGATAAAATGATGCATCAACTGAGTGATACTATGAAATTCAACTCACCGCAGCCCATGTGAAACCAACTGACTAGGATATATATGCAGATAACAATTGCACCAATCGGGTCGGCATACTTCCATACTTTATATGCTGCAAATAACAATCACATTGAATCAATAAACTGTTTAAAACAAAAAAAACGATATTTAGCAATGAATGACTTAATAACTTAATACTTAATCAACACAGTATACATTCTTTCCAGTTTATGCCAACCCAAAATTTTTTCGATATGTAAATTATACATAAAAGAAATCCACAGTACTGACCACAAAATAAATAAATAATATACTAACACAATCAATCAACATTATATGAATTACTAATGGAATGTTATCAGTAAGATGTAGTTTAAAGACAGTTACTAATTATCACATTTTAGTCATTCTTTCTATATCAGATGGCTGGTTAGGGTTTCACGGCATTCTGAACATGCATATAGTGGCTATATCATGCCTGAAGTAGATTAAAGTTTATTAAAAACAATGGCATATATAAAAGAAAATATTCATTTACGAGGAACTGAGATCGAGATCAATCAGCATGCATCCTATGGTTAACATAGAATTTTACAAGGTATAGAAACAATGTCTATATAAATCATGTGTATTTAGTGTGTTATGTCAACTATGTTATTAAACAAACGTGCTGTGCAAATAGGCACTTATTTCTTAAGAAACTGAAAGACAATGAAATCTCACCGATAATTCCACAGGCAACGGCTGCGGTGTTAGAGATGACATCGTTACGATGATCATTGGCAAGCGCTCGACATATAGGGTTCGGTACGCGACGACAAACGATATACAAAATAATTTTCACACCTAAAAACAACAGAGTGCAACACCAATTGTTTACCATCCTGCTAACACAAAACAGGTCACTTCGGAGATGCTCGTCCCAACCACTCTCATGACTGGCGCAAAACATCCAGCCTTCTCAACCAATCACTTGGCTAAAACAAATAAACCTATATCCTGGTTTAGGGACTTTTACCCAATCCAGCCATGAAACAGATGAGGCCCACTGTACAGCTGCTGGGACCTGTACAGAGTCAGAGATGGAGTTGAACAGAGTTTAATGCCCAACCCAACACAATCCAGGTCATTTCAGAGGCGGTCTTCACAGCCAATCACTTGACTGATACTGACAAACAAAACAGTACAGGAAAATACACAACTAAATACAACTCAAACAAGCAAACAACACAAATTAATTGGCAAAGTAATTTTGAGGTCAAAAGGTCAAAGGTGACGGTATCAAAAAAAGACATGTAACTTGTCATATCTCTGCACACTGCGGCACCTCTTTGTAAGTAATAATGAACACTAAAAAATAGCTGAGTTTACCATTTCGCTCAGTTTACCATCTTCAAGTGGGTATTGACAAAAATCCAGTACTTTTCCAGGACCCCCATGAAAATTTTTTCAGGACCTGTTTGGAGCCCGTGAATGTTCAAATATAAAGAAAACACAGCATTTACTTATAATATTCCGAGTGTAGTCCACTGTGGAAAATTCAGCATGAAACAAAATGTAAACGTTAGCTGTTCAGAATTCACATGAACTTATTTACATGTAGTCTCTATATATTTTCCATTTGAATCACTAGAAAAATGCATGACTTTCAAGGATATTTTTCCAGGATTTTCCAGGTCCTGGAATTTTCTAGAAAAAATCCAGACTTTCCAGGAGGTATTGGAACCCTGTACCCGGGGGGTCTGCATGTTATGGTGACGACCATCTGGCCGTGCATCTACTTATTTTAATCATTAACACAAGTACAAAACCAGTACTACAAATAAAACCTTCTACAGTGATGACAACGAATTCACATCCAACAGAGTGTGTGAGACATACTGACCAACAGTAATTACACAGATGATAATGCTATCAAGTTCAAAGACGGGACGACTGTCGGTGCCCGACGGCACATAGTCTGCCATCTCGTCGATAGGAACACACAGCACCATGCTGCCATTACGGCGTGAAGCACTCTCGATGTCATATTGTCCATACGCAACAATCCGCTCGGCTGACTGTCGAATCATCTGAATTGACGCCAGCGACATGATCACCGAGAGAACAACTATGGCAACTGGCTCTAGCTTAGTCCGACCTAAGACCACACAGTGTACCGTAAATATCTCGATTATAACGTGCACAATTTTGTCTGAAATTCGGGTGCATGTTATACATACGTAAAATGTTTTTCACAAAATTACTTACCGGTACCATTCTGCTATTACTGACATTATGCTATTGTACTGCTAGTTTCTATAGATTGCATTATGTTAATTCTATTTTTAATTGTCGTGAAATTCAAGGGTAATCTCAATAACAACATAAAAAATAGACAAATCTGTAATATAATAAAGGTATGAAATGCTTTAATTTGCAGTATTTAGAAAAGACTGTAGCAATTTTTCTTCAACTTTACTATCTACACCATAAGCACTTTAATTAGACGTAATTTTATTGCATGCAATGTCAACATTCGGCGAAGACTGAAAGTGTCATGCGTATTTACACACTGAGCCTCTTAACATACCCTGAGGATAGAGGTAAGGGTCGCGGTACTTCATCGCTCGACTGCTCCACCACATGAGGACTCCAGACGCTAGGTCAACGGCACTGTCAATCACCGACGTTATCACAGACAGAGAGCCAGACAAGACGGCCGCGGCGAGCTTACCACACAACAACAGCTGACACCAACACACACACACACAGCTGTGTACTAGACATGCAGTGACAGTGTGCTAACCGATGCAGACATGCAGACACACGGAACTCACCAATCACTTCAACCTACAGGTGGCAACAGCAGAGCTGAACAGTTTAATAATCTACTTATTAAGAATTAAAACTAATGCCGACAATACACACAAGAAACTTTTACCAGAAACTTGCACGAAAAATCTGACGCAAGTTCATCACAGTTTCTTGCACCAAAACAACCCTCCGGCCAATCACGTTGCACGGTTCGTGTCATGTGCCGAACAGTTTCTGTCGTGGAATAGAGCTGTGCTCAATTGCATGCAAGAAACTTCTAGCAGAAAAACTTGTACAAGATTGACGGACACACATGCAAGTTTCTTGTACCAGACTTGTGCAAGCTTCTGGTACTAGTTTCTTGAGCATGTGTCGCCGGCATAAACTGATATGCTAAAATTATCATTATTATGTCTAAATAAGTGAGAATTCCCCAAAAATAAAAAATGAAATGCGGAGACAACATACAAAATTCATGAAGAATGACACTTTTGCTAGGCGCGAAGCTTGTTTTCGAAGCTGGATTCTTGTGCGTTCGTTGTCCAGCTTAGAGTTGTCAAGATGTATGCCTTCAAATGCCGAGATCAGCTCATCCTGCTTTTTATAGTAGCGTCTGTCAGCCACAGAGAACAGTGCAATGTAAGGACATTTAACATACACCACTACACACAGCTGCCTTTGCAGTCTACATTTATAGAATACTTGGCAATAGAATGTTAAAAGTTCAAACATACGAAGCTCGAAAAAATATTCGAATTAGATTTGCTGACATTCGATATTCATTTCCCACACTTCAGTCTGACGCTGACAACAATTTGCTTGTTTGTGTCCGGTAATTGTATCTTAATGTTGGAGGAGGGAGAGCGCTGACCACATGACTTAATTACCTCCATTCCATCACCAACTCGGCACCAGTGACACAAGAATCTACAGGCAGCAATGCAGCATGGTGCTAATATCATACCGACCATTACTTCGGCATCATACACTGAATAAGCAAGAAATGATGAGAAAAAGCATAGAAACCATATACCAACTGAACAAGTTTTCTGTATTAATGGAAAATATAAAAAAAATGATAGAAAAAATTTGATCACATATGACTTGATCACTGCAAGTGAGAACTGCCACATTGAGACTCGATCGTGCTCCCGTAAATGAAATTCTCTAATTGACAAAAAGCTTCTGTATAATTAACATGCCAGTCTGACAATCTACTGGATGAAACCGGTGCATCTGTCACTCAGTCGCCAGGCAAGCCCACCTGTCTACCACCATGGCTTTCTCTCCCTCCCTCCACGCCACATCAATGTGACGGAGAGTGGCTTTGAAGTCGGTCACCCATCGTCGTGTGGCACCAACTGATGTCACCAGCTCTGTCTCCATCCTTCCATCTCCCACACAGCCGCTCTATCCAAACTTCAAACAAAATTTGAATTCTACAAATGAAACTTTGAGCTTGAAAATAAAATGAATTTAACGTTTCCACTTGGCAACTTATTGCACTGTGCGCTCTATGGAAGGCAGGCAGGCAGGGAAACTGGAAAAAGCAGAGGAGAGAAAGGGGAAAAGTGAAACAGAATTCTGTATGGGACATATTGGACAGAATGGGCAATGTAGGGGATAGGATAAAAAAGAAGTGGAGAAAAGAAAGTCAGGAATGGATGATACAAGACAGCTTGTAAGAAAAGATTCTGATGTACACAAGAGCTTTACACAGTAAATCTGGAATGCTATGTCAAAGCGATGAGGCTAACTTGTTTAAACTTTGTCTGAAACTGTTTCAATCTGAGCAGGAGTTTCTGTCGTGGGTGCCTTTGTGGCTGCAGAAGAAAATAATTAACTTATGCCATGGAAAAACCGACTGACCGATTGACGAAAGCAGACGAGGTGATAAGGAAATGTGCACTGGACTCACTCGAGCCTCAGCATTAAGCAGTAACACGGCTACCACAATTGTCTAGTGACAAGGACAAACACGGCTTACCGGACACTGCGAGCTAGCTGCCGATCATCCTTCTGACTGCCTCGTCGTTTTGACGTAAAATGAAGCAGAGGCAGCTGCCAGCTATTGGCAACATCGTCTTCTTCCTCCGACACTTCAGAAGCATGCAATAAACACACTAGTAGCTACTATGCACACAACAGAACAACGGGCTAACCTCGGTTTCAAGGACACAGTACTTTTAAAAGCCAAATATCTCAAAAACGGTGCATTTTAGAGACGAAGTTACAATATGATGTTAATGGAAACCATAGGCATGCTATCGAATGTTACCGGTACCTTGCGTGACACCTGACCAGGTTAGAAGGTCGCAGTATTTTTCGATATCAAATATGTCAAAAATGGTGCAAGATAGAGCCATAGTTACTAGTTACTATAATTAAACATTGATATGAATTCGTATGTAAACTATCGAATGTTGTCATTTCCAGTGATCATGAGTGACCCCTAACCTGGGTTTCCAAGGTCACGGAGTGTTTCAAAGGTGAATATCTCAAAAATAGTAACTTTTGGAGACAAAGTTACTATTACCATACGACACAAATAGGAAACCATATGCAGGCTATCAAATGTACTAGTTTCAATGACCTTAAGCGACCCGGACCAGATTTCAAGGTCACAACATTCTTCAAAATCAGATATGTCAAAATGGTGCAACACAGAGCCACAGTTACTAGTGAACATAAACTGGAAGTCATACAAATATAGAACATAATCACCTGGGTATCAGGATCATGATACTTTTCACAGCGAATATTATGTAAAGTGGAGCATTTTATATTGAACAACTACAGATAGTTTATTTACTTAACCCCAAATACTGAGGTTGGATTGGATTGTGCAGTGTTTTACGTCCCCGCCAACACAGTATAGGTTATATGGGAGACGGTTTTTACAGGTCAAAAGACCCAACCAACAGTATCAAATTACTGAAGGAGAAAGCTGTAAAGGAAAACAACCCAAAAAACAGAAAGAAAACAAAAATTACACATATGCATACACACACAAAATAGTAGACAAATACAGCGTACAACTATAACACAGCAAGTCCCCTAGTCTACAATAATATGGGGTGACTA
>Ga0056114_1000220_pt1 | contig 17193 bp, 15 predicted proteins | sample WorMetHERISLAND1_FD_77005 | JGI IMG/M metagenome (GOLD analysis project Ga0056114, IMG submission 77005) | Marine gutless worms symbiont microbial communities from Max Planck institute for Marine Microbiology, Germany - Olavius loisae HERON... ...
CCAGCTTTCGATGACTCATAGACTTGCTACTAACTATGCCAAAAATTATTGTAATCGGACACTTATTGTTAAAGTTATTGTAGAAAATGTGGTCACATGTTTTTTGGGGGGACACGGTGTAGTGACTTCAATGGTTCGTATCAGCAGCCGTGACCGAAGTGACCAAGGACCGAAGTGGATGTAGACCCACCGCGAACATTACCATCACGTTACTAGCCGGCCTGCCAAGCTTGGCGACCCAGGACCGGTGTGACGTCATCAGTCGATGGAGTCTGAAATAAATTTCGAAGCCCAAAATACGGAGACTGGAAGCTCTGCTACAGTGAATCCTTGAATTTGTCACTAGTCTTTCCCGCTCACGGTCCATTACCAGTCCAAGTCGATGGTGGTTAAACGATGTGACCCACAACTGGGAGTAAACGCAAATGAACAAAACTATAAATATTTATTTACAAGATAAATGGCTGTAGATTACAGTTACTGAATGTTGATTTTGAGTGAGGGACGATTTCGGCGAAAACTGTCCCATCGCAGTGGAGCTTCACACAAAGCAACAGTAGGACGAGTAGCAGACCGAGTCAATCACGGTGAAGTCTACCTTGGTGAACTGGGGCAGCACACGTCGAGGTGGTGAAGGTTCGCGGTCTGAACTGCGTGATACTGGCGGAGAAGGAGTGACCGACTCCAGAGCAGACGGAGCTGCAACGCAACATTTACTTATTTATTTATCTATTTATCTATCTATGTATTTACCGCACCTTAACAGAAGCCCAAGTTCACACTCCGTGAAGGTCACATTTAATCCAGTTTAATCACACAACGATCGACCGACTATACAACGAGCTATTCACAATATCAACGCTGTTCGTTACTGTATGATCACTGACCAGTATAATCACTAGAAGGCTCTCAAAACACGACGACGGCCTCTCTTCGCCGACCCACATGATTGGCGGCTGGTAAGACTTCATCGTGTGGTTTTTGGCGAATGTCGTAGATCTGTGGTCGATCGGCAGACATTGCCAGCGTTAAAAAGTTTCGGCTGTAAATTTGTGCTTTGGTGACCCCGCCCCTTAGATGGGAGGGGTCAACTGGGCGTATTCATGGTCTGTCCTTGATGGGTCATCCTGCCAAACTGTTGTATGTCTAGATTACGGTTTCTGCGAGGAAATGTTGCAAAAAGTTGGATTAATAGGGACATTTGAGGCTCAGTGGAGTACGATACGATACGATACGATATGAGAGTTTAACGTGGACTCGAAAGCTGAATATTCGGCTTTATCTAGCACACGCAGTAGTGGTTAACGCGCTGGCACTCGGGCCCAGTGGTCCGGGGTTCGCACTCCGGCCACGCCACTCTCTACTGGCTAGCAACCTTGAGCAAATTGTGTACTCACATTGCCTCCCCAGTCTTCTCAGCTCCGAGAAACTGGGCTACAAAAGGGAGTATTCGGACTGGACCGATTTAACGGCTTAACTGACTGAGTGCGTTAGATTAAGCTAAATGGCGATATAGCTAATAGCTTTAGAACGCACTATAAAATAATCTCAATTTACATACGGGTACAATGAGGCAAAACGTGGGGTACACAAACCCTAATGTCTCCTAGATTATGTCCAGTATGAATACAATAATTAACCTTCGACGATGAGCTCGGCGGTGCACTGCGCCTGGCCAGCCTTGCTGGCAGCTTTGACCATGTATTTGCCGGAGTCTTCGTAGAACACTTCCGGGATGTAGAGCGTGTGTAGGTCGCCGTCCTGAAGGATCTCGAAGTCGGCCGAGCTGACGATCTGCGATCCCTCGCGATACCACGTCACCTCAGGCGGCGGTCGACCAGACACGCGGATGGTGAAGCGGACCGCTTCGCCCTCCTTGACCTCCTTGGTCTGGAGACGGTCAGTGAACTGAGGCGGAATCATCGACGCTACACAGCAGACAGCCAGTGTAAGACTGGAGACATCAGACAGTTACGTTTACTCCGCATCGATAAACAATAAAAAGCCAGATAAGTTTTTCATGGGAAACACATCTCAGAGCTACGGGTGTCACTTGCTATATGGGATCACACATACACACGATGTTACTTGCCACCCCAGCCAGTAAGGCCGGTACTCGATTTACCTACCTCAGAGGGATGGAAGGCTGAGTTGACCTAGGTGACTTGATTACGCCCCGACCGGGAATCGAACCCACGACCGCTAGGTCGAAAGTCCGACGTCCTAACCGATGCGCTAACAAAACACGCGAACAATCACTGGGAACCGTCTCAAAATCAGTAACAAATTAGCAAATTAGCAAAGCGTTTTCATCTAGTAGTAGTGATTAGAATAGCCCATGTCGTGCGCACGAAGCCACGAGAGAGTGACGGACGGACGGACAGACATACAGACACACCGATCACAAAACAGTTGTCGGGGAGTCAACAACTGAAGGTGACCCGATGAAATAACGGATGTACGTATTGCCAAACTTAACACTTGTCTATATTTTGTTTAATGTAGCAACAACGAAAAAAACAACAAAAATGACAATGATAATAATAACCTCGAAAGCGCCTTCTATTCCTTTTGTAACTACTGTCAGTGTTGTGATCGCCTTCCTATGATTTAATTAATCTATGATAGAACCTTCATCCACGCAATTGCGTTGCTTACAACAGTTCTCTTTACCTTTTATTACGAACGCTCGTTATTTTTATTGTCGATGGTTTACAATATTAATAAATTTTCACAATAATAGTTCATTACTAGGCTACGTAGTTACTGACAGCACAGTCGACACCTGTGTCTCTCTCTGTTCCATCTTCGTCTTCGAATCGACCGCGCTTTGGATGTTTGAAGTACGCTTCTGCCATCCCGACTCGTCGCGAATGCTATCGCGTTGTTAAACCGACAATTATCGAAACCGATATTTCCGCTATCGGCGATCAGCGAAATCGACAGCGAGGAGCAGCACTGGTGACGAAACAGCTGGAAGAAGTGCGTTGACGTCGAAGGACCCTCCAAGTCGGCCGGTGCCGGCGACCGCCGACTGCGTTCTGACGCCGAGTTGCCAACGTCTCTTCCTGGACCCCGCTGGTCCGGCCCTGCCCGGGCCCAGACCGTCTCGAGCGCCTCATGGCAGGCTTCAGGCCGCATGCCTTCGTTATTCGTGTCCCTCCGGGCAGTCGTGGGCGGGAATGGGGAAGCGGGAGGTGGTGGGTGGTGGGATAACATGTGAAGACGACGACAGATGCGCCGTCGAGCTGAGGTGTATTTTTGTTCCGACGAACCGTGCAGCAGACCTCACTTACTGGACTCAACTGCTGGGCGCCACGGCACGACTATGTCGAGCTCAACAGCCGCCGACAATAACGGACCAGAGACGGACGGCTGCAGCTGACACTGGCTGTAAACTATGGTTTGATGTTCGCAGAATGACAGTTATAGGTATCAACGCGTATATGTAGGTACGTGATGTATACTCATGTGGTAGCTGATGTCTCCCTGACTGAACGTGAAGTTGTTGAGCCTAACAGCCTAGATACAACGAAGTGTGATAACCAAGAGAACGACTACGTTTATCGCAGATAACGCTAGGTTCATCTATGCAACGGAAAACGCATTTTATATTTCTATCACAAACGCAGAATAGTATGAGTGAGATCTGTAAGCACTTCTACTTGTCGAAATACAACATTCCACCACCACAATGCTTATACTACAACCCTTTGACGCCAACTGTTGCCATATGGGTACAGCTATAAAGCACTCAGTGCCAGACCGGGTTAAGCCGTCATTTGTAATTTTTGACATCCGGGCACTCTGACGCTCAGTCCTGAGCGTCAGAGTCTCAGAGACGGCGCGTGACCTTGAAGTCGTCATCGACAGTCGGCTGTCGCTGTGTGCACATGTGGCCGCCGTGTGCCGAAGTGGCTATTTCCAGTTACGGTAGCTCCGACCGCTCGTCCGATCTATGCCAGCCGAGGCCATAAAGAAGCTGGCCCAGGCGTTCATTTCGTGTAGCCTGGAATACTGCAACTCACTGTTTACGGCATCACCAAAGGTCCGATGAGCCGGTTGCAGTCTGTCCAGAATGCGGCTGCACGTTCGGTGTCAGGTGCTCGACGATACGACCACATCACGCCAGTGCTACAGCAGCCGCACTGGCTTCCAGTTCGACGTCGAGTGGATTTCAAGATGGCCATCCTGGTCTACCTGTCACTGTCCGGCATGGCTCCAGCCTATCTGGCCGCCAACTGTCAGTTGGTCTCCGACGAAGGTCGTCGTCAGCTGCGTTCTGCCACATCAAGGACGTGCGTTGTGAGACGAACATACACTGTACAGCAACTATGGAGACAGGTGTTTTGCAGCTGCAGGTCCGGAGCTGTGGAACAGCCTTCCAGCTGAACTGCGATAAGCTGACATTAGCTTTCAACAAAAGCTGCGCCTCATAATTTTTCTTACTTACTTTTTTACTTACTTACTTACTTACTAGAGTGCCCGGATGTCAAAAATTACAAATGACGGCTTAACCCGGTCTGGCACAGAGTGCTTTACAGCTGTACCCATATGGCAACAGTGGGCGTTAAAGGGCTAATAGTACTGATAAATCTGATAGTGAGTGACATTCAGTTGTGATAGAACACTGGATAAACTGGGCGCAATAAAGGCAGATAGCACATCTGCGTATAATAGGCAGACATTCAGCTGCGCTAGTCACTGCAGTGGTCCGTAATCAAACAGGAATGCCGCGTGCACGGCCTCGAGCCCTCGACCAGGTAGGTAGACTGCTTTAGTATCAGTCATCGCGATCCGTTCTGAACAGCAAGCAGACGCTGAAGATGCTCCGACCCGGTGTGATCCTATTCATCATAGAACTCGGCTCCTCACTGCAGCGCCAGCACTCATGAATCACAGCATTATGTCTCACTCGACGACCGCCCAGCAGTCTGATTGCTCGCCAAACTTTCTTCGCCTTCTTTATAGCTCTTCGTCTGCCATATGTGTCACGAACACTGTTTGATCTAACTAGATTGTCAAGGCTGTCATAACGGCAGCGGCCCATCGAAAGAATCACTTTGTCGCGACAATATCTTTTGTTTTTTCGATAGCGTCGACCGCAAACTGTTCTCCCAGATTAGCCAACCCCTACACATTGTCTCCATCATCTCCTCTCTTCCAATACTTCCGCACACTGCTCTTATAGTCTTCGAAAAGGACAACATTACTACCAGTTACTTCAAGTTGAATATACACGGTACAAAAAAGTTTTATTAATCTCTATTTGATAAAATCTTTATTTAATTTCCGATGATTATAAGCCTGTTATGACTATATACTCACGCGACGATAATTCTCCTGATTATAATGACGATTTGGTGTATCACTTTTCTTGCTTCTTAGTATGCATTTTATCATTGCTTGTTTAACCCTTTGACGCCCACTGTTGTCATACGGATACAGTCATAAAGCATCCTGTGCCAGACCGGGTTAAGCCGTCATTTGTAATTTTTGACATCCAGGCACCCTGACGCTCAGGGCTGAGCTTCAGAGCGCCCGGATGTCAAAAATTACAAATGACGTCTTATCCCGGTCTGGCAAGGATGCTTTATGACTGTACCCATATGGCAACAGTGGGCGTCAAAGGGTTAAATGTTTTAACTACTCATGTCACAGTGTGCATATGTCATGCTGACTTAAAAGGCTCCTTTACTTTACTTTACCGCATTCAGTAAGCAGTCATCAAGTCTTCGAGGACTGAGCTTGTCCTCGTCATCGAGAACAGCTCGAGGACAACATTATGTGGCATTGGCCTCGAAAATGCTGTCCTTGAGCAAATCCATGTAAGTAAGTAAGACAGAACTCAGCAGCACCTAGACAGAGCCGTAGCATACGTCGGTGTCTCTCACAGCAGGCACTAGCTGCTTTCTTTGGTGACGTCACTGGTTTTAACACGGCTGGACTATGGAAACGCGATGTTAGCTGGTCTTCCAGCTAACCCCATCCGTCGGCTGCAGTCCGTGTTCAACGCCGCAGCACGTCTTGTGTTTTCGTTACGGAAATATGATCGTGTGACGCCACTCCTTCAGCAGCTGCATTGGCTGAAAGTGAAGCAGCGAATCGAGTATAAGCTCCCTGTACTCGCCTTCCGGTGTCTTCACGGTTTGGCGCCACCGTATCTTGCCAACGATCCCCAATGTGTCTCCAACCTGGATGCACGGCGGCGTCTACTTGCGCTCTCGTCATTCCGACGACGTGTCTGTTCACCGTCGGCGACCGTGCCTTTCCTGTCGCTGCTACGCGGACGTGGAACAGTCTACCAGACTCTGTCACGTCGTCACCGTCGCTGCCCACGTTCAAACGTCGTCTCAAGACTCTACTTTTCGCTCCGAGCTATAACTGAGCAGCTCCGCTGCATTTGACAATACCTTGTCTTGGTGACGCAGCGGTTAAGGCGTCGAAATTTCAATCAAGCGGTCGTGGGTTCAAATCCAGGCCGGGGCGTAATCAGGCACCTAGGTCCACTCAGCCTTCCATCCCTCCGAGGTAGGTAAATCGAGTACCAGCCTTCTTGGCTGGGGTTAAGGCGGGGTGTGCAAGTAAAATTGTGAGATACCCCATAGTTCTGAGATGGCTTGCCGCGAATAACTTATTTAACTTTAACTGTCTACTTTAAGTAAGTTGTATTCATCCTGTTTACGCCGCGCGTTCGTCCTTTCGTTTTTTGGTAATTTTTGTTAGGCCTAGCCTAGGTGTCCTTGCAGTCTTCTGACATTATGCCACGTTAGTCATTTTCGTTTAATAACAACAAAGACACGCCACAGCGGCGCCGGATGGTGTTCGTCGTTGCCGATGTCTTTAGCTGCTGTTCACGGAGTTCAGTGACTGACAGTGTTGTCGTACAGGGCTGCACATTGGCAACCTGTTCAATGGCAAACAGTACGTGATAACGGACGGCGAAAATCCGTAAAGCGAAAGTCAGGCACTGAGGAAATAGTCCAGTATAGAGTCGGTAAATACCAGCGAAAGCTGGCGGGAAACAGGCACGAGTCAACGTGTCCGGAGACAGGAGGATGAAGTCTTTGGCGGGATAATTTGAGTTGTATTTGTCTAAAGATCACAGGCATAGCTGCGAGCAAGAGGGACTACGTCACGAGCGATGAGACACTCGCTTGCGTCCTGGAAACAAGAAAGTTTTGAGATACTGACAGAACGTCGTCGTTGATTCAGCTGGCAGACGGCTGGCTGACTGTCAGTTTCACGTCTACTGGGCGTCTGTAGACGTAAACGACTTTGAGAGCTTTTCACTGGGGCACAGAGCTCATATACGCAGCACTGTCAATGAAGCTTCATCTGCCTCCTTTTACCACATCCTCCACCGGCCATGCCGACGTACCTACTTCTTCGTGTACTCCGCCGTTTGGCAGAGTGATTTCCGTACGTGATTCTTTCAAACTTCCGGGTTTTTTTTCAACGGTGTCGCCAAAATACGTCAGTGTCAACTTTACGTCAACTTTCTTTCTTAACCTATATTGCAGCAAATTCTTTCCGACACAGGAAAACGCTAAAACTGAAGCGATTTTGATATTTGGGCGTGAAATAGTAAACTGGCACTGAACCATACTGTGAAAAGACCACGATTAACTGAAGTAACAATTATGAGCCTCTTATGAATACGTAAAGGATATTAATCTGGATTATGTTGCAAAATGTTTTTCATGTATGGCCAGTTGGCTCTCTGGTAGCCTCCCAGAAGTACCTTTGATTTGATCATTTTGTGTTTGTTTTGTTTTCTACTTCTGATAAATAAAATTTATTGTTACTAATTTATAGTTATTAATTAATAATTAATAACTAATTTATTGTTATTAATTTGGGCTATCGGATGACCTCAACATTTTCACGTAAAACGTAAACAGCCAATGATCTGAAACTTTGATCAAAATCTATCAAAAACGTGTTTAGATATCTTGACTGCAAACAAGCGACGACGATGAATAACATGCCTCCTTCCTTTCTCCGACAAATAGGCCTAAACGGCGATTAAATGCGAACAAATAACAATACGAACTATTTAACAAACCGATCAACATGAACTTCAGTTTAATTCACCGAAATCTGCCAGCGACACGACGACAGACCTATCGCGACTACGTCAACACCGTTCGCCGTTTTCTTCTCGTTTGACCGAGATCTATAAACACCGTATCATTTCCCTGTCTGTATAAGCGGGTGTCTGGGCTACGAGGAAACACCAGTGCCGGCTTTGAGCCCAGGAACGTCTCTGAATAGCCGTATAAATGACGGATGGTGTGAGTGGTCGCTTTGCAATACTGCAACTTGCGCTGATCCTGGCCAGCGAGAGCGCCCTCTGTCGACCGGCAGCGAAAATGTCAGAAGTGGAAAGAAAAAAATTACGAGTCGCCAGCCGCTGAAGCCAATAGAAAAGGACACGAACAACTGGGTGCAATGCCGTACCTCGAAACAGCTGGCGAGGTGGCTGATTTTAGTGTCGGCACACCTAGGTAGCTTTGTCTGTACCCTGAGATGGAACGTATTGGCACTTACCAAAAGGAACATCGTCTCATCTCAGTGGAGAGTCACGCTGCAGTGGCGCTTAAACAGCGTCGTCGTTCGATAAACCAATCAAATCAATCAACCGAGTCAATAGCTACGATAATTAATTACTGCAAACTCGCCACGCACTTGTCTTGTTTTGCATTCATTCTTGAGCCATTTCTTGCCAGTTGACGTCTACTTTATTTCATTTAATTGTGTCAGCAATGATTTGTTATAAATATTTTATACAGTGACATAAAAAAAATATTTAAAACGGTGTAGTCCGATGCGGGAATAGTTTAATAAAGAACTTATGGAGAAAATGTTTGAATGAGATTTCCGATACGAACTGGAAAACAGATTCAAAGTACACGTTGAAAAGGCTGCAGAAATTCATGGTTTATTGAACGTAGGTAATATTGATATTTTACTGCAAACAATTAAGGTGAAGTGTTAAGATTATATTTCAGATGAACGCAAAAACCGCTTATGATCGCAGCAGTTTAGGAAGTTACAACTGCGTCAAAATAAACCAAATAATACTGTTTATTATTGGGCTTACACTTTTTATAAACTATACTTGTACATTCCAGCGACAAACCACCCAACAAAACTCTGGCACACTCCCCCCGTGAGTAACAGACTGTTCTTCGGAGAGGCAAAGAGTTCTCTGTCGGAGCCAGCAAGCTTCAAAGACGAGCTGCTATCGGAATTCTGGCCAAGCTGTGCCGGACTGTTAAGGTCAGGATGCATCGCGCCCGCAGTACGAGGTGTCAATCACGTTTATATGCCGCGGTCGACATGAGCAACGGTTTATAAGCGGTTACAGACGTGATGAAGCTTACATCGGCTCCAGCCAGCCTAACCACGTACTTCTAGCAAGGAAATCGTTCAAGAATTCCAGTGCGAGTTAGGCCACCCTGCAGTCCCACAGACGCCGCGTTTATCGCTGTATATCGGGAAGCAGTAAGTTCCCTGATGAACACCAAATTTGAATTTGAGCTTATCATTACATCTCAAGGGGGGTTCGGTCGACATCGAGGCAATTTTGCAGGACAAAAGCCGATGAACGCCAATTTCATATAGGATTCTGACCCGGATAAACACTGACAAACACCAACGATCCCAATGTTCAGGTACATGTACGACAAACTCGGATAAACTAGGATAAACGTTGATAATCAGTCACTGATCTGATAAACAGCGATATATCACGACGAACCAGGATAGACTAGGATTGTTAAGCTCCTACCAGAGACAGCCTAGGACAAACACCGATGAACACCAATAAGCGACAATTTCTTATCAAATCGGGACACTCTCCAAAATCGGCAAAAAATTTCGACACGCTGAAATTTTCTCCCCGATAAATTTTGGTTGCCGATTTGCTTCCAGGATGAACTGTGATACACTAAGATGGTCAGCACGATAAAGTGGGATTTTGTGGCGATTTTAAAATTTTCAAAATCGGGAACAAATCGGCGTCTGTGGGACCGCGGTGTAACGCACGTCGGCCGTTAGCTCGCGCGTGACCTAAATTTTAAACTCGCATTACGTTAAATTTTTGTATTCTGTCTCAATTCCGATTTTATAGCGTGTCCGCGTACACACAGCGCGATATTGATAGAGCAATTGTCAGTCCATCTGTCCGACTCCGACCGACACACTCTGGTCTGTGTCAAAACGGCTAAACGTCCCATCAGTCTAGTTTTTAAGCGGCGTTACACAATTCCTTTGGGGTCAGCCATAATTGCGGGGATATACAAATTTTGCGATTTTCCGCCTATAAGTCGCTGTCGCTGTATCGCAAAAGCGGTCAAGGTAAACATACAAGACTACAAGTAATAGTAACTGTTAATTACTACTGAACGAACTAAGTGTCTTCGACGAAAAGGTCATTCGATGAGTGATATCATTTCGCTGATAGGTCAATAGACTTCATTGCGTTTCAAACATTAAGACTATAAATACGCATACTAACTTATATTATTTATTATTATTATTATTAATGATATTTATATAGCGCTACGTTCGCAAGTCGCTACGCAACTGAGAAATAGTGCCCAAAAGTGCGCTGCTTCAGTTACGTCGTGTCGAACAGATAAGTCTTCAGTTTTCTCCTGAATACAGCCTGTGAAACGTCTGGAACTCGCAGCACAACAGGTAGACTGCTACAAGATAGCTGCAAGTGTGACAGACAGACAGACAGACAGACAGATGGGCGCAGACACGGGTGATGTTGGTACAGACCTCTGACGACGAGTTCTGCGCTGCTCTGTGATCGTCCTCCGGTGTTCTCAGCGCTACACAAGTACCGCCCAGCGTCCTCCGGGAACACTTCCGGTATCGACAGCCTCACGCGCCCGTCTCGGTACGATATCTCGAAGTCGGCTCCGCCCGTCAGCGGCCTTCCCTCGCGGAACCACCGGATTGTCGGCTCCGGCCGACCGCGAACGCACCCCTCGAAGGTGACCCGGGTTCCCTCCTGGGCGGCGATGTCCCTCAACGGCTCGACGAACTCGGGCGGCACGGGTAGCTCTATCGTCACGTCCACCGGCTGGTAGACCGGCTTCTTCTCGGGGAGGCGGATCTCCTCGCGGAAAGGCGACGGTGGTGGGGCGCGCTGGACGGGCACCTTGGCCGGGACCACTGGCGGCGGCCCGAAACCGACGGGGGCAACGCGCTTGAGCGGGGTCTCCGGCGGTGACTCGTCCCGAGGAAGGATCTGCGACTCGTCGACGACGACCAGTAGGGCCGAGCAGGTCGCCTTGCCGGCGTCATTCTCGGCGAGGACCGAGAAGCGGCCGGCGTCTTCGTCGAAAACCTCGGGGATGTGTAGGGTGTGGATGCCGTCCGGTCGGGAGCCGATGCGGAAGTGTGGCGACGTCACTGGCTCGTTGTTAAACAGCCAGCAGACCTGGCACACGCGATCAGACACGTCATAATCGCAATAACAACGAGATAGCCTTATCAGTGAAGCCATCACGGCCAATCAATCAATCAATCTAAGTCAAGATTAGTGCTACGTAAGTGTCGTAAGTAAAAGCACAACGACGGCGCCTAACAGCTTGAAAGATATAAAGAGTGACAAAAATCTTAAGGCACAAAAGCAGCATTATATAGCCTAAGAATGTTTTCAAGTTTCTCACGAAGCAGTCAGCAGAGACGATCGCACGAAGAGAAAACGGGAGATTGTTGCACGCAGGAGATGGGCTGCTACAATGTTAACCTACACTACGCAGAACAAAATCTACCACCAGGCTAAAAAGCCTGTAGTATACACTGTGTTCCAAAAAAGGAAGCCAGCAAACTTTTGGCAATAACTTTCTCAAATGTTAACCGATTTTCAAAATTTTTCACTGCTGAAAAGCGGATGAAATTTCCAACAAAACCGCGCAATATTTTCACCACACCTTAAGTATGTTCTCGCACTACCTTGGGGAAAGTTAATAGTTCAAATTTATTGCAAATTACAACAGAAAAATCAAAAAGCGTCTCGTAGAAACACACAACAGACTGACCGTTGGTCGAGGGTTTCCAGTGATGACGACCTCAAGCGTGCATGGTTCGCCCGGCCTGACCCTGGTGTCGCGGAACAGTCGAGTGAACTCCGGCGGACTGTGTCCAGCTGCGACTGTCTTCAGCGTGCTGTGGGACGACTCCACGAGACGTGTCTTGACCATGTGCTTCTCTGCTCCAGTCTTGACGGACAGTGACGCGAAGCAGCGAGCAGAGCCGGCCGAGTTGGACGCCTTCACGACGTAGTTACCAGCGTCTTCCTTGAACACCTCGGCGATCGTCAGTGAGTGAAGCTCGCGTTCCGTCGTAATCTATAGCCAAAATATAATATCATCTCCGTCTTTATCACTATATACCGAAGAAACAGGAAAAAATATAATTATACAGCGCAAAAATTTAACATGTAACTTTACTAAAACATAATATACAAAGAACCCAACTAAATACAAACATCTGGAGAAGTTTCGATAAATGCATCAAATCACTGTGTAGTTCAGAACCGAACAAACTTTAAGTCATACTGGATGGCTCAGCGTTCGGCGATAAGACGCCTATACCCCTTATGGTCGAACAGTAACCCGTGTTGGCGAAAAAGATTCGTTACGGATTCGAGCGATCCCAAACATTATTTGTTTTTCATTGCAATAGCTAGAATATGGATGGCAGCATAGGGTAAAAACCTGGGTAACTTCGTATTCTATGTTTCAACATTCATTTCAGCACGAATTCAGCTGCTCAAAAGGTGACGTGATGAGTCCTGGGTAAATGTCTGTTGGGCTGCGTGAAACACAGTGTGACTGTCCCATCGTCATCAGCCTTACCTGACCATATAGGGTAGACGTATTCATAACACCTAATGCTGAGATCTTTGGCGGGCCAAAGATGTGCACCCTGAATTAATCCCAAGGTCATTAAAACACTACTGAGTGGTTAACCACAAGAAAGCAGTACACAGTGCAGTGTTCTTTTGTTAGTTCACATGGTCTACGAAAAATCCAAAGTGTTTCCTTCGTGTTATTAGCACCACATCTTCCGAAGTACTTGACACTGTGTCCTGTTCTTCACAGATACGATACGACACGATACGATAGTTTATCGTCGACCGAAAAGCTGACTGTGACTAGCTTAACTAGCGCACATAGCCAAAAAAAGAAATATAAAAAGAAGAAACTAAAACAAACAAACCTACCTACCCAACCAAACCCAATTACCAAATAAGTCCGGTCCAAGTACAAGATCCGTGAAAGCAGTCTAAATGGAACCAGTAAGACTCAATGAAGTAAGCTGAAGATTTAATGAGTTGTGCCCAGTCCGAAGACCCGGCCACCAGTCAGTCCCTGCTGAACGGATACAACTCAAGCACGTCTACAAACCTGGAAGTCGGCAGAGTTCTGGATGAGGTTCCTTCCTCTGTACCACTTGATCGTCGGTGTCGGGTGACCGATCACGCGACATTCGAACCTGGCCATGTCGCCCTCGGCTCCCTCAATGTCCTTGAGTAGTTGAGTGAACTTGGGCGGAACGATGTCACCTGGTATCGGCGTCGAGCCAGTGTCACTCAGCTCACTCAGCGCTAAACGACACAGTCGACCAGGCCGCCAGTTAACAGCGAACACAGTAACTCATGGGCGTCTTAAACCACTTAGCTACCTTGACCCTTTGACGTCCACTGTTGCCATATGGGTACAGCTATAAACCATCCTGTGCCAGACCTGGTTAAGCCGTCATTTGTAATTTTTGACATTTGGGCACTCTGGCGCTCAGGGTTGATCGCCAGAGTGCGCGGATGTCAAAAATTACAAATGACGGCTTAACCAGGTCTGGCACAGGATGCTTTAAGCTCTACCCATATGGCAACAGTGGGCGTCAAAGGGTTAACAGCCCTCCACCTGGCATAGATCCTCTAATTTCAGATCCCGAGGAGCAAAGACAGTCAGTTTGGGGGTACTAAACCCAGTGTAAAATTGGGGACCCCGAGCGATCTCCGCTCCCCCACCTCCGATTTGGGATCCCCATCTCTAGTTTGAGATCCCCTACCTCTGACGCTGGACAACCCATCTCTAATCTTAGACCCACGTCATTTTCAGCGGTTTATAATGAAACGAAACGGTATCTGGATATCTTTCAATTTCCAGTCTAGCTGCATTTTTTACCATATACGTCGATTTTTGGGGTGTTTTTATATATGCCGTGATTGGCTGACTGACCAAACCATGGACTGCTGCTTTGTCGTGATTGGTCGTCCAAAACATCGCACAGTCTTTTGCTCTGCAGCTAAAAACAGATCCAGATGGATCCAGTTGGTCTGCCATCTTTATTGGCAACTAGGGTTGGTTTTTACAGAATATTTAGGCCTATTTACATCCGTAGCCAGTACGGTATCCAGAAGAATATACACTAGGTCTCAAAAACGCACCAACTCTGAAACGGTATAGCTCGAAGTTGTAGATCGATTTTGACGACATTTGGAAGAAATATTTAAAAGTCTCTAGAATAGAGTTTGCATGTTTCAGTTTTCTGCCAAACGTCATCAAAATCTATCCCTGTAATTTTGAGCTATGCCGTTTCAGATTTTTTGAGACACAGTGTAATCAGGATACCGTACATAAGGCCACCCGTAAGTGTTTCAATACCTAGGTTGGCCTGCGCCAGTGTCTATTGCTATTTTGTACTGTTTCTGCTGTTATTGTATGACACTATGTGCGAAGTTTATAAATAAAATAAATTAAAAATAAATTTTAAAAAATAAATAAAATAAAATATATACATCCGTGTGTACTACTCACGTTCAACCATCAGTCTGCATGAAGTGTGTGCCATGCCATTAACGTTCCTCGCGGTACACTTGTACTCGCCAGAGTCCTCCAGGTAGACCTCGTGGATCACCAGTGAACAGCGATCTCCTTCAGTGATCAACTCAAAGTCCTTCGAGTCCTTCACTGGCTTGTCATTGTGGAACCAAGCAATCTGCCAGCACACGCTAAACACTAATAACCGAAAACAACCAGTAAACCGACAAATTGATCAATGGGCAAAATTTACCATAAAACCAACAAAATTCAAAGTGTAATAGTGCTTTCCGGCTTCTGAGGTTGTTTGAATGTCAGCACAGTTTCAGCACAGTTTCCATATTCCAACACAGCTTGTCCAGCTCTATGAAACGATAATGACCATTATATCACGACCCACTCCCAGACTCCTATCTTTTGTATTGTGTCTATAGTGGATAAACGGTACTTATTATAACACGATCCACTCTAGACATTTATAGACACTCCACACACTGTGTGGAGTGTCTATAGACCGCACGGTTGAGTGGACACGAGTACGACCACGCCGAAAATCGATCGCAAGCACATGAATTGAAGAAACATGCCACAAATTCGAACACGATATATACCGTGAAAATAGTAAATAAACGACCACACAATTTACTCAATGAAATACAAAATGTCTTTATTAACGGCAAACAAGTTAAAACTGCCAAAATAACGCAAATAATTCCGTGATTTTAACAATTTTCCGCCAAATCAACGACCGGCAACTGACATGCCCACATGTATGCGCCAACAGTGACCTTTGCACGGTGACGGTCAGTTTGCGAGTTTGCAACACCTGACTCTGTAACCAACTAACCGTGCCGTGAAACTGTGTCGTCCAGTGGGTCGTCGATATAAGAACGTGTTAACAGTGTCTGGAGTGTTTATGCTCGCTACGCTCGCATAAAACACTCCAGTGTTAAAACCTATTCAAAATCGATGAGGTAGAGTTCCAAATTCGATGACGATACTCAATATTTAATCGACTAATCACGTTGACATTATTTGTAAAATTTCTGGGGAAAAAAGTCCGCAAGTTTGAAGAAAATCCGCCCAAAAGTTTTAAACAAATCCTGCAGACAGACACAGAAAAACGACAAATTCTAGACGTCTTCCGAGCATTTCAGTCTACACCTCGATGAAGTAGCAATGCACCCATGTTCACTATATATGGTGGTCGAGTTACAGCTGTGATGACGACGATGGCAAGTTATGAGACCCTCTACAGGACCGACCTCTGGTTTAGGTTGTCCAGACACAACACACATGAGGTGTGCTCGGCTGCCCTCCTGGACCTCCTTGTTCTGTAGTGGCTGGATGAAGATCGGTCTGGACGACGCCTCGGCTCCAGTCAGCGGTACTTCGCCGTTGATGGCCGCTCCCTCGAGGGTGAGTAGACAGGACGTGCGGGACTCGCCTCCGAGGTTCTTGGCAATGACCACGTACGTCCCGGCGTCTTCGGGAAACACCTCGCGTATCTCCAGTGACGTCCGGTCTGCTTCCACGATGATCTGCAACGGACGCCGTGCGTGGCAAAAAAACTCAACAAAAACGTAGTGTTCTGATATTTCCCGTGATCTCTCTTTGTGAGTAATTGTATCGCATATATACTTTAATGCTCAGTGAACAAAGAATGATATGAAGTGTGCACATAAGCGAAAAATGAAGGTCAAAGAAATTTCTTAAAGAATACAAATATCAAAGGTAAATTAAAGAAGAACCTATTATGTTCAGAACATAATTTATATACGTTAAGCAACTGTCGTGAGTCAGACAGGATTTGCAAGTTTATTTTCATTTTTTCTTATCAAAAATGAAACGTACACTGAAAGAGCCTGTCCCCTTTGTAATCATCTAACTGTCGTTGTTATTGTTGTCGAAGTTGTTATGAAAATAGGCTGAAAAATAAAAAAGCTAAACACAACTGTTTATTAACAAAAAAGCCTAGCTAACGCCAGGTAAGCGCGCGACAGCCGTGTGTGTATACATACTGGTTTTTGCCATCTCACCGTTGTTTGACGCCCCCGTAGCTGAGGAACGCCTTCCGCTATCAACGCAATCTATACATCGCTGAAAAGTACATTTAGTGGGCTACAATTCCGTCGATTCGTTTAGTTGTTATTGCCTCTGCAACACGAGAAATGTCGCGAAATTCCAGGAGAATTTGACCTTACAGCAGTTCAAGGTCATCCAAGGTCATCGATCTTGGTGTCAATGGAAAGCCCGTATGTGACTTTCTATTAGTCATTAATTGTAACTTTAGCCGTATCTGCTACCGTTTTCGAGATATTCACGCTTAAATATAGAAAAC
>Ga0056114_1000221_pt1 | contig 17128 bp, 8 predicted proteins | sample WorMetHERISLAND1_FD_77005 | JGI IMG/M metagenome (GOLD analysis project Ga0056114, IMG submission 77005) | Marine gutless worms symbiont microbial communities from Max Planck institute for Marine Microbiology, Germany - Olavius loisae HERON... ...
AGTAAGTTTGGATCGCGCGGGCGCTTGGGGTGTTTCTCAAGCATGGTTCTAATATGGCATCTTGCCGGCGACGGTGCCAGAGTGTGTCAACCAGTCGCCATTCTCAAACTAACACACTACCGATAGTCTATTCTTTTGGGTAAGATAAAGTTTCTAGGCAGTCTCTCAGGAATCTGGTCCTAGATCATCTGCATCGGACTTTGTCCACAATGCATCGTAAAGCCCGCTGGTACGGATCAGGGGATGGGTGATCGCCGCCCGCAAGCATTTCTCGGTGGCGAGTAGCCGAACCCGTTTTCTGGCTCGGGTGATGCCGGTATAGATGAGCTCCCGCGTGAGCGCCCGACTCGCAGTCCCGGGTAGCACTAGCAGCACCTCGTCGAACTCGGAGCCTTGGCTCTTGTGGACCGTCATGGCGTAGACGGTCTCGTGGGCGGGCAGGTGTGATGGCAGAATGCGCCGGCAGCCCTCGGCGGTGGCGAAAAACACCTGTCGGGTGCCGCCGTTACCCGGATCGGCCAGGACCAGACCCACATCGCCGTTGTAAAGCTGCTTGGCATGGTCGTTAGCAGTGAGCATGATCGGTCGACCGGCATAGAACTCGCCGTCACGCCAGATCAGGCCCGCAGCTTCTAGGGCCTGCGCCAGACGTTCGTTGAGGCGGTCGACCCCCTGGGATCCCGAGCGCAGGGCACAGAGCACCCGAACTTGGTCCAGCACTAGTAGCGCCTTCTGGGGATCCGGGCTCGTCAGTACACGGCGCAAGACAGGCATCAGCCGTCGTTCGATCAGATTGGCAAGGACCTGCGGCTGCGGTGCCTCCAGACCAACGTCCGGATAATCGTCGTCGGCCAGGATTCGTAGGCTCGCATCCGCATCGCCCCGGTTCACGGCCCTCGCCAGGGCGCTGATACCACTATCTCTGCCGAAGCGTCGACTCTCGCGTAGTATCAGGATCCGGTCGCCCAGGTTGGGAGGACCGGGCGCAGCAGCAGGTGTCAGTCGGTCACCGGCTACCGCCGAGACCTCCGCGCACAGCCCTGGTGAGTAGCCGAGAGCCCGACCCCGCCCGCAAAGGTCGCCGAGCACCCTACCCGCTTCCACCGAGGCCAGTTGGTCCTTGTCCCCCAGCAGGATCAAGCGGGTGCGCTTCGGTAGTGCAGCCAGCAGGCGGGCCATCAGGGGCAGATCCACCATAGAGGCTTCATCGACCACCAGAACATCCAGGTGCAGGAGGTTATCCGCGCCGTAGCGTGGAGTGGCACGCCCTGGGCGATAGCCGAGCAAGCGGTGCAAGGTAACGGCTCCCTCGGGGATGTGATCCGAAATCTGCTCGGTTACCGATAACCTCGCCTTGGCGGCGCGGATGGACTCCGAAAGCTTGGCTGCCGCCCTGCCAGTAGGGGCGGCCAGAGCTATGCGCAGGGGCGTGCTCTCTGCCTGCTCCACCAGCAGGGCGAGGATCGCAGTCACGGTGTGGGTCTTACCCGTGCCCGGTCCACCGGAGATCAGGCACAAATCCTGCAATACCGCCACTGCGGCGGCGACCCGCTGCCAGTCGATGCCACCGGTGGTGGGGAACAAGCGTCTGAGCCCTGCCCGCAGCCGATCACGGTCCACTGGCGGCGAGGGGGAACGGACACGCATAAGCAAGGCATCCGTCACCTGCCGTTCGAACCACCAGTAGCGCCCGAGATAAAGCCTGCCATACTGGTCAAGAATGAGTGGGGCGCGTTCACCAGGCTTGCCAACCACGGACCGAGTATGCAAGACGTTGCTCCAAGCCTCCGGAGCTGGAACCTGCAGTCTGTCCGTGTCCCCATCGCCATGCAACAGAGGAAATCCCCGGCACCGGACCAGATCTAGGCAGACATCACCCTCCCCCACCCGATGGCTGGCCAAGGCCGCGGCTAACAGCAACTCGGGAGCATCTCCGCCGGCCAGGGCTTCCATCTGGCGTGCGAAATGGAGATCCACCACCCGTAGCATACCTCGCGCGACCGCCTGGCACAGGAACCCCTCCGTCAGACTTTTCCCGCTGCCGTATATCGCTTCTTCAACAACACCGGAATTGCGCGACCGTCCAAGCATGGATCCAGCATCGTGTTGCGTTACATCGCGTTCGGCCCTGTCGCTGTACGTTCATGTACTGCGCGGTCCATGTGTGCAAGTCGCGGGGGGATCACATGGGTATGTTGCGTTGAGACGTAGGCACGAGCCTGACCATGGACCAACGAATCCAACCTCAAGGCCAGCCAGCAACGGCCCGGCTTGGGCCATATCTCAGACCCCTTGACAAGGGGGCATGAGACTTGGCAGTCAATCCACCATGGGAACGATTGATCGCCTGGGCACCACTTTTTGGGTGCCCCAGCCGCGTGCCAGATGGATCCTGATTCAGTGTACTATCAATGAAAACTTATTCAAAATTAGATTCTTCTGCTAACTCCTCGAACATTCCGGACCACGGACCACACACCACGCCTCTGCCAACGTGCGGAACGCTGGTATACGCTATTGAAGATCGCGCCACGGGATACCTGAGTGGGTCAACCACAAGATCGCTTCCACGAACAATCGGTTAGCGTGTCGTGGCCGTTCCGTCTACGGTCTGACAGTTTTGCCTGGCAACGGGTGCTGAATCCGCTCCCAGTGGCTGTCACGCAATTTCAAGCGAATCGTTCCTTCTCCCCTAAAACAGTCGAGTATGCGCGCAGTCTATCAGCCTAAATGTCAACAGACATAGTGCTATTTCGAGCGCAGCGGGGAAGGCTCCTTGATGAACGCCGACGTCTTGCCGGCATCCGGGAGCAGGTACCCCTGGATCAGCGTCTCACCGACACCTGCCGCCTGGAAGGTGACGCTTCCGGTGATGGACTGTTACGACACCCTCGCTAAGGAGGTGGTTTGGGGGGTGGTTAAAACAACCTCGTACCCGAATTTTTTGTGTCGTACAAAAATTTGCACTCATTTGTAAAGATTCGGGTCTCTCGAGAATCCTAAGTTATCAGTCGGTTGCCCTGCGCTCTAACCCTCTCAGGAGGCGCGCGGGAGAGACCCCAGCATCACCTCGGGTGAAAATCTGCGGAATCCGTGGAATCCGCGGATTAAAATGGTTCCCTTCTCTAATCGTCAGATTAAGCGACATACGCTTGCATCCAGGGGAACATTATGAGCACAAAGACCAATCCCGGTAGCTTTTTCGAGGATTTCCGCGTTGGGATGAAGATTATCCACGCCACGCCGCGTACCATCACGGAGGGGGACGTGGCCCTGTACACGGCGCTGTACGGCTCCCGCTTCGCAGCCCAGTCGTCCAGTGCCTTCGCCGCGGCTATCGGGCTGCCGCGCGCTCCCCTGGACGATATGTTGCTGTTCCATCTGGTATTCGGGAAAACGGTGCCAGACATCTCGCTCAACGCCATCGCCAATCTGGGTTATGCCTCCGGGCGCTTCCATGCCTTGGCCTATCCAGGGGACACCATCCGCACCGTCTCCGAGGTGATCGGCCTCAAGGAGAACTCGAACGGCAAGACCGGGACCGTCTATGTGCGCTCCGTGGGCACCAAACAGGGAGGCGAGACGGTGCTCGAATATGTGCGGTGGGTGATGGTACGGAAACAAAACCTCGATGCTCCGACCCCCGACCCGGTGGTGCCGGAGCTGCCGCAGGCAGTCCCCCTTGCCGATTTGATTGTACCGGACACGCTGGATCTCTCCGGTTACGACACGGATCTGGCCGGGAGCCCCTATTTCTGGGACGACTATGAAGAAGGCGAGAAGATCGACCATGTAGATGCCATGACGGTGGAAGAGAGCGACCACATGACCGCCACCCGGCTCTACCAGAATACTGCCAAGGTGCACTTCAACCAGCATGCTGAAAAGGATGGGCGCTTCGGCAAGCGGATCGTCTACGGCGGTCATGTCATCAGCTTGGCTCGCTCCTTCGCCTTCAACGGCTTGGCCAATGCCTTCAAGATCGTCGCCATCAACGGCGGGCGCCACGTGGCCCCTATCTTCGCCGGCGATACGGTCTATGCCTGGTCCCAGGTCTTGGGCAAGGGCGCGCTGCGGGGCCGCACCGATCTGGGTGCCCTGCGTCTGCGCCTAGTTGCCGTGAAGGAGCAGGATTGCGCTGCGTTCCCATGCCGGGACCAGGCAGGGAAATACGACCCGGCGGTGGTGCTGGATTTTGATTACACTGTTTTGATGCCGCGCAAGCGCTAGAAAGCAAGCGTCCGACAAGCTGGGCTCAACGTTGCGGTCAGTTCTCAGTTGTCAGGGAGCAGACTCCCTGACAACTGTCCCCTGATTATTGGCAACTTTGCACTGCCGTACGGGTTATAAGGAGTTCGGGGTGTTAAAAAAGCTGTTCTCCATAATGACCATGGGGTTGGGCCTAACCAGCTGTGAACCCGGATTAAAAGACACTCGTCTTCAGCCAACCACCGAAAAGCGAAAAGAGTCTCCTGATCTGGAAACTTACCCGTTTGTACAAGATCCGAACTATGAGAATATCAGGAGATTGCTCAGTCATGAATATGACTGGTGGTAGCGCTCGCTTCTATCTCATTTAAGAACCCTCAATTGTCGCTGAACTAAAAGAGAGTATCAAGGGTGAAATCGGAGAATCCTGGAGATTAAACTGCTGCGGTTATGGGAACCCGCGATCAATATAGAGCAGGCGGTGGGATATGAGGCATACTGATCCTATAGGATCAAAATAAGAGAGTCTTTGGAGGTGCGCTTACAATATCAGGATCAAGGAAAAGCTGCATATCAAAAAGGGGTTGCCGTTAAGGCTGGGTATTAGCGGCCGATGAGGTCTCTACCTTCATGATACGCGAGGCCCGCGTCACCTAAGAGGCTCGATTCGGACATTATGATCCGAGAAATATCGGGATTATACATCTCGGTCAACCGGACATTTCCTTTATAATCGATATTGAGTGATAGGGACTATCCAGTATGCTAGTCGACAACATCGGGTGGCCTGTTCGTCGACCGTCACCCAACGATATCATCAGGACCCTGACCCATAAAATAACCGAGAAATTTCCAACCTTGATAGGGCTGAGCGGAGCATCCTTGGTGCCTGGCGCACCTTTGTTATCAGGGCCGATTAAGTCAATTTGATTTGAAGGGCTTATCAATAACATCGAGGAGAAAATAAGCGGCTATCGCCTCCCTTACGGCATACTGATGGCCGTCAGGACTGACGTGAGGATAATCCAAGCTAGATTGATCATCACCTCGGGGGTTCATCCGTAAATGCCCAGGATTATTCCTAATCTCCATACCCGAAACAGCCCTATCTTTACCGGTATTTATCTGGCATCGCAGAGTTACCGATACGCGGCAACCAAAGATGAGCAGGCAGTCAAGGTCCCCGTGAGTGGCAACTTGACAGCCAAGGCGATCTTCCAAGGAGAAGATGAAGGGGCAGTATATGCAGGCCTTCGTGCGGGAGCATGTTGAAACGTCTACGGCTAACCTGATCACCGACGGGTTATCTCGGCATATCCAAGGTGCTACCCCATACCGTCATCGGGCATCAAGATCGATACGTGAACGGCGACATTCACACTAACACTACCGAAGGCTTTTGGCGCTGCCGAGGCTGAATCCGTTCCCAATTGATCGTCATGCAAATTCAGGCGAACCATTAGGCGAACCATTTCTTCTCCCCCAGGTAGCCCTTTGATCGCTTTGATTTAGAACGCTTAAGCGGGTCTCAGTATCAGCAAAAGCGGTCGTGCTCAAGCTAGGGGTTTCACCTTTCAGTCTCCTTCTCAAGGACCTTTTTCGTATCGAGTTCAGAAAGTGCATAGGCAAGAAACTCAATACCATTAGGTGTGAGGGTTGCTGGTCTAAAAAATCCGGTGTACATACGGTGGTCAGAGTATTTCCTCGCCATGTTGCCATAACTCATATTCGCTTATATCAATATCAGAGTTACAAGATACTGCATAACTACCCAGCTCAACAGACACATCTTTAAAAAAAGCTGGGTTCTTCAGCGGAAAGAACATTTCTTGCTGCGGCAGGCGATTTATGTCGTATCTTCCCCTTTTCTCGTTTGAGAACTAAAACTAGAAGAAAATGCCCATCCTCTGTGGTTTCGCTTTGGATTCTTGGAATGTTCATGGTTAACGAAGCGGTGGTAGCTTCTTGAATTCTTGGGTTTCCCACATTCTGGTGAGCTCAGATTGGTAAGAGGTCGTCCACTCAACCACAAGCTTTCTAGCCCTCGCTGGAAGGTTACCCTCAGTCATTTCAGGAGTTGCAATGTTGAAGATCGCGTTGTGCTCTCCATAGGCTGCATGGAAATGCGGTGCGGGAAGTTGCGTTTCATTCGTGATCTTCGTGGCTCGACAATTAGATGGATAGAACCATTCTATTACCTATAACCGCAGGTTCCGTATAATATCATTTCATGATCTCATGAACAAGCGTTGCGGTATCCTCGACCGTTTACTTGTTCTACTCTCACCTACGGAAATTTGCGTAATCTGCGGATTTAAAAATGCGAACACTAACATGGATACTATCCGCATCCGTGGTGCCCGCACCCACAACCTCAAGAACCTTGATCTAGATCTGCCGCGGGGTCGGCTGATCGTACTCACTGGGCTGTCCGGGTCCGGTAAATCCTCGTTGGCCTTCGATACCATCTATGCGGAGGGACAGCGTCGCTACGTGGAGTCCCTGTCTGCCTATGCCCGCCAGTTCCTGTCCATGATGGACAAGCCAGATCTGGACTATATTGAGGGGCTATCGCCGGCCATCTCTATCGAGCAGAAGACTACCTTCCACAACCCCCGCTCCACGGTGGGCACCATCACCGAAATCTACGACTATTTGCGCCTACTCTTCGCCCGCGTCGGAACCCCCTACTGTCCCAAGCATGATACGTCGCTTGAGGCCCAGACCGTGAGCCAGATGGTAGATCAGGTGCTGGCCCTACCCGAAGGCGAGCAGCTGATGCTGCTAGCCCCGGTAGTCTCCGCGCGTAAGGGGGAGTACCAGCGCCTGCTCGGCGAGCTCTATGCCCAGGGTTTCATCCGTGCCCGCATCGACGGCGATTTGTTCGAACTCGACGACCCGCCGGAGCTTGATCTCAAACGCAAGCATAATATCGAGGTGGTGGTAGACCGCTTTCGGGTGCGGCCGGATCTGGCGATTCGGCTTACCGAGTCCTTCGAGACCACCTTGGGCCTCTCCGGCGGTTTGGCGCGGGTGGCCCGGATCGATACCTCGGACCAGAAGGAGTTGCTGTTCTCTGCCTCCTTCGCCTGTCCTCTATGCGGCTACAGCATTCTGGATCTGGAGCCGCGGCTGTTCTCCTTCAACAATCCGGCTGGTGCTTGCCCAACCTGCGCTGGCCTGGGCGTCGAGCAGTTCTTCGACCCGGCCAAGGTGGTGAGTAACCCCCAGTCAAGTCTCGCCGGGGGGGCCGTGCGCGGCTGGGATCAGCGCAATGCCTACTATTTCCAATTGATCCGCACCCTAGGTGCCCACTATGGCTTCGATGTGGAGATCCCATGGCAGGCGTTGCCGGAACAGGTGCACAAGCTGCTCCTGTACGGTTCCGGACGGGAGAAGATCAAGTTTATTCTGCCCCACGAACGGGGTGCCGGCAGGCTGCGGCCATTCGATGGGATCATCCCCAACATGGAGCGCCGGTACCGGGAAACGGATTCCGACACGGTACGCGAGGAGCTTGCCCACTACATTTCCAAGCAGCCCTGTCCTGACTGCGCCGGCTCCCGCCTCAACCAAGCCGCGCGCCACGTACTGGTGGCCGATCACAACCTGCCGCAGTTGGCCGCCTTGCCCGTGGGCGAGTCCCTGTGTTTTTTCGAGACCCTTAACCTGCCTGGCCGGCATGGTGAGATCGGCGTCAAGATCCTCAAGGAAATCGCCCAGCGGGTACGATTCCTGGTGGATGTGGGCCTCGACTATCTGACCCTGGAGCGCAGCACCGATTCCCTGTCCGGCGGCGAGGCCCAGCGCATCCGACTCGCCAGCCAGATCGGAGCCGGCCTGGTGGGGGTCATGTATATCCTGGACGAGCCATCCATCGGTTTGCACCAACGCGACAACGCCCGGCTGCTGCGTACCCTCACTCACCTGCGGGATCTGGGCAACACTGTCATCGTGGTCGAGCACGACGAGGAGGCCATCCGTACAGCCGACTTAGTGGTGGATCTAGGGCCCGGTGCCGGCATACACGGCGGCGAGGTCGTCGCCCAGGGCACAAGTGATGAAGTGGCCGCCGCTCCTGGCTCTCTCACCGGCCGCTACCTGAGCGGCGATCTGCGGATCGAAATCCCAGCTGTGCGTACCCCCGTGGATCCCGACCGCCAGCTATGGGTGCAAGGGGCCGGCGGCCACAACCTGAAGGATATCGACGCCGCTATTCCGGTGGGTACCTTCTGTTGCATCACTGGCGTCTCGGGCTCTGGCAAGTCTACCCTCATCAACGATACCCTCTACCCGGCCGCCGCCCACCGGCTCAACGGCGTGGCCTTGAGTCCGGCGCAGCACGCATCGATCGAAGGGCTGGACCATTTCGATAAGGTGGTGGACATCGACCAGAGCCCGATCGGTCGCACACCCCGTTCTAATCCCGCCACCTACACTGGTCTATTCGGCCCGGTGCGGGAACTATTCGCCGCCGTGCTTGAGGCCCGCTCCCGCGGCTACACCCCCGGACGCTTCAGCTTCAATGTGAAGGGAGGGCGCTGCGAGACCTGCCGCGGGGATGGCTTGATCCGGGTCGAGATGCACTTCCTTCCCGACGTTTATGTCCAGTGCGACACCTGCCGGGGTCGGCGCTACAACCGCGAGACCCTGGAAATCCGTTACAAGGGCAAGACCATCGACCAAGTCCTCGACCTCACGGTAGAGGACGCCGCAGCCTTCTTCTCCGCCGTCCCGGTCATCAAACGCAAGCTCCGGACCCTGATCGACGTGGGACTAGGCTATGTCCGCCTCGGACAGAGTGCCACCACCCTGTCCGGGGGCGAGGCCCAGCGAGTCAAGCTGTCCCGGGAGCTCAGCAAGCGCGATACCGGCCGTACCCTCTATATCCTGGATGAACCCACGACCGGTCTCCATTTCCAGGACGTCAAGCAACTCCTGGAGGTCCTCCATCGCTTGCGCGACCACGGCAACACGGTGGTAGTCATCGAGCACAACCTGGACGTGATTAAGACCGCAGACTGGATCCTCGACCTGGGGCCTGAAGGAGGGGACCGGGGCGGCGAGATCATCGCCACCGGAACCCCCGAACAGATCGCTGCCAACCCGGACTCCCACACTGGGCATTTTCTCAAGCCCCATCTGGAGCGGGGGTGGTAGTCGTATTGACATTTAGACCGGAAATGCTTCTGAATCGTCAAGTTGGCTTTCTTCGAATTGTCTGTAAAATCAGCGCGGTAGTCGTAAATGTCAACACGACCTAGTACCCAGGCATGGGCGGTAGCGATTTGTTAAGAGCCTAGTGTAGCGAGAGGGCTTAGGGGAGAAATGGTGAAACTGGCAGTCCCCCAGGGAGCACCGGTATTTTGCCGGCATCCGCATCCGTGGGTGCGGCTACCAGGAAGGGAAGGAGAGGTCTACGGGGTCAGCGCCTTACCGACGCCTGCTGCCTGGAAGGCAGCACTCCCGGCGACGGATTTTTGCGACACCCTCTACCCTTTAATCGAGGGGACCCTGCCGGGGCGATGGAGCTGCCGTCTAGCACGGGCGCGGGCGCGAAGCTCCGCGTAAAAGATAGCGTAGATTTTGGTCTTCGTGCATCCGTCCACGATGCACCGCGCGTGCCTTGAGGGCATGATGTGCCTTTAGATTCAGGTAAGCCGCGAACAACAGTAGACATGGCTATCACTCCTATCCTTCAACTACAACTAACTGTAATATCACAATTTTATATGCTACCATCGCATATTCCCTTACCCGTGTATGCACGCCATTACGCAAATATTATGCAAATGACAACGGAATCGCTATGAAGCTGACCCTGATTCTGCTTGGGGTGCTGATCACCTGCTTGGCCATGGCCGGTTCGGATGTGCTCGAATTGAAAGTGCACGAAAAGGTGCTCGACAATGGGCTGAAAGTACTGATGAAGCCTGATCATCGGGCCCCAATCGCTACTTTCCAGGTTTGGTACAAGGTTGGGTCCAGTTATGAGCACGGCGGCCTGACCGGTATCTCCCACGTGCTGGAACACATGATGTTCAAGGGTTCCGAGAAGCTCGCCCCTGGTAAGTTTTCGCGTATCATCGCAGAGCACGGCGGTCGGGGGAACGCCTTTACTGGCCGCGATTACACGGGCTATTACCAGACCCTAGCCAAGGACCGGATCGTGATCGCCTTTGAACTGGAAGCCGAGCGGATGCGCAACCTTACACTGCCGGAGGAGGAATTTCTCAAGGAACTGGAGGTCGTCAAAGAGGAACGCCGCCTGCGTATCGAGAATAACCCCGAATCCTTGACCTTAGAGCGGTTCAATGCCACCGCTTATCAGGCGTCTCCCTATCGGACCCCCATAGTCGGTTGGGCCAGCGACCTGGAGCACATGAAGATCGCCGATCTAAAGGGCTGGTACCGCAAGTGGTATGCTCCGAATAATGCCACCCTGGTGGTGGTAGGTGATCTGGAACCTGGAAGGGTCTTCAAGCTGGCCGAAAAATACTTTGGTTCCCTACAGCCGGAGCAGATACTGCTGCCGAAGACCCGCGGAGAACCTGAGCAGCGCGGTGAGAAACGGATGGTGGTCAGGGTACCGGCCAAGGAGCCCTATCTCATCCTAGGTTATAAGGCCACCGCCCTGGGACATGCCAGAGAACCCTGGGAGCCCTATGCCCTGGAGATGTTGGCCTCGGTGCTCGGCCGCGGCAACAGCGCCCGCTTCAACCGCGAGCTGGTGCGCGGTGCGCGCGTGGCCACAGCGGCGGGTGCCGATTACAGCCTTTTTAGCCGTCTGCCTGGGATATTTCTGATCGACGGCACCCCCGCTAAGGGACATACTCTGGAAGTGCTTGAACAGGCCTTGCGGGCCCAGGTTGATCGTGTCCAACGCGAGCCAGTAACGGTGTCTGAGCTCGAGCGCATCCGTACCCAAGTCGTCACTCATAATATCTACGAGCAAGACTCGGTCTTTTATCAGGCCATGCGGTTAGGACTCGCGGAGAGCGTGGGTTTAGGGTGGCCTGTGTTGGACCAGTACGTCGAACGGCTGCGGCGGGTAAGCCCGGAACAGATCCAGGCCGTGGCACGCAAATACTTAGTCGCGGACCAGCTCACGGTGGCCCTACTGGAGCCCCAACCCCTGGATGGCAGACAGCCGCCCTTGAAGGCAGGGGGAGAACACGGATATGCGCACTGATAACATCCGTATCTTCTCCATAGCCTGCGCCCTGTTTGGTCTCGTCGTTGCGAGTGCCGCTGTGGCGGGTCCCAAGATCGAAACCTGGAAGACCACCAGGGGTGCACGGGTCCTTTTCGTCGCCGCGCCGGATCTGCCCATCCTCGACGTCCGGTTGGTGTTCGATGCCGGAAGTGCTCGGGACGGCAAGCGCTCCGGTCTGGCTTCCCTGACTGCGAATATGTTGACCCAGGGGGCGGGGGAATGGAACGCGGATACCGTAGCCGAGCGGCTCGAGTCTGTCGGAGCTGAGTTCTCCACCAGTGTCGCCCGCGATATGGCTACCCTGTCGCTGCGCACCTTGACCGAAAGGTCCGCGTTGGACAAGTCTCTGGAGACCCTAGCCCAGAGCCTGTCCGAGCCCAGGTTCGACAAGGCCGATTTCGAACGCGTGCGCGAGAACCGCCTAGTTGCCCTGCGTCAGGACGAGCAGGATCCGGGCACCCTTGGCTCCAAGGCGATCTACCGTAAGGTCTTCAGCGATCATCCCTACGCCTCCGATCCCGCCGGGACCCGGGAGACGGTAAGCGCCATGCGGCGCAAGGATCTGGTGGAGTTTCACCGCCGCTACTATGTAGCCGGCAATGCGGTGGTCGCCATCGTCGGGGCCCTCTCGCAGGAGCAGGCACAAGATATAGCGGAGCGCCTCACGGCCGATTTAAGCACTGGTGAGTCGTCCCCCGAGTTGCCACCGGTGCCGGAACTGTCCGATTCGATCCTGGAACGGTTGAGCTTTCCATCGACCCAGACCCACGTCTTTGTGGGACAGCCGGGGGTGCGGTGGCTCGATCCGGATTATTTCCCGCTCTATGTGGGTAATTATATCCTCGGAGGCGGTGGGTTGGTCTCTTTGCTCATGGACGAGGTACGGGAGAAGCGGGGGCTGTCCTACAGCGTCTACAGCTACTTCCTGCCCATGGCCGAACGTGGCCCCTTCCTGATGGGGCTGCAGACCAGAAACGATCAGGCCATCGAGGCTCGGGAAGTGCTGATGAACACGGTGCGGCGTTTCCGGGAGCAAGGGCCCACGGAAGACGAACTGGCAGCCGCCGTCAAACACATCACCGGCGGCTTTCCTCTGCGTATCGCCAGCAATAGCAAGCTCGTCGGCTATCTCGCGGTGATCGGCTTCTATGGTCTACCCCTGGACTATTTAGACCGCTTCAGCGAGCGGGTATCCGAGATACGGACCGAGCATATCTACAATGCCTTCGATCGCCGGATACATCCGGACCGGTTCGCCACCGTGATCGTCGGGCCGCGAGAAGATCGCGCGGCCGAGGGCAAAGACTGAGTTGAGACGCCGGTATGGACAGCGACCGGGGGGCAAGGGGCAGTTGTCAGGGAACGGGAGAGTTGGGTTCATCCCTGAACCTAGTACTTTGTTTCAGTATATTTTCCAGGGACAACGCAGTCCAGCCCAGGGGCACGTCATTTCTCCATTAGTGTTGCGCATAGAGTCGCATGAGCTTGGTGCATGCATCTTCGGTGGTGAATTGCCGATTAACGCCAGCCTGGACTCGCCGGTTCAGGCGTTGCCTGGTGAACAGGCTCAGTTCGATTTCGGCGATGTCCAACCAACTGTCATGTTTTAGTGGTGCGCATATTGACCTTGCGATGACCCACCCAAGGGTTCAGTAAGTTGACCGCCGTTCCCACCCGCTTGCACTCGTAGTCATAGCGACATGGCTGACTTGGCTTGGCCGGGGCGGGGTCGACATGACGGTTGGCGCAGAGAGGGATCCGCACTACGTCCAAAGTAACCAACCTCGCAGCCACTTTTTTTGCAGATCGGTAACGCTTAGGGACAGCCTAAAAAAGGCCGTAGGTATAGGCTGGGTTGAGGAACAAAACACCAGAATAACTACCGATTTTACCACCGAGATCCTGAAGCAGATCCGGGACGGCATCATAGAGATTGGGAGAGGACTTCAATCACCAGTCTCGACCAGACCAATACGCGACTGGATCAGACTAACCCGCGTCTTGGACGGGTGGGACAGGTCTTAAGAATCTCGGTAAATTCATGCGTCAGATTACCCTTGATCAAGCGCAAACACGAGCGCTTCCATACCCTCCATGTGGAGAGCAATTGGAAGAGGATGTAACAGAGACCTGAAAGCGCGCGGCCAGCGGCTCAAACAAAGGCCCGTCAGCTGAAGCAGGTATATACTGTCAGGGATCCGTCGGCGGCGCCCCCGGCGAGCGCCGGCATCCTCGCAATCCGGATCTACCTAAATGAGCCAAGTCCATACTCCCCAACTACCGTTTCACGACCCTTCCCTGGTTGCGGTCCGCACCGAGCTGCTCCGCGCGTTGTGCACTTTCTTGCCCGATGACGCCATATTGGCACGTGAGGAAGAGGTCCGTCCCTACGAATGCGATGCCCTCTCCGCCTACCGGCAGCTCCCCTTGCTGGTGGTACTGCCGCGCACCCTTGAAGAAGTCCGGCGTATCATGCGTCTGTGTCATGAGCGCGCCATCCCGGTGGTTGCCAGGGGTGCGGGGACTGGGGTCTCCGGCGGTGCACTGCCCCATGCCGAGGGTGTTCTGCTCAGCTTGGCACGCTTCGACCAGATCCTAGACATCGACCGGGTCAGCCGCACCGCGCGCGTCCAATCGGGCGTGCGCAACCTAGCCATCTCCGAGGCTGCGGCCCCCTTTGGCCTCTACTATGCCCCGGACCCCTCCTCACAGATCGCCTGCACCATCGGCGGCAATGTTGCGGAAAACTCCGGCGGTGTGCACTGCCTCAAATACGGGCTGACGGTGCATAATGTGTTGGCGGTCAAGCTGGTGACAGTGGACGGCGAGTTGATAGAGATCGGTGGCCAGGCCCTGGACGCTCCAGGCTATGATCTGCTGGCCCTGTTCATCGGGTCCGAGGGGATGCTCGGTGTCGTAGTCGAGGTGACCATTCGCCTCCTGCCGATGCCCGAGCAGGCGCAGGTGGTGTTGGCAACCTACGACGACGTAGAAAAGGCCGGACAGGCCGTGGGCGACATCATCGCCGCGGGCATCGTCCCGGCGGGCTTGGAGATGATGGATAGTTTGGCCATTGCTGCCGTCGAGGCCTGCGTCCACGTCGGCTATCCGACCGACGCGGCTGCTATCCTATTGTGCGAGGTGGACGGTAGCGGGCACGAGGTCGCCGAGCATATCACCCAGATCCGGGAGCTACTGCTCGCCAATGGTGCTACGGATGTGCAGACCGCCCGTGACAATCAGGAGCGCATGCGCTTCTGGCAGGGCCGTAAGGCCGCATTCCCCGCCATGGGGCGCCTCTCCCCCGACTATTACTGTATGGACGGCACCATTCCCCGGCGTCGACTGCCCGAGGTCCTGCGCCGCACTGCGGAGCTTTCAAAAGAATACGGTCTGCAGGTTGCTAATGTCTTCCATGCTGGCGATGGCAATATGCACCCCCTGATCCTCTATGATGCGAACAAACCCGGAGAACTAGAGCGCACCGAGAAGCTCGGTGGCAAGCTCCTGGAGCTGTGCGTCGAGGTCGGCGGCACTATCACTGGCGAACACGGTGTGGGAATCGAGAAGATTCGCCAGATGTGCTTCCAGTTCAGCAAAGAAGAGCTCAATCAGTTCATGGCGGTCAAACGGGCCTTCGATCCGAAAGAGCTGTTGAATCCTGGCAAAGGCGTGCCCACGCCACGCCGGTGCTCGGAGTACCGCCAGCTCCCGGCACGGGTGTCGGATCATGCGCACGTCCAGGACTATAATCACTAAGTACAAAAACGCGCATGAGAATATCTATTTTCCTGAGCTACCCTAAGAGGCTGAACCCACGCGAGTTCGATCTCCAAGTTTACAGAGCTCGTAATCTCGTTGAACGCAGCGTTCGTGATGAGGGCCTCAGTCTTGATCTGTTTGGCTTAAATGTCAACATAATCTAGTAGGATTTGGGCCGGGAACAGCCTTTGCCTGCAAGACACACTGCTTAAGGTACTCGTCGCCTGCGGTAGAGAAACGGGACTATCCGGTTTTCTTCAGGAGGTGCATAGTAAGCTCCTACTCTTGTTTGATTCGGTACCTGTCAAACCCCGCAGCGCTTTGAACTCCTCCTATATGGATAGGAGGTGCCCGCGTGCATGTAAAGACGCACAAGCAGGCAGCGAACTGTATCTAAGGCGAATAGTGGACCTATTCGCGAGGATTCGCATGATTAGTAGTTTCCCTTTCTTGCTGACTGGTAGCGATTGACTTAGTGACATTGAATTCTAAGGCGATAGCGATGTGCAAACAGAACTCCCATCAATGAACAATGATATGACTGAAGCACTGCAAACGCGGGTACTGGTCGCCCTCGAGTCTGGCATGCCGTTGGAGATCTGCGGCGGCGGGTCCAAGCGCTGGTTGGGTCGGACCCCGACTGGAGAGTCCCTGGAGGTAGCCAGTCATGCTGGCATCGTCAACTATCAGCCTAAGGAGCTGATGGTCACGGTCCGCTGTGGGACTAGGTTGGAGAGCCTCGAAGCGACCCTGGCAGAACAGGGTCAGATGCTGTCGTTCGAGCCGCCCCATTTGGGGCCAGGCGCCACCATCGGCGGTACCATCGCCTGCGGCCTCTCGGGGCCGGCCCGCCCCTATGCCGGTTCGGCACGGGATCTGGTACTGGGTGCCCGGGTGCTGACCGGACACGGCCAGGTCCTGCGTTTTGGCGGTGAGGTGATGAAGAATGTAGCAGGCTATGACCTCTCCCGTCTCATGACTGGTGCCTACGGTACCTTGGGCCTGTTGCTAGACGTGAGCCTGAAGGTGATGCCGATCCCAGCGACCTATCAGACTCTGGTCCAGGAGCAACCCCCGAATGAGGCCATCCGGCTCATGAACGCCTGGGCTGGCACATCATTGCCTATCACAGCTACCTGCTGGGATGGTGAACGGTTCTATGTTCGGCTCTCCGGTGCTGAAGCGGCCCTGGCTCGGGCTGCGAAGACCATTGGGGGCGAAACTGTTGCAGACCAGGACGCGTTCTGGCATATGCAGATCCGCGAGCAGGGCCACGACTTTTTCGCGGGCGCAACGGAACTGTGGCGCTTGTCCCTGCCGTCTGCAGCATCGCACCTGGATCTGCCAGGAAAGCAGCTCATCGAGTGGGGCGGGGCACAGCGTTGGTGTCGAGGTGAACCGGGTAGGCAGATCGTGCGCGCAGCGGCCGTCGCAGTCGGCGGTTACGCCACCCGCTTCCGCGGCGGCGACCGGGACGGTGAGGTCTTCCAGCCGTTATCACCGCCCCTGATGACCCTCCACCGCAACCTCAAGCAGGCGTTCGATCCACAAGGATTGCTCAATCCCGGGCGCCTCTACGCCGGGCTCTGAGATAGCATCACCCGAAGGTGCGAACCGCATCGAAGAACCACGAATGGATATGAACACGCACGGATCATGGATTATAATTGGCGTTCAGATATGGGAAGTCTGACGTACCCGAGCCCTGGTGGCAAGATCCGTAAAAACATGCCAGAATTTCCTAGATTATAGATTAGGATCTTGAACATTAGCTAACATTCGCTACTGACCATTATCCAATGCTACTGGAACTGTTTCCTAACTGGGTGTTTAGACTCCACAACTGCTCAAGTATACCCGGAGCTAAGCGCTTGTAAACGATAGCGTTGGTATGATGACTGATAACAGAAGATCGTTTATGTCCATACTGAGCCAGGCTGC
>Ga0056114_1000222_pt1 | contig 17111 bp, 12 predicted proteins | sample WorMetHERISLAND1_FD_77005 | JGI IMG/M metagenome (GOLD analysis project Ga0056114, IMG submission 77005) | Marine gutless worms symbiont microbial communities from Max Planck institute for Marine Microbiology, Germany - Olavius loisae HERON... ...
AATAATTGTGATTGTTTTCAAAAAAGTAAAGAAAACACAACAGACCTCATCTACTGTTACTCAACCTTATTTCTGCTGTAATATCCACAGTGGTTATTTACGAAAATAACATTTGAGTTGGACTGAAACCGCAATTATGAATCCGTTGCGATCGGATTTTAAGTATCCGTCGGATTTCGGATTTCTGAAAAACTGTCGGATTCCGTCGGATTCGGATGCGGATTCGGAATCCGTCACACCCCTAATTTTCGCTTCATATAAGTGGATTTTGTTGCAGAGGCTGGAATTTAATTAATATAGACACTGGATTTCGTAAAATTTTGGTGGATTTTGTGAATTTCGATTTTTGGACCCACCGGTGTCAATTAACCAAACAATTTCTGATTTTCATTCGACTTTTTGCCTGAATTTAATCAGTTGAGTGGGGTCTGCGGCCAAAGATAATATTGAGGGACCTCTGCTAACTTACCGTATTTAAGCAATTGTTGTTGCAAATGACTGATTAAGTTCATAACTTAAGAAATTTTTGCAAACCATCCATAAATTTCTTCACAACGACAAATTTATCTGCATATAATGGAAGTGTTTTCAACATTACCAACATGGCTGCAGCGTGTTGACCACAGATTTATATATATATATTCTTAAGCATAGATACGCGAGTATGATTCAGTTTGATTTTTTGCTGTTGTTTTTAGTCTGATTTTTGGTAACTGGTAGGTCTTGTTGTGTGGTTTTGCAATGGGATGGGTTCCCTCCCCAGTTTAAAATTAGTCAATAAAAATGAAAGCCCGCATTAGTGTTAGTTAACCAATAATTCCGGCTTATTTAGGTGTCTTACCACCATCGTCTTTGCCCAAACGTATATGCATATATTTAGTTGGAAAAAGTTGCTATGTATGAAAAATTAGAATCATGGTGTTAAAAATTCAGGAACCTAAGCATAATATAACCACTTCATCATCTTCTACGAGCTCTCTTCTCTATGTGTAACATTAGTTTTTTCCTATATACACTAACTGTGTCAACATGTTTTTGTTGTATTTGATAGTTGAAACAGTTTCGTAAGGGCGCTGGTCCTCAGCAGTTGACGGACGGTCATGCAACTCCATCCAGTCAGCTGACAAACTCACCCAATGCACACGCTGTCCAGGTATGTACATTGTAAACTTCAATACAGGTGTGTTGTGACCAGTCACCTGTCAATGTGACGAGTCTTTCAGGTGTAGAAGTTATGACATGATTCATTACTGTTGTATGTAAAATATTGCTAGATGCATATGCTGGTAGTCGTAGTAGTGAAAGTAGTGGTGATGGAACATGATAGAGCTATATTGGCCTGTTGTCTTGGTGATAGTTGCATTAAAAACACGCTGCAGAGAAACAGCGAGCGCACAAATAAAACTTCAAAATACTTGATTGTAGAAACAGTTCCTGACTGGTGCAATAAATTGTGGTGCAAACTGCAGACTTGCGTCCTATAACAGTTCATATCTTGAGTGAGATATGGGCATCTCTCCATTCATTGAAGTGTGCCATAATTCAGCACATCGTTTAGCATGTACAGTCTTTGAAAACACCGAGAAAATAATTGCCAGTTTATTATTATGTACAAAAAAGTGCTACACTACCTTACTCGTATATGTAGCAGATTAAGCCGCTCCAGTCTTCTGACCAAACTATCTCTATCAAAGCTGTCGTAATGTGATACATTATTACCTCACCCTACCCTGCACGTCAGGTGTGTTGCTGCCTAATGCTGAGGCCTCAGGTTGGCCCAGTGCACATGTGATACATTGTTCAATGAAGATGAAAACAAATTTGTTATCGATAGTAAACAGCATAGACTGCTTCAATGTAGCTTGGGTGCTACTCTACTGAGTCACTTACATGGCGGCTAGCCAGAGAGATTTCAACTTGCTGTAGTGATAAGAATAAAAATAATAACAGTAATGCTGTCATTATGGCAAGGCCATTGTGAGAGTTCACTCGGTTCATTCGATGAATGCAGACTGAGCACCAAGTGGCCGCCAACTCTCAGTCCAAATCAACCGACTTGGGCTGTGAGTCCACCTGTAGGCTTCTACCATCTACATCCACCGTCACCAATCACCATTTATTATTACTACTCGGCTTGAAGGCTGATACTTATTTTACCATCCCATGTAGGGTAGAAGGCTGAGTCGACCTAGGTGGCTGGCTACATACCGAGATAGTTTACCCGCCTGCAGATGGTCACCCATCCAAGTACTAACTGGGCCTGATGTGGATTGTGGAGTAACTACATTGATCGTGACCAATTCAGCCATGGATACCAGTAGTACTGGTCGTATGTCTCTGGCTAGCCACCCTGTAGTTAGTCAGTGAATGATTACATTTCAAATGTAATAGGTCACGTCTTTGCAAGCAGTTGATTACGCTGGGCATTGACATAGATTATGATGGGAGATAAGTTGTGATATGCTATGACGGAAAGCTTCATTCTGCTTCGTAACTGCCGCAACAATTTAAGGTGGGATTTTTGCTGTCACTGGCAAGAATAGCGGCAGACTGCTAGTCATTGTCTGACAAGAGGCAGTTTATTGCGCTGAGGAAGTTGCCATGAATTCTGATTGTATGTGTGTATATGTGTGTGGTATGATATGTCTTGTAGGATGGCGTTGCTGCAGACAATGAGAGCACAGTAGTGACTCGGAACAATAATAAAATACGTAACACTGAGGCCGTCAGGGAGACTGTTAATCACTCTGGATCCACAGATCATACACAGTACGTTGTTGTGATTATTAATATTGTTTACTGTTGCACAATATCATTGTCTAATCTCACTGTCCTTATTGATTTGTCAGTTATCACTCATAATGCTGTTGATAGTGTGCCTAACAGAATGTTTGTGTGCATATATAATGCATGTGGATGTGCCATTCAGTCTAGCAATTTAAGTTATATTTTCTTCTAAATAATTGAAAGTTTGTTTATTTTCTCTGTGGCCTATCTCCTCCTAAACGCCGTGTCGTACGACGGCGAAATTTGGCACACAGACGCGTGACAACCATGTGCAGGACTTCTGTTGGGTTTTATGCCTATAGGGGTTGTCGTTACCAAAAAACAACATTTTTCACAAAAATTACCTGCATGTAGGCATAGTTCGCAGCAGCAGTTACGGCTCGCTACAGCCAAGGCAGGCGGTGGCCACTGACCAAGGCCTGTGCTATTAATAGCGTTACTATTAATAGCACTGGCCACGTATGGGGCCGATAGCTGCCTGGCTGCATGCTGGGCCGTTGGTCTCAGCCGTCCAGTCTTTCACTAAATCAAGTTGTAGAGCCGCAACAGCTCGTAATACATAAGTCTTGCTCAGAATGAAGGACTATTTTTAGTTTCGTGTGTTGTTAAATTTTTTAATCTTTGTAATGTCATAATATTTATGCAGTCAGATTAAAATACATACTATTTAACATAACATGGAGGAATGTAGCGTTCTGTGGTGAAAACTATGCCGTTTTCAGTGACAGACCCTTCAAAATGCTGAAGGCATGTTTTAGCAGCATCTGATTGCGTCTCTAGTTTGTTGTTGTAGCTGTGAACACTTGCTACAGTGGAACCGGTGCTTGATGCTCTGTGATGTGGGTTGGTCACACTGAGAACTTGTTGACTCTGAAATTGTGCTGTGAGTTTGAGTTGCGTGGTGTTAACAGGTCTGTAACAACGGCTTCCACCGAGAGACTACACCAGCTGTCGCGGCAGATCACCGGTCTTGTTGCCGAGGTCGGTCACTCTTCTTGTGTTAAACCATTTCTTACGCTCTGTGTGCGATGTTTCAATTGTTTAGTGAGTGAGTGAGTGAGGAGTGAGTGCTGTTTCAGGTGGACTGAAGCATGAATGACAGTTGCCATTGATTCCGCAATGTAAACAAATTATTACAAAACTTATGCATGATGATGGTATTTGTACTGTTGCCATTGATTGTGCAGTGTTATCTGTCACAAAGTTGAATACCTTTATCAGCTACACTGTTGCATTGTCTTATGATTATTTCTTTGGTGTAAATCTGCCATTCTTACGTTTATTGTGCCACTGTGTAAAAATTAAATATGAAATGTAATCCAGACATAGCAATCGTGATGAGGCCGTCAGTGCTAGGTGTGTATAGTTGTTTTAATGTTGAAGCTTTTGGTGCCAGTTTGCAGCGTGTGTAAAGTTTATGTCATATTTTGCTTATTTATGTATGAAATATGCACTCACTGAAGACTTTATAATTTCGCCCAGTTATTAAAATATCCATTTACTCTTTGTAACTTGATCTAGTGGTCACTTAGCAACATTTGTTCTGCATATAATTGTGTAACAGTAAAAATTTGTGAAACATTATACATGTTCAGAGATAGTGTTCTGCTTGGTGCTTTCAGTCTGCTGCTTACCTGAATGGTGAACCGATTATGGCAACTGACGGCGTCGAACACTTGGAGGTAAATTTCTGAATGCAGACAACTTAACCCTTTGACTCCCGTTGTTGTCATATGGGTACAGCTACAAACATCCTGTGCAAGACCAGGCTAAGCCATCATGTTTTAATTTTTGACATCCGAGCACTCTGACGTTATCCGGGCACTCCGACGCTCAGGGCTGAACATCAGAGTGCCCGGATGTCAAAAATTACAAATGATTGCTTAACCTGGTCTGTCACTGGATACTGGATGCTTTATGGCAACAGTGGGCATCAAATGGTTAACAGACTGAAATTATGTCATCACTGTAAATGCTTACGTCAGCCTGGATTCTTTTATGATATGTATGTTTATTGTCGTTGCTGGTTTCGTGTTTATCTGGTGCTAGTTTTGGCTTTTTTGTTTCCGATGCAGAGACGCAACCACGAGCTGGCTGCATTGTTGGAGCAGCATTCGTCAATGAACACTGCGCTCGTCAGCCAGATTGAAGATCTGGTCAGAACTGCGTTGCTAGTTGTTGTCAGATGAATTCTTTTTGTAACATTTGTTGTGTGATAACATTTCATGGCTTCTGTTGTATAGTAGTAGACACTAATCTAACGAATGACGATGTAGCACTTTGTGACTGCCCCGTGTGGGCTCGAGAGCATTGTAGAATAAGCCCATCTTGTTTCCTGGCCGAGTGTTGTAAAAGGCGACTGAACCAGGGTAGTTTTTTTGCTGTATTTTGCGTTTTTTTGCTTTTTTATAGTCGCATTTAATCCTTTGACGCCCACTGTTACCATATGGGTCGAGCATCAGAGTGTCCGGATGTCCAAAATTACAAATGACGGCTTAATACAGTCTGGCACAGGATGCTTTTTAGCTGTATTCATATGGCAACAGTGGGCTTCGAAGGGTTTTTTTTGTATTGTCTGTATTTTTAATTTGTCTACTATCCTGTATTTTCTAGAACGTGATGTGCTGATGTGCCGTTAAGAATCTGCTCACTCAAACGAGTGTTTGTATTTGTGTGTGAGTAGAAGCAGGTGAACAGTCGACTACAGCAGAGCGTCGAGGCAGAGAAGCGTTCGGGAGAAGATAAACTCAAGAGAGAGCTCGGTGCTTTGAAGGAGCAGCTGCAGGTACATCAACATTGATTTCCTGTTAGTCTGTCAGTGTCATTACTGCATCTGGCACATCAACATCGATTTCCTGCTTGTCGGTCAGTGTCATTATGCTACACTTGGCTGTGATGCCTGACAGTTGTCCCGGCAACTGCTGTGTGCCAGAAAAATCCTTGGCAATGTGCGACTTGACTGGTTTATATCTTGGTATGTAATTTATGATGTTCGAATGTTTTAGCATGGTTAACAGCATTTCTGATATGCACTTGTCACAGGACTTTGAAGTTTTATGCTCTCAACTGTTGCTCTCCAACTAATCAACATTCATTTACTTTATTTCGTGATGCTACTGTTTGTGCGTAGGTTCACATTCAGACGATCGGCATTCTCGTGGCGGAGAAGACTGAACTGCAGTCATCAGTGAATCAGAGTCAGAAGTCTGCCGAATCCCGACAAGGTAATGTCACTGCAAGAATATTTTACACACTGTTTAGATGTTTTAAAACATTTATTTCAAACAAAATTTAACAAAAGTATCCCCGAAATCAATAATCAAACTCAATCATATCCCACATAAATCACAACTGTTCTGCCTAATCGCCGGCATCGTAAAAGTAATCACAACTGTCTCGCACTCCTGCACTTCGGTCCATGACATGTAGTCACTCAGTGACTATTACTGTTAACCTGTGTCTTATCAGTCAGCCACAGCCAACTGGGCTGCGTGTTTATGTGGGTTTGTCTGCGCGTACACTGGATAATCAACTTGTGCTCTTTGCAGCATTTGGGGACACACAGACAGATGTTTGGTTCTTTGTCGCAATGCTGCCGTCTCAACTCAACTCAACTCAAGTTTATTTATGAAACGGTAGCTGGACGGTTTAAAAGATATACAGTAGAGTACATGCAAAGAGAATAAAATGAAAAACAATCAATACTGTAGAACAAATACATACAAAATTTCAAAAATAGTCCCATGATCGTGTCTTCCAGAACTACACTGCACGCCCCAGAAAATCATATACACACTCACACCAATGTACAGTGCAGATAGTGCTATTTTGTATGATATTCTGTTACTGATATTTAGCGAAGGCATAGTTGATAAAAGAGCGATATTTATTAGTCTTAGTTAGTGGTACTGGGTAAACAGAGTGTCGCCGAAGCCGCGAAAGAATTTCTGAATCACGCCGTTGGGGAAGAAGGTCATGTAAACAGCTGTCGGATTGTGTGATGGAGCGAAAGAACCTCCTCCCCAATTCAGATCTGCAAGCAGAGAGTGGCTGTACTCCAGCACATGCAGAATCGTACAGCATATGACTAAATTGTAACTAAACTAAGCTGTAACCACTGCTCACTGACTCTGACAGTTTACTGGCGTGAATACTGGAGCTGTGTTTGCTGTGACGTGCTGTGCTAGCTGAGATCGAGGAGTTGTCAGGTCGGCTGAAAGCCTCCAGGCAGCGAGTTGCCGACCTCGAGCGCAATTTCACCACCGCATCAAACTCGAGTCAGAAAAACGAAAAGGTTTATTATTTTATTACTTACTAAACAGCCTGCAGTTTTGATTGTAGCAGTGTAACTGGATCGGAGCAGCACTATATCAGCTTGAGTTTGCCTGTGTTGGTGAAATTTGCTGTCGATGTACGTTCAGAAATTGCACGCATTACGTCGGATAATGTCATTGGCAGTATTCATAGAAGTGTGCAGCGAACATCCACAAGTGTCTTTTGTTCATTATTCTATGTCGTACTGATTTGATTCTGTGTAGACTAACAAAGAACTGACAAAGGAAGTCGACAGGCTGAAGTTGGATCTCTACAAGTTGAAGTACGTCGTCAAGTTGCTTTTCATCATCGCACGTTGAATTGATGCGTCAACTAATGCTGCATTATTGTCCATTGTCTGCGTATTTTTGACATCAGTGTTTTTCAAACAGCGTCAAGTTTTTGTACAATATGATAAGACTGACGTGACTGTGTGTGTGCTTGTTTGTCCAGCAAATCTAACGAAGAGTTTCAGCAACATAATCTGGAGCTGCAGGGCAAACTGCAGAAAAGGGTACAAAATGGTTGATCTCGTTTGCTCTTAAGACAGTCGACACTTCGGCTTTTCTTCTGCTTCAGATCAGTTCTCTGTTTTCTTTGTGCTTTGACGTATGATGTACCGAGCGGGACATTAATCCCTACTCAACTGTTGACGATTGATCGACTTATCGTATCAGTTCTCATGTTCTGCCTTGAGTGAATGCTGTTGCCTGTTGGAGAGAGGGAACCGCAGCATGTTGTGATTGTGTGGTGTGCCGCCATTGTTGAAATGTAGATGAATCGACCAGTAACAAACTACATAACATCTATTCTAGTTTTCTTGTAAGTATTAGACGTTCTGAATCTAAGTTAAGTCACTGAGAACAAACTCATTGTCTCATAGTAGGACATACATATCTAACCCAGTCTTGCCTTGTATGTCCCACCGTATGTATAGCTTGCAATTCTTAGGCTATTAACTGTAGAACATATACTGATCAGTTGGCATCATTTGTAAAAATTTCTGTCTAGCTTCTCATCTGAAAGATCTATTCAAAAATATCCATCCTAAACAAATAATTTCCTTTATGCACTCTATTGGCCTAGCTAATAAACTTTGAACTATTTCAGGCATGATACAGCTGGTATCTGTGTGCTATGCTGTAAAACCCCACCATGCATCAATCAGAATTCGACTTGTCTGTGTTGAGATGGAATGCTCTTCTGTAGGTGTCAGAGGCCGGCAAGTTTGAAGATGAACTGATAGAACTACGCGGCCAGTTACAGATGTCTGAACTTCATGTCCAGCAGGTCTGTTCATCTGCTGACTGATGAGAGGGATATGAGTGTATAGCAGGCTGCGTAGCAGAACTCAGCGTCTCTAGTGTCATGTCTGTTAGTTGTTACTTGTGATGAAGCAGATGGTTATGTAATCATTTGACATCATTGTACTCGTACGATACGATACAATACAAGTATTTAACGTGGACTGAAAAGCATAGTGTGGTCAGCTTAATGTAGGACACATAGTCAAAAAACAAAAAATATGAAAAGAAGAAACTAAAACAAACAAATGCCAGTGTCAACTTACTAATAAGTAGACTGAAGTGAACTGTTACTGTCTCAGCATCGACCTGCAAACTGTGTGCAGTTGACTTGGTATTAAAGTTTCGCTGATGTTAAATGCTGCTCTTCCACTTGTTTTGTATCTGTCGTGACGTGTAGTTGCAGAATGGCCACGAGACGCCGCCCCACGAGGCAATGAAGCAGATCGACGAGTTACTTGCCGCAAAGTCTGAACTGCAGAGCAAGCTACAGCATGTATGTGATTGACTTCTGCGATCAGTGTACCATCAACCCTCGTTAACACGCTTTGATATAACGCTGATTCGGTTGCGATGCGGTTAAAGTTGTGGACCCCAATTCTTCATAGACTGGCCAATGTAGATCGTTGATTTCACTCTGAGTGTAAATAGAAACAGTATCAGTTGATTTACACCAGTGTGCAGTACTAAGACCCACTAAATGAGCTGGTGCATTCAGCATCAGTCCACTCCATCCAGCAGCAGAGTTAATCATGAACAACATTTGGTGCCTGCCGCATACATCTCAGAATAGTAGGTGGTGCTGAAATCTGATACTCTTGAGGCGTGATTTAGATAGGTTAAACAACTGTTTACGGTGAACCACAAACATGTTTGTGTTTATGTCTGACGAACAAGTCACCCATGACAAACAGAACACCTACATGTTTAAAGATGATAGGCAAAGGTTTTTTTATAGAAAGTAAGCAAAAAGCAGTTTCGAACAGTTTATTACAATGCAAACATGAGTGGGTAGCACAAATGGATGAATAATATCGCAAAATGCTGAAATTTTGAAGTTTTATTTTTCGACAATCTGCGGCTGTAATCCTGCCGTAAATAAACCAAGACTGCCAATTTCATTGCTCGACATTATTATTAAACTTAAACTGTGCTGACAACGTCCCATTATATTAAATTTAACGCCGTCCTCGAGTATAAACAAGCTGGGTGTTTGATTATGCCCTGCGATGACGTTATCTCTTGGCAACGTAAACAAATCTTCGGGACAATTTTTTAAAATAATTGCTCACTTTAAAAAACAATCACGCTATGCAGGTGGGTTTTATGATGTAAAAGGCACTTGGTGAGCTATTTATCTTAAAACGTACAAAACCTTTGCCTATCATCTTTAAGTTGTTTAACTTAGTGAAATCACACCTTTATTAGACCAGACTATACCATGTGCAGTGACATCTATGAACTGTGTACTGTGAATTGTTGAACCTTTACTGCTACACTGAGTGAAGACGACAGCCATGTTGCCTAGTGCAGTGATGACATTGTGTAGAGTTAGATCAATGCAGCAGATGACAGTGTGTGACCTTTGTGCACTTTAGACGGAGGAGTCGCTGACGAGGCTTGAAGCAGAGCGAGACGTGACGCTACATCAGTATCAGCAGTTCATTGATCAGCTGCAGCAGCAGTCCAGACAGCTACAGTCACAGGTAACTGATTCACACCTGCAATCACAGGTAACTAATTGACAGCTGCAATCACAGGTAACACCGCGTCACACCTGCAGTCACAGGTAACTGATTTACAACTACTGTCACAGACAACATATGACTTCTGTCTGTCAGCACAAGTTATGCATGTATAATTTTCGGAATTCTCAGGACCAAATCAGTGACTGCTACTGTGCACAACTCTCATAGCTCTTATGACCAACTCGGCATGGTTTCCACAAAGAACTTGTACTTCTACATTACTGGGTCCTACTGAGCGTACGTGGCCGATGAGCTGCTGTACTGGCCTTTTGTCTGTGACTGTGTCAGGTGGAGTCGGTGACGGAGCAACGCGATGAACTAACGAGTCGTAGCCAAGAGCTGGAGTCAGCAGTTGCTCAGTTGAAAGCTAAAGACGGTCGGTGTTACATTCTGGCCGCGACTGGCATCTTCTCTGCTGTTCAAACCACGTCAGCTGATTGAGATGCACTGTTAGATGTCGTTCTTAGCTTCTGCTTACGTTTGAGCAGATTCGTAATAGATTTGACAGGAAATCTGTGACATTGTGGATTGCAGTTGCTTCTACCGAGATGACCGTACAGCATCTGGAGCAGAAAGCCGAACTGAGTGAAACAGTTGAAAGGTTGAAAAACGAGCTCGTTGCCGTGAACAACAACCTCGAAGTCCAAACAGCTGATAACTCACAGCTCAGCAGGTAATACACACTCACCTTGTATACCTTCGTCATCAGCTTTCACTACATATATGAATCAGTAATAAATAAATTGAATATATCAGACTTGACCTTCCATGCATTGCTACTGTTTATCTGGAAATGTCTAAATTCAAGTAGTTGTTCGAGGGATTTGTCTTATGCGAACCTGGCTTGTGGATTAAACTAAGGTAAAGTAAAGTAAACATCAGTTTGGATATTGCATTATACATGTTAATGAGCTCGTGAGATCACTTGTCATGTGGGATCACACAGTGTTAACGGCCACCCAACAGACGTGATTCTAATGCCTTTACCCCATCGTATTGCCGTTACTCATTTATCTACCCTCGAAGGATGAAAGGCTGAGTAGCACTGGATTAATTGATTTAGTTTACTTGTTAGTCTCCGCCGATCTGTACTCATGGAAGCAGTGAAATGGTTTGCTGTATGTAGCTGGAGCTCATGATGTTGGTGTGATCGTTGCTGTCTGGTTTATAGCTAGCTGATGGTAATGTACAGTTGTTGGGTGTCGTTGCCTATAGACTAATGATTGAGAAGGAGGATCGGATCGCGGAGCTGGAGCAGACCGTGGAGCGAGCAACTGAAGCTACGCTGGACAAGGATCGGCTGCTGGAGGTGATTCAGGGCGACAAAACGGCGTTGAGTCGCGCCATTGCACAGAACAAAGAGTTGAAGAACCAGCTTGCCGAACTGCAGAACAGCTTCGTTAAAATGGTTTGTATCACGACTTACTTACAGAAAGCTGTTATGTGGACTGTTTGTAATCAGTGTCAATGTCTTGTCTGATCTCGACATAATCACTTCGCACCACTCGGACCAGTTCTTCAGATACTGCGCTTTCTGTTTTCTCATCAGATAACCAGATCGTCGGTTAGCATTCAAAAGTCGAGCAGTTTATTCCAGGTTATAATTATGAAACGGTTGTTTATCACAGATTAGCTTCTGGCCATTCAGTTGAGCACGTGGTGACTGTGGGGGATAGCTCACACTCACACTTCTATTAGCAGAGGATGTAATTTATTACAGTGAAGTAGTACAGCTGGGAAGGTGTTGGTATATTGATTTGTGTGTTGATAGCAAGTAAGTCGTGAATTTATACAGCGCATAAAGTGCGATACCTCTTATGCACTGTATGTACTAGTACTCTGAAACCAAGTTTTAAGCAGACGTCCGAAACTGTCGGTGCTAAACGTTGGAGATCATCACTCGGTGAGTTACAGGCAACATCAAATGCCCGACGCCCATACGAGCTGAGACTGCGGTGAGGCACAACGAAATATTGATGCCTGTTGACTGGACTATGACATGGCACTGAGTGTGTTGTGGCGTGGTTGATGTACAGAGCACTGACAACATGGAGATGATGACACAGCTACAGTCAGAGCAACACATTGCCAAGGAGTTGACGGCGAGACTTGGTCGACGTGAAGATGAACTCAAGGACTTGCGTGATCAGGTCTCTAGCTACGGCAGTTGTCAGTTGCCATGGCGTTATCTACTGTTGTTTTCATCAGCATCTTTTGTCACATATCTGCAGATTTCACATAAAGTAAAAACCTGTAAAAACCGTCGGCCGTATAACCTATATTGTGTTGGTGCAGACGTAAAACCCTGCTCAATCAATCAATTTCACATAAGTTTCCCGTCGTTCTCTGACTGTCTCACTGTCTGCCGACCATGTTTTATTGGTCCTGAGCCAGAAGTATTATGTACGGTAAATTATACCCCTCCTACAACTTGCCGTTACCTCTGTAGGCCATTATGTGGACTATTAGTAGACCTGCAAGTGATGAAAAGTTGATATGACCTCATTGCACAGTGACCAAACCAACGACCTTTAACAGTAAGTCGAGCTCACAGCTGCTAATGCTCTAATATAGATTATGCTGCTGGTGAAAGACTGAAAAGAGTGATAGTTTGTGATGTGTACAGCTGATGGAGAAGCAGGTGCTTGTAAGCAGCTTGCAGCACAAGGTAAGAACAGAGTCTGAGACCAGTGCAGACCACACGGAGATGCCGACCCACGAGAGAAGTCTCCAAGACTTTGGTGAACAAGTTGGACTTATGGACAGTCTACAGAGGCAGCTGTCTTCTGCTCAGGTATGCCAGCATTCATTCTAGCAGCATTCTTCATGACTTCTTACAGTTCACAGCTGGAGGTGTCTGTTGTTGATGTGTTCGGCTAACGCTACTCGATACTGGCTAGTTCACTCAAAGAAGTATAACGCTGTCAGGCCAGCAGAATAAAAATACACGTACAGAGCATGTCATTATCTCATACTCTTTCTATTAGCCCCATACAGCTTGCATCCCTGGAAACCTGGGAGCTCTGCTTTCAACGGGGCTCCAGATCTCACAATGAAGTGAATCATTGCATGTCGTATATATGGTATATTCACACAGACACGCACCACACCCAAGCTGGTTTTATACACACTGACATATTGCTGTCTGCATCTGCTCAGGCAATGGACAAGTATTACAGAGGCCTTGACGGGAACACATGCCACTAGTTTGTGAGACCTCAGAGTCTTCTGAGAATATTCCATGTCGGCGTCGTGCTCCGATGCTTTGTACAGTATTGTTCTGATGTGTTAGTTTAGTCTATACACTGTCTAGTTCCGATATCTCCGTCTCTTTGTTGTGGTTTTGCGTGGTAATAGGTATACCTCCGTCTGTCCGTCTGTTCGTCACGTTGTTGTATAATGTCAACACAAACAGACCTATGATGATGCTCTTTTCACCAAATGATAGTCTTCTTTGTGTCATGAATGGCGTCACTTCCAGTGACCCTGAGTGACCCTAGCCAGGATTTCAAGGTCACAGGACTTTTACAAGGCAAATGTCTAAAAAAAACTTAGCATCCTATAGTTACTCAAGTCTCAAAGAGTAACTTGAGTAACTATAGGACGCTGATTGGCTGCTGAATGGTACCAGTTTCGATAACCTGAGTGACCTCTAGCCCCGGTTCAAGGTCACGGTGTTTTCATAAGGAGAATATCTCAAAACAATGCATTTTATGTTGTCCAACTGCAGATAATTTATTTATGTAACCTCCGGTATAATGTGCCACTTACACACGGTTCCTCGGCGATAGCTGGGCCTCTTGTTTGTTGTTGTTTCTGTCCATGCAGTGTTATTAGTGATGTTGATTGTATTGGTAGGATACCATCAATGCACTTACCAGCCAGAACAGTGATCTGCGCGCGACACTCGCTCAACACTCACATCACGCAGATAGTTCCACCAATGAAGCATTGATGAACAAAGTCAGTTCAGCAAAGTTATTGTTAATCCTCTAGTTAGACACTGTAGGCTAGACACTGTAGCCCATCTTCCGTTAGTATTGAACAGCTTTGCTTGTTCTGTCACACGTGAAGAGTTGCCATGTTGTGTTACGCTGTATGTTGAGAAGTGCGGTGAATTGAATTGTAAAAAATGTACTAAAGCTGCCCACAGTGGAGCTTTTACGCTGTCTGGGTGGTCAAAATGTCATAAAACCTTAATCACAACCACTCATCCACCCATTCTATTCGATGGTGCTTGTGTGATGGTGATTTCCTTCAGTACTTTGATACTGTTGGTTGGTCTTTTGACCTGTAAAAACCGTCGGCCGTATAACCTATATTGTGTTGGTGCAGACGTTAAACCGTGCTCAATCAATCAATTGTGTGGCAATGCATCGTGTGTTGTTTGGATTCCCTCTGACGTGTCTTTAAAGCCGGATAAATTCTTTATGGGCAACCCATCTCAGAACTACGAGCTGTCACTTTCCATATGGGATCACACAATGTTACTTGCCACCTTACATAAGCGAACACACCCTGCGTGAACTGCAGCCGGTGAAGGCTAGTACTCGATTTACCTTCCCCAGAGGGACGGAAGTCTGCGTTGACCTAGGTGACTTGATTACGCCTTGGCCAAGACTTGAACCTGCGACTGCTTTGATCGAAAGTTTGACACCCTAAATGCCACGTCACCAAGATTTGGCTTTATCTCACTGGGTTCACTCACTGTGCTTAGGTTACTTTGTGTGTGTTAGATTATTTTCATGTATTATGTCTGCATGCATGTTGTATTATTGTAACATGGTGAGGTGAGCCTGGTTAGACTGGGGCCTGTTTGGATGACTAACCACCCTCCTTCAGTGCTTTGACACTGTTGGTTGGGTCATCAGACCTGTAAAGCACCATCTGTGAAATGACCTATGCTGTGTCAGGTGGGACGTTAACCACACCATTAATAACATTGATGTGCAGCTGAGCGTGGTGGTCTATGTTAACAGGTGGAGTCTCTGTCGTCAGCTGTGCGTCAGGTCGAGATGGAACGCAATGAAGTGCAGTCTCAGCTGCGTGAGTCTCAGGCTCTGAGCCAGGCGCTGCGTGACAAGCTCGAGAACATTCGCCACGACCTGGCCTCTCAAGGTTTGATACAATACAATACAATAAGAGTTTAATGATAAAAACTGACATAATGCAGTTTAACCCTTTGATGCATACTGTTGCCATATGGGTACAGCCATAAAGCATCCTGTGCCAGATGCCAGGGATACTCTGACGCTCAGTGAGCTTCAGAGTAGCCCGGATGTCAGAAATTACAAATGACTGCTTAACCTGGTTTGGCATACATGATGCTTTATACCTGTACCCATATGGCAACAGTGGGTGTCAAAGGCTTAGGGTGCATTCACATTGGTACGAGTACGAGTCCGGGTACCTGCATTGCATACGGGTTCCAGTAAACACCGGTATGCGTGTATTCCAATGGTGGCCGTTCACATTTACGCAGGTACTGTACGAGTACGAGTTACCTGTGAATTTCACTCGTACGAGCAGTTTCTGAGCAGGTCGTGTTTTTATCCAACCCGTACGATGTAAACAACGCAAAATTCGTATAAATTTAATTTATACACGCCATGACGCATATTTTACGTCATAAACTACGTCACTGTTAATTATTCATTGGTAGGGGTGCGCGATTAGTAGAATTATTAACGATGTAGTGGAATATTGTTACTTTTTCGCAAAGCATTTTCTCGATTCGATTTTTCTGGAGATTGTCGGTAGACACGCGTTGAGTTGTCCTTGTCCAAGTGACCATGAACGCTCACTCGAATGGGTGAAGCTTGTACGAGCCGTAAACTGAAACCCGCACTTGGAACTCGTACTTGTACTCGTATCAGTGTGAACGTAGCCTTAACAAAGTTATGTTTGGCAGCAAGAAGCTGCTGTTGAAACCCGTGAATCAAATGGGATAATGCTGACCTGGAAAGCCGAGAAAAATCACAGATAGTCAAGGGATCCAGGAGATTGTTATTGATGATGGGAGACGGGTCTGTCATGTCTGTTATCGTTGTGTGTGATTTGCTGCTGAGCATGTCAAATAAGCTTGGAAATGGAAAAATAAACAGTTGCAGACGCAATACATATGTAAACAATCTGATGATGGAATAGCAGTGGAGAAATTAGTTGGAATTTATTTTTAAAAAGTGTTGTTGCATCTGCAAAAATCAGGGAATTATCCCAAAAGATATTTGAAAATATTGTCAAGTTCTGTTATTCAAATTAAAATGAATCCCGAGGAAGATGAATTATGAAAGCTGGCATTTAATGGGGTTCATTGTTTTCAAATAAATGATGTTCTCTTGGTCAGTTGCCATTGTTGGTTATTCATTAGTACATGTGTCTTGTAAGATGTTAGATTGTACTGAGCATGGATACACGAGTGTGTTAATGAAATATCTATGCATAATGTGCTGATTTTTTTTTTGATAATACTTCTGACTGTTGGTGGGCATCCTATGTTCTTTGTATCACGTGTGTGTGCTGTCAGTTACCTCGTTGTGCATTACGTGTTCAGTTAGCCTCATGCTCGTGTGCTGTATTGTTGATGTAGTGCCAGCAACGCTGAATGGAGACGTCATAAACCGAGCACAGTTTGAGGCGCTGCAGCATGCTATGAATCAGCTTGAGGTCTGTGTGTCCTTCATTCATTCTCACTGACTTTGGATTCCAGTTCAGTTTTATCTCTTTCAAGCTGTTCAATATGCTATGATGAAGCCTTCAGTAGTTTGACTCTGTGATGTTAAGCTGAATGGCTAGAGAGATAGCAACGTCACTCGTAGACGGCATGGCAGTTGTTGTCGGTGAGTGTTTGCAGATGACGTAGTGGATCATGTCGATTGGAAACAGTTGATAACAGCTCAGCAGGACGTTGGCTGACAGTTCTTGTCTTAGTCTTTGGTGAACTCCAAGTCCTTATAGG
>Ga0056114_1000223_pt1 | contig 17103 bp, 6 predicted proteins | sample WorMetHERISLAND1_FD_77005 | JGI IMG/M metagenome (GOLD analysis project Ga0056114, IMG submission 77005) | Marine gutless worms symbiont microbial communities from Max Planck institute for Marine Microbiology, Germany - Olavius loisae HERON... ...
TATTAAACATAAATGTAAAAAACTTACCAGTTTAAAACTCATTGTAAGGACGATGTGATGATATCACTCCACTAAAACAGCAAAAATCTTTTGGGTAACACTAGATGTAGCTATGCATGGGGCAGCTTATGGACGCCCCATGCGTAGCCCCATCTAGTGTTACCCAAAAGATTTTTGCTGTTTTAGTGGAGTGATATCATCACATCGTCCTTACAATGAGTTTTAAACTGGTAAGTTTTTTACATTTATGTTTAATAATGCCGAGGACACGCACGCTCGGAGTTCAGACTCCATGCAGCATTGCAGCACTCCATGATGTACTCCATTAGTTGCCTCCCAACTCCTAAAAGTCCGCCTTCGATCAAACTCGAATTAGCATGCAGCAGCTCATCAGACAACTCGTTGGGCTAGACGTTTTTTCATTAACAGTATTTATTATGTAGCTGGAACAGTCTGTCAGACTGGCGGTTGAGCGAAGAAAGACGTCGGATCCATTGCCATGCATGGCGTGCAGTCAATGGCGGTATAGCGCGTATACATACGACGTATTTTGGGGCGGAAACGCGAAAGGTAATATTGGTCGGAACTCGGCGCCAGTGACTGAGAACAAGAGCGGAACTAATGCCGTGTGGCATATAATGCAGCTCGTTCAACGGGCGTCACGTCGACTCGTTATTAAACTTCTTTATTAACTCCGTCCGTATACTGTATTGCTAGCTGTATTCGCTGTAACCATCTCTTCCGTTCCAATGAAAGGCTCCACGGATTAGCGACAGTCGGACAGACGAAACCTTAAAAAAATTTCGCTGCCGTATAGCGACTGGCTGCCACAAAAACCTGTGGCCCATTTCTTCTCGATTAATCCTGTTCTCGGTTTATTTTGCAGGTGACTGATAGCATCGATTCTGTCTAGTGTTTGCTACAATGTAGGCCCCGACTTGTCTGAGCGATAAAGCCTCGTAGCTTAGCTTAAAACTTAGTGCAGATCTTTAATTTTAATCATTTACTTCAATCGAACAGAGAAAGACGCCGAGTATACGTATTGTAATTGGCAGAAACATTCAAAAGCGCAATGCCCTTCTCTAACAATGTGTACAGTAACAGTTATTGATTGCTCGTGGTACACCATGGTCACTCCCATATTTTTTAATCCAGGTTTAAAGTCCACCTGCTGCAGAAACCCTTCCTTTTCACTGATTATTTAGTTTAAGAGGATGGACAATAACTCAGGATATGTTTGGTGTGCTCGTCTTATTTAAATTTTGAGGAATGGTGCAGTCTCTTTTAATACACCAACTCTGAGTTAGGATTAGGCCAAAACAGGCTATAAAATGTAAAAACGTCACCGGTGTACTGCCTTGCTGCTTTGTTGCTGATAGCAGATTAATCAAATTCAATGAACGTATAGCTAGTTAGTGAGCCAAATATAACGGAAGTTAAAGTAACACAGTGTCCTAAATTTAGTATGGACCATAATTCATTGGAACACGAATTACAGCCAGCAATTAACCAACATTTTGTGAAAGGGATCTTACCTAATCCCTTTCCATCCTTGTCTGAAAGCACGCCCAACTTTGACGCGTTTGCATGGTAGATTAAGCTATGGTTCCGTCGTGCATTGAGCGAGATGCATTGCATATCGTATCGTAATCATCAGCAGATTGTTTTATCCACATCAGAAGTTGTCTGATCACGAAGCGTCAAGTGTTGCAGCGTCATTATTCGGGGAGATTCGTAAACTAGGAAGAAACCGCCGGACCACTTTTCAGCGTTATCGGCAACGTCATTGCGGCTTTGTATTGCGTCGCCACCGCCGGAACTCGGTCGGATCATTTCCATAACGGCATTGGTGGATCAGCGGGAGCTTGTTTTGTGCCACCGCCGCCGACCAGAGTCGTGGTCGACGAAGGCGAGGCGGTAGATTATGATGTATGTCGTCGGTAGCAGGTGCCCGGTGCTTCCCGCCGACGTTTTCTTCATCCACGCAGCATCACGTTGCTGCGCGTCCTTACGTGACGAATGACGTCACGCTGAGCACCATGGCGACGACGGCTGCGGCAGCTGGCAGCATCAGGGAAACCGGGAACCAGCCTCGGGACTGGCTGGCGGCGCTGCGCGACGACGAAGAGGAAGAGAATTCCGGAAGTGATTCGGCGTCGACCGGCGCGAAACTCTTGCGGCTCGTGTCACGTGACGTCGTTCGGTTTGACACGTGACTTGTAGCCGCCGAGTCAGCCAACGCGACTCCTTGCACCTTGCGTTGCTCTGCAATGTACACAATCCAACGCATAACCGGGGTGCGAATTGTCGGTGGGGAAGGGGATGGGCCCCTTGCTACCCCTTTGACGCCCACTGTTGCCATATGGATAAAGCATCCTGTGCCAGACAGGTTTAAGCCTTCATTTATAATTTTTGACATTGACATCCGGGCACTCTGACGCTCAACCCTAAGCGTCAGAGTGCCCGGATGTCAAAAATTACAAATGATGGCTTAACCCGGTCTGGCACAGAATGCTTTATAGCTGTACCCATATGGCAACAGTGGGAGTCAAAGGGTTAACAGTCTCCTAACCCATACAACTTTAGGTTTCCATGGCAGATATAGCCCTTTTCCCGGGCTTTGCTCGCAGCTATGTCTACGATCTTCAAAAATACAACTCAAAGTGCCTCTCCCGAGACTTCAATCCTTTCTATGGAGATGGTATGTCCGCTCCACAGTTCGCCTCCCCCTAGTGGTCGCCGACAACGTCGATTTTAGGATATTATGCTCCACCCTGGGCAGATTGCCCTAGGAAATGCCTCCAGGCAGAATGTTTTCAGAAAAATGGACCTGCGGACAGAATACTCCCGAACAATAGAAAAATCCTTATCTGTTGCTGCATCACCATTATTTAGTTGGTGGTGACATTATTGTCGGTTTTAACTAGTCACAAGTCAGACGTCGCAATTTGTAATATACGCGGTGCAGAAAATACTGGCAAAAGTTTACTGTCACGTTTTAGTGGACCTCTGTGTAGTTCTATTTTTACCGCTAAAGGCCGCAACCCACACAGGCGAACTAGTTGGAAACTAGTTGGAAACCCGGGTTGCGAACTAGTTGCGAACTAATGAGTCAATCGAATGCTGAAGGCGCCGTCGAATAGAACGACCTGGCTTCACCTAGACTCGACGCGTTAGACGAGAACTGAGAAGGAAGGCTGTCCGGTCGGATCAACGTTTATTGCAATGGGACCAGTTGGCGAGTGCTGCTATCCGATTCATTATTCGGATCTATTATATTCGAATCGCGTATCGAATCGTTTAATTGACATCGATAAGCGGTGCAACTAGAAAGCTAAGCTATCGCAAAAATCCGCGAGATACTTAAGCAAGCGTTGTGAGGTTTCTGTACAAAAAACCAGCCGCTATTTGTTGCACGTAAAAGTAAAGTCATGAGGCGGCGCTGATCTTCGTTTTCTCGGCCCTCAGCTAGACACCAGCCGAAGTTGCAAGACCACGGATACAGGGCCCGTGTACCACGTGGTATGCCCGTTTTGTGTCGTAAACTTAGTCGAACGGTCACCCGAAATCATCGGCACTGCGGCAAGTAATGCTTAACTTTATAACATCGTTAGTGAAACGTGGCAAGAATGCCCAGAACAGAAGCTCAGCAATTCTTTAAATTTCTGTACACCACGTGAACACAAATTTATAATAAACATGTTGCTGTTGTCCGTTGTCATTAGAGGCCCCACCGTCAGAAATTTGTTACGACTCAGAAAACTACAGTGATGGGCAAAGTGATGGCAGTGAAAGAATTTCGAAGACATGTTTTTACACAATACCGCAGTGTGACGAACGGACAGAGAGACACACGAACGGATGGACAAACGGAACTGTAATACCGACATTGCGCTCTGCATTCATGAATGAATAGGACAAGCGATAAAAAAATCGACACTTCCATCCCGCTGCAATTGTTGCAGCGAGTGTGGTCGCCAATATCTCGGAATTTGTTTCCTCGGTTTAACAGAGAACTAAATCGAATCGAATATGTTTTTTATCGAAGAGACCAACACTATTAGGCAGCCGGCAGAAAGCTTAGCGCGCTACTCACTTTCGAACAGCTCGACTGCGGTGGTTACGACGGCGATGGCGTTCTCTGCGATAAACCTGTACTTGCGGAATGTCTCCGGCTGAACAAGCCGGAAACACAGGCGACTTTCCACTATGACAACCGCGCTCGATCGTTCCTGAAAACAGTTACGTAATACTAGACACAATAAAATGAATTGTATTGTATTGTATTGTATCAAGATTTTTAACGTGGCCTAAGTAAAGAACCTCAAGGTCCACAGGAAAATAAACTAACACAAAAAACAATGCAATGTCAAGAAAAAGAAGCATTAAAAAAGAAATGTTTCAGCCGACGACGGAATGAATCGACAGCCTGGCAATCGACGACATCGCTGGGCAGGCCGTTCCAGGGTCTGGAACCGGCCACACGGAATGTTCGGTCGCCGATAGTTGCACGACGCGCCCTCGGTACCTCCAGTCGATGTGTCCGCGCTGATCGGAGCCGATGCCTGCTAGGCATGTCAGCAACACTGATAAGGTCGTCGACCATACAGCGGAGCCAATCCAACATCGCCAACTTGAATTGTATGCGCTGAGACGCGTACAGCCAGTGAAGGCTAGCGAGCATCTCAGTGATGTGGTCTGAGCGTCGAAGACCAGCGACGGATCGGGCAGCGGCGTTGAGCACAGATTAGAGATGACGACACAGGGAAGCTGGAATATGCACTATTGTATAAGTAAGGCCTACTTGGATCCTGTCGCGTCGATGTCACTTTTCAATGCAAACCAGTATGAGATATTCAGTTTGTATACATCATCAATAGACACGGATTGGGTGAGGTGTCTTTGACCCAACCCAACCCAACCCATGGATGGACCCGACCCATGACCAACTCTGATTTATCGTACTTACGGTGCTGAAGGTCCAGTAGTCATCGAGCACCTGCCCCTCAGCTAATGACGTGCCATTGGAGTCGACCACCCACAGCGTCGAGGTCGGCCTCGGCTTGCCGTTGACGTCACAACGCAAACACACGTTCGCGTCGGCGACGCTCGCTCCAACCGACGGACAGCTCAGTTTAGGAGCGTCTGTTATCAAACACAGTTTAAAATAACGAAATTAACGAGTTTATCGAGTCGAAACGGTAAGACCTCAGGCGTCGCGTGGCCTGCCACAGCGCCGTGTGGAGGCCACAACTAGAGCGCCTACTGATATCGCTACGCGTCGATACTCGATAGATCTCTGCTGGTGACTGGCCATGGACAAACGGATGCGCAGCAGCATTGTTTAAAATCATCCACTAAGCCTACGTTGGCGGGCTTAATAATAAACAATACCGGTTAATCGAATTTGTATAAAGCCATTTTCAGAGGCGCTTGTGGCAGGTCGAATCAGTGTTCAGAGAAAGTCCGAATAAATAAATAAATAGTTTTAAATAAGGATTGAAAACAGATGTTGATCAGAACTGTATATGCAGCAGCAAGTTCTAGACGGACTGTGCTGATAACCGGAAAGCACGCCTTGAAAAGTCTTCCTGGTGAACAGTCGAACCACCAGCAGTGGGATAACAGACGAACAGAACATTTTCTCTTATCATGCACCCAGTTCCATATTTGTCTGACGAATCGAAAATAAAAATGGTAGCAAACTGAACTACAGGAAGACCACGGCGAATTATTACTGGATTGGCTGCAAAGAAATGGGAGATGTAATAATATGAACAACCGCAAGCAACTAAAAACTTCAGTATGTTAAACTGGCCGGGTGTCATTTGTGAGCTTTGGACCTGTCATATTGGTAGAACACCGCTACAGGCGACGACGACGATTTCTCGACGCTATTTTCACAACTATATTTCTTCACGCAATCACTCCACCTAGTATGCCATGCCCCACTCAAGGACGTTATCAGCAAATTGCATAACTTCGTCTTGCTTTACTGTTTTTTCCAAGCACTTTTGTATCTTAGCATCTCGGCGATATTAACCAGAATCAATCTTGATTGCTATCTAAAGCTTTGTGTCTAAACCAATTTTCACGGTGGCTGCCTTCGTCTGGCGCGCATGTATTATCTGTCGTTTTCAGTGAATCTGACGACCTCATAATAAATATATTTCGCATTCATTTCACGCAGAATCAGTTTTGACCTATTATTTATCATTTATGACACCAGCGACGCACACGGATTACACCGTGAGGGTCTGACGGACGCCTCTTCGAAGTCCTAACTATCCAATACTCGCATAATTAAACATGATGGCAGCGATCATCGACGCCAGTGGACAGATGCGACGGCGCAGCTTGGTATTTATCGCTGAAATATCTGGCCGTGATCGTTTCGCTTGAATAATTTATCGCCTTTCATCGACGATCTGCCCGCAGCAGGAGCACGTCTGACGCGGGAAGGACGGATGCGATGGTCGGACCTCGCACCCGGACGCCCGGCGGCATCACGGCTTGCATCGCCCCGTCCCGTAGCTCCCGATTTCAGCAAATTACATTTTCCGCCGTCGCCCGCTGAATAATAAATAAGACAGCTTAGGAAAGCGAGGCAAGTATGCGACGCTCGTCAGACAGCCGGCACCCGTCGACGCTGGTCGGACAACAGGGAAGCGACCCGCCATGTCCCCGGCCGCCCAGTCAGCCATGATCGCAGTCATGTAGTCGCAGTCCATCAGGTCCTGCAGCAGGTGCTTTGCCCGCTCTCCCACTCCCTGCGGATATGCAATCATCAACGCGATTCTCAATCGACAACCGTAGAACGTCATTAAACGAAAATCCGCTCAGAAAAACCAAAGCGTATTAACTCCTACCATAATTATTCTGAACGGATTCAAACGGTTCCTTCACCATCGAAACCTGACACCTTCTGCATAATTTTCAAAATTTAATCTTCAACTTTATACAATAATTACATCGTGTTTTCAAAAAAGTCGTCCTTTTAGTTTTTCTTAAATATCACGGCTTAGCGTTCACTAATGTGAACAATTTCAGTACGTAGCATAATCTAATAAAGCTGTTATAAAATTACCCACTACACCTAAAAACTTTCGACACACACTTGTGTAAGGTAGAAATCGTTTTAGCAGTTTACAACGTCGAGCGCACGTTGAATCGTTTTCATACTGAGCACAGAAGCTTTCCGTATCTTACAAAAGCAGCGTGGCTTTATATCTGGTGTCCGCCGCTTATCCTTCGTGCGTATTATCTATCACGACCTATGAAGCTCACGTCTCATGAAAAAACTCAATATTATCAGTTTGTGCATGAAAGTTTCCGAGATGTCGATAGGGCACAAGTCAAAGTGAGCGATCTTTGGAAAACAGGAAGGGAAACGTTTTTTACATGGTTTTTTAATTTGTAGATATACACTGTCCTATATAACTGACTGTTATGTCAACAGTTTATGCATTATAAGCGTAAAAAATTTGATTATGAAAAGTCACGATTTTATCCGTCGTTACTTATTTACTGCACAATGACGTCACAGGTTGGAAAGGGCTAGGAAACACCTCGGCGCTCGGTAGTAAAAATGTTTCTGGTGTTCACTGCGTTGCTCCAGGATGTACAAATTACTTTTGCAAGGATGCGAACGTTAGTTTTCACCGTTTGCCGTCAGTTGATGTCCGATCGGCCACTTCTAGTTCGATTTCCTGGAGCCCAACGTCGGACCCAGTAGTCTCTGAGTCGGCGTCACCGTAATAGTTCACGCTAGCAGATGGCGGCTCGAAAGCGTAAGACTGCGGAAAACTTCCTCGGCCTGTAGGTACCTCTTCTTCACTATCAAAACTATCGCTAGAACCGCTAGATTGTCTCCGTCACCGCAACATATAGTGTTTGTTTACGTAACGACGATTACAGAAAGTGGTTTATATACTTACAATCGATGTCCAAGGCTGCGTGTGCAACGATCGGCTTTAGGCCTTGTACAGCTGCGACGCACTCGAGACGCAATCCGTGGTCGTCAGCTCGCGGCCGGAACGACACGGCAACTCTCTCGGTACGGTAGGTCATCAGCCGCATGCCATAGCGGCCGGACAGCGTGGCTCGGGACCTCAGACTGAACTCCCCGGTCACGTCTCGTCGGTCGACGGCTAGTCGCAGCGCGGGCGGAGGGTACCCGCCGACGGCGACGCATCGGATGTGGCACGGCTGTCCCTCGACGGAACGTATCGTGTTGGAGTCGGCGCTGGCGTTGCTTATGTCGTAGATTAACAGGTTCTGAACGGCCGCTGGACGACCATACACACACACGCAGACATCAAGGGGCGGACCGGTAGCTGGAGTTTGGTGGTTGGGGGCCCAAGTTTTTAGGCGATATCCCGAGAACGGTGTCTGGAAAATAAAATATATGCATTTTGTGTGTTAGAAAGCCGTTGGTGGCAAAGATTCTATAATATTCAAACGTTAAAAGTTAAAGGCATGATAAGTCTTAATGGGAAATCCCATGACAGAACTACGGGGTGACATTTGCCGCATGAGATCACACAATGTTACTTCTTGCCATCCGACACAAGTGAACACACACGCCTTAACCCCAGTCAGTAAGGCTGGTACTCGATTTACCTACCCCGGAGGGATGGCAGGCTGAGTTGACCTGGGTAACTTGATAGCGCCCGGGTCGGGAATCGAACCAGCAACCGCTTTGATTTGACGCCCTGTACCACCAAGACACAATTTAGCAAATTATGAGAACTCCAAGAACCGAGAAATGCCGATAACAGGATCAGTAAAATGCGTGGCGTGGTGAGGTTCAAAAAATCCTCAGATTTCTCTGCTCCGTCATGTGACCTTGGCGCAACTTCGCAACGGCGTTTGCTTCTAATGCTCATGACACACGCTCCAGAAACCGGCGCCATAAATCGACTCTGTTTTTTTCTGGTGCCGATTATGGTACCGTATGGTACCGTATCTCACACTGCATTCTATTGTGGTACCAGATTGCGGCGCCGATTACAACACTGTTCTATAATTCCAAGCCAAAAAGTGGCGTGTATGTGACTGACATGATGACTGGTGATTGGCGGATGATAATTGTTCACGTTTTCATGTGTTGTGAAGTTGTTGTATGCTTTGCTGTTATTTATTTATTTATTTATCTAATATTTTTAGCCATGTTTATTTTCGGCACCAGAAATTTTCATTCCAGACGCACACTGAACGTAAAACCCGCTCTGGAAAATGGAGTTGATTTATGGCGCCGCTCTCTGGATCCTGTGTCATGGAACTAAGAAAAGTTGCTACGGACGTGAAAGAGAGTCGATGATACGTTGAACCGTTTGACAAAATACTGGATAGTGTAAGACTGACGGACGGACAAACGGACAGATAGGATTGTTATAATAGTATTGGTGTCCTGCTTAGCTTCAATTACTCACCAAAAGCACGGCCTAAGCTTTTCCTGTCTTTCCTTCAAGGTGGCGACTTTCGACCGCCAGCACTGAGAGTGTTCAAGTAGGCCTAACGGTTACGGTGTATGGCTACGTGGGTACGGTCGGATAGGACCGATTTTTCACATTTTGTCGAAGATTTATGTCTTTCGATAAGTAGCACTTTTCACAGAAAACCCTGATTTGGAGAAATCGTTCTCTAAATTTATGCTATAATAGCGATTTGGAGACGTCGTTATGGCAAGCTAACTACAGTACAGCGCTTAGTAATCAGGCGAGCATCAGAAGTCCTTCTCGGAGCGAGCTCGTGTTCCACTGTAATACCGCTGTAAATGCTGATTGCGGCCAGCCGCTGAAGTGCCGCATTTTCCATTCGGTGGCGATCGATCGAGTCGGATCACGAAATCGATTTCATCGCCGGTGAAAGACCAACTGTTCGTCGATCTCGTCGGCTTTTCCTCGTTTCGCAGTCCTCGGTAGAATATTTCAACGACGATTCGCCTGCACATCTTCTTCGCTTTGCAGTGATGTCTTGTGACACTGACATGCCGTAGGTGACAGATGAACATCTCTCTCTCGTTAATAGAATAAATGATAAAAATACGTTTCAGTAGCCACATTAACTCGCTAGTTTACTTAACTTAATCGTTTTAAAAAGAGCAAGTACTGTTTTTGCTCGTGCTCTTTACGTAAAACTCAGGATTACATTGCAGAAAAGCCACAATAAGTAAATGCGAATATACAAGCTGTCATTGGCTTCTAATAAATTCAGACTTTCTTTCAGTTTTGTTATAGGAACGATTGCCACGAATTGGTTTTTTATACATGCAGAAATATCCTGCCATCAAATTTCTGATGTGCATAGCTGTCTAAAAATAATAAGCCACTGCTCTTCTGACAAATAGTGACATAAAAAGTAAATTTGTTGAGGAATACCATTACGTAACAACTAAGGTGCTATATTTACTGTGACAGGTTTTATATTTACTTAATAATGACGCATACGTTATTGTCTACATACGCCCATTAGGAAAACTCAGCAAACTCTGGCAACTATAGAGGTGATAAAAATTATATCTTTAGAAACACTCAGGTAAACAAGAAGATAAAGAACTAAATCACTAATAGCCCACGTTAATTATAATTAATGCTAGCATTGTTTTGGTAGGTTAAAATTTAACGCGATTAATCGACAAGACAGAATTTCTAAAAAAAATTGGCTTATTTTTCGACTACCCCATACCTTCCACCAGCTGCATGGACTGCATACTATTACTGTCTACCCGCGATAGTGCTGTTAGTTGAACAACTTAAACGATGCTTGGAATACCATACGACAGTAGACGCAGTAGATAAGATATTTTCTCTATGTTTGTCTGTTATTCCGCTGCGTTCTGTCAGCTGTGTTTTTACAATAAAGATTGGATTGGATTGGATTGTAATTGGGTTTCGTATGCGATATGCAGCTTATTCGAGATACTGTCCTTGACAGGCTTCCAGTAGCTGAAAAATGAAATGACTTCTAAACAAGAATGGACATTGGACGTATTTCAGGATTTCTACTATTTGACGAATCCTGATTCTCGTGGATTTCATGTAGACCTACTACACCGGATTGTTGTCGCATCAGTGTTGTCCACGGGTCCATTTTTTTCTGACCCGACCAGACCCGACCCATGCCGAGTGCCGACCCTCAGACCTAAAATGTGGCCTCAACGACAACGATTCGTCTTTCTTCCGCAAACATTTTTCTAACATATTTGCAGTAATTGCCATAGCAAATCAACGAATGCTCATGAAATTCTTGTCACATGATGAAGAACGCGGCAGTTGAGTTGATAAACGAATGAGACGCTGTCAATACAGTAACGATTCCGAGTATGAACGTTAATTGACACTCTACTAACTTAGGTCTTCTAGCAAATTGCTAAATACTGAGACATAAATGGCTGTCTCTTGCTGTCATATTTTATTTCAAACAGCCGAGTACCATGTATTACGACCATAAACGATAGTAAATGACCCTCTGGCATTGTATAGTGCGCGTTTATTAGAGACATGCAGCAGCAGCAGCCTCCAATAAAAGAACAGAAGAAGATGGAACCATCATACAATCAGCATCCTTATAGGGCACTGAAGTCTCGTGTATTTACTTTACCTGTAAAAAAATTGGAAGCGATTTTTGAACGATAATCGCGGATTATTGGCACAACTGTATTTGTTACCAGATAATAGTGATGCGAGTTACAGTTACTACAGTGAGTGTTTAGTCCGTGTGATAAGTAAAGTTAAGCACAAATTATATATTAATTAGTTGTAATAGTATATTAAAACACGTTATTATACGATCATACTGTTTATAGGCAAGATTTAATCCAACATAATACTTATAGTTAGCGTGGCGCTCTCTGGCGAACAAACACCTCTAAACGTTCTTGACATTAACAGGACACAAGTTTCTAATATTTAAAAAAATTTAAACTGTTCCCTACCTGCTCAGATTTGTCAAAATTTTAAATAGAACCATGCCGTTCATAGCCATAAAACTAGGTCATCATCAAACCCTTCATTCTACAGTATAACCTACCGTCTTAACGTATAAGCTTGTTTTCTATCGAAATGTATGCAGTAACAACTAGGCCTACGTTATTCGAGATAGACAATAGGCCTAAATCTTTAATTCAACATCGGACTCGACCCGGCCCGACCCGCGGGTCGACCAGACCTGTGGACAACTCTGATCTGCTTTGCTTCAGTTGTTAAAAAACGAACATCTGTATTCATCATTCCACTATCAGTTGCACTCAAATCCCACTTGTGCATTCTGTTCGTAACTCTGCATGTACCTCAGTCACTCACTACTCACTCCGTAATTCACAGTCGGCCGTTTTTTATGACTGGGCACTAAAACATTTATTGCACTGCATTGTATCATATTATCTTGTATTGTACAGCATATTGTACTGTATTGAGTAAATTTTGGTACCATGTTCAGTTCAGTTCAGTTCAATATACATTAGTATAGCGCATCCACCAATGTCTCTAATGCGCTACAGTAGTACTAGTGTCAGTATCTACAAAATAAAAATGTTTTAGCAGGTGTTTAAAACATCGAACGAAAGATCTGACGACTTTAAATAATCCGGTAAGACATTCCAGCATGTTTCTCTTTGGAACACATTAAGATGCGCCATTCTAATTTGTTATGCAGATAAACTTTGTACTATGGCAAGCTACTTATGCTAGGACAATAGTACACTACAGAAACTGCGCCACTCTTTCACAAACATCGCGCGGTTTGTCAGCGACATCTAGACTTTGTAATAACTCATAGTTTTAACCCTCCGTAGCAACCGCCGCACTAAGTGGCCACTTTCTTTATATATATTTTTGTTTTTGGTTACGTGTGCTTAATTAAGCTGACCATACAGACTCAGCTTTTCAATCCATATTACATTCTTCTAGGCCTATCGTATCTAGGCCTATCCTGTCGTATCGTATATACCTAACGGTATTACAATATTAACAAAAATAACAATGTGATAATCTCAATCCAACGCAGCGTACAATATCTGTTTTCCCGAAAATAAACCGAAAACAGTCAGTGATCGCAATATCGAAACCGTACTGGAGCCACAAGAAGGCTGTTTAAAGCTTTAAAACAGCGTACGTCACAAAGGTAACGGGCGGCCGGCTTAAACGGGACATCAAAAATGTAAAGAAAAAGCTAAAACACACAAACGACGAGCAGTCCGGTCCGTGAACGGCAGTCGAGTCTGCAGCGACAAGTTTTTGCTGCCATAAACACCTATCTAGACACGATAAACGAGATCACCGCATATAACAGCGTCTTCGGCGCAGACTGTCCGTCTTTATAGCTTGTTTTACGATGCGCACTTGACACTTTCCGCAACCTGCGTCGTGCCCGCGAAAGCTGTTCGGCATTAACGACGAATCGACGAATGGCGTTGATCGATAGCTGGGAGGTCTGCTAGTGGGTGGGCACATAGGGGACAACAGGGAGGTCTTTCCTGTATAGTGTCCATCGAGTTACAGCTGTTGTTGTCATTCCAAGACGCACTGATTACATAGACTCTTGCACAAGGCGGTCGACCGATCCACATGAAAATGTCAAACAAGCACGCTACGACTCGGCGGCGTAGTGTAATGAATAGAACGGATACAAACATTCGCACATCAGTCACCGACATTGGCTTTTCTTTAGCCGGCCGAAAAACACACCACGAAACGACGTCATAGCTCTCAATAGCGACATTACACACGCCACTTTCTATTTGTCGTCCATCCTTTGTGACTATATCGCCATCTCCTATCGTTTCGCATACGTTAGCATTTGTATAGCGGGCGTGACCTTCAACAGTCCTTCATTTTTGTTGTAATAAGTAAACTTAGAAGCTAATGAACTCGGATACTCATGTAAGAGCAACCAAATGATACAATTCCATTATAGTTGATTCACAGAGGTTTCTAACAGCCGCAATGAGCTTCAAGGTCATTCAAGATCACCGAAAACTATGCTGTTCGGTTGAGAACATATAAGTTCCTATTAACATTCAAATCAATAGTAGGCTAACTAATAACTACTCTATTGTGGCATCGATTCGTTTTCGACATGGGAGTAGTAGTAGTAGTCGTAATAGCATTTTTTGTATTAGATAGGAGCTACTTGACCTCGTATGACCTTGAAGTGTTTAGAATGTAATGAAACGTTGCACGGTATAGGAAAAACATTATTGCTGGTCGTTGTAAATGGCTTAACACGACATATGCATATACTACTACTACTACTACTACCCCTACCCCTACCTTAGCTGATCCATCAAGATGTTTCGATAACGAATGAAGACACGCACTTTATATTTGGCAGGCAGATAGACTGTGTTTAGCCTGTGTAAAAGTACACTTTGTATTGTATTATACAGATTTTGGTACCATGTTTCTTGTGCTGCTTGCCGGCTGATAGGCCTACCTGTATCTTCGGAGCTCGATGTACAAGGATAGCGGATGGCATCCTCTCCACGCGTCCAAATATGACGCGCCGTTTTTGAATGCTCTCCATAAAAGTAACTGTGTTCTTACAGAGAAACCGCGCGACTCGGTTTGCTAGCGATAGCTGAGGTTCTTGAGTGTCTTATCTGCTTCATTACAACACATTTTGTTTCCGCTAAAAACTCAATAATGTGCCGTTGCACAACAACACTGTCCATTTGTTTGGCCTCTTAACGGTGTTGGCATTTCAAACATTATGCATGCACTATTACTTGGAACAAGTGCATTCAGTTCAAAAGAAATAAGAAGAAGCCAAGCTGTCGCTAGGATAGCCGACCGTACTGCCTCACAGAAGACTATCTAGTAATTAGCGATTGTTGCTAAATAGCATCTCCAGCTGTTTTTGCGATATTGGACTCTAAGTCTACTGGGGTCCCGACTTCCCGACTTGACCTTTCGAGGTCATGTAACGTCATCGGTCACGTGACAATTTGATTCCCATAAGCCATTTCCCATTGATGGTCCTTTGGAACCAAGCCTCTATCTCTAACGGTTTCCGAAATATTCAATGGCGAATATGACGCAATGGTTCACGTTTCCTTAAACGATCTCTAAACAAAGGTCAAAGTCATTCATTTTGGTAAAATGGTAAAATGGTAAATGGCTCCCGATACTATAGAGCTCTCGAAAGCGTCAGCATAGCATCAGCTTTGTATACCGCTCTTACCATTTACCCATGCCAGATCCGAGTCCATTAGCGCTGACAGTCTAAACTCCAACTTCCTACAGCTCGGAAGAAGGAGTGGTGGCCGGCCACAGTGGACAGTTCACCCCGGGCGGTTACCTGTCAACTGTGATACACACTACTTCAGCAGGCCTCGAACCCACAACCTTCCGATTGTTGGTCCGACGCGCTACCAGTAGTGCCACCGACTCACTGGGTACCAATCGATTTCTCATATACGACTTCCTGTACGCTGTCAATGGTAACTTTTGCTCTAGGACTCACCGTTTAGCCACAATACATAAAACTAAAATGAGCCGCGCTGGGACAATACTGAAATGCTGACCCATATTATGTAAGTGGATATGTTTAAGCGATACTTACCACGGACGAAGAGATAATGAGTCGATTGACCAAGGGTACTGGAGTACGGACCTCGAATCTCACAAGTGTAATTCCCGCTGTCTAGCTGCGTGACATCTAACACACATAAACAGAACATATCATGTCAAAGGCAAGTAATTTCTTTACACAATTAGGAAATATTGGAAGTATTCCAACTTACGTGACCACGATACCTCAACGTCACAGACAGACAGAGAGACGGACGGACAAACGGACGGACGAATTGCCGTAACAATACGACGATCTGCGTAGCACCACGAGGTAAAAAATGCAAAAAAACGCGTATAAAAAGTTGAGGAAAGCGAAAGAAAAAAGTAAACGAAAATGCATGCAAAAATTGTACAAAAGTAAATAAGTAAGTAAGAGATTTATATAGCGCCAAAGTCTCGGAAGAGAATCAGGGCGCTCAGTGATCTTTAATATCCGTAAGTTATTCAGTGATGTAACTTGCACAGCGGATAAACTCTCGTCGTGTAAACTGTCATCACTCATAACAAACTGAAGGTTCACCCGCGTCACGTTGGCAATGCGATATAGTGTGTAACGCACCTCTAACTTGGTACGTAAAATCGTAAATAGGTTAAGATTGGCCCGTTATAACCTAAGGATAACAATCAGAGACTGCGCTGTCATACAGTGCTCGCCTAAGCATAACGGATTTGTCAGCGATAGCTGAGTTTCTTGTGAACTCGACGTTGTCGTTGAGGTGGCGTGCGCATACAGCAGCCAGAAAAGCGCTCTGCAGCTTTTTATCTGTCGCCTATCAGTTGCATCACCTCACGCGCTGTGGCGATAGCATTTATTGTCAGCAAGGCAGTCATACGTGATGCACCGATAAGGCTTTATTACAAATAGATCGTGTGACTGCTGCAACTTTATCTTGAGTATTCGGAGGCTTCCAGCCTGCTACAATAGGCTATTCCGTGTCTGAACAAGCGGATTGATAGGCCTGCATCCCTGGTGGCGCAATCGAGTTGAGTTGTGATATCTGCGAACTGTTCTGCTCGATTAGTCGCTTCACAGAAAACTCCAGAATCTCACAATAATCACTCATCAATGGCTGCACATGTTTCTGCATTGCTGGACAATTGACATCTGTGCAAGAACACTGTAAGATTTGCGGGTTATCCGAGCCCACCTAACGGTCTGCATCAAGACTGCCTAGACTAAGTGTTTCGCGTTTCGCGGCATTATAGTGCTGTATGTGAAGTCCAGACTTACATTCTGATGCAGATTTCGGCCAACTTGACAGGTTCCTCAACAGATATACAAAACTATCGTCGTCTGCACTGCAGCTAAACCAAGACAATAATGAACTGTTAAGTCTGGCTGACCAATCTACAGGGTGGGCCAGCAAAAGTCAAGCCAACTTACATTTTTGCTGATAGCATGTCAAGGTCAGAGAGAGAACACCCCTTATTCTTCATCGGAGCTCAATGAAAGTTACATATTGAATAGGCAAAGTGGGGGTGAGAAATTGAAATATATACTTAAATTTTACATAGGGGGTACATGTCA
>Ga0056114_1000224_pt1 | contig 16992 bp, 9 predicted proteins | sample WorMetHERISLAND1_FD_77005 | JGI IMG/M metagenome (GOLD analysis project Ga0056114, IMG submission 77005) | Marine gutless worms symbiont microbial communities from Max Planck institute for Marine Microbiology, Germany - Olavius loisae HERON... ...
CATGTCACAGAACGTTGTTTCTTCACAAAACAATAATGTTGCTTACGGCGAAATTGGTCGTTTTTTGTGTTCTGTGATTTCCCAAGGTAAGGTAGTTGCACTAGATAGGTGAGGTGGGAAATGTAACCATCTTTCGATGACGCATAGACTCTCTACTGACTTTGCCAAAAATTATTGTAATCGGGCACTTATTGTTAAAGTTATTGTAGAAAATGTAGTCACATGTTTTTTATTGGGACACAGTGTACTTGCTATTCTCAGCTTCACGAAATTTGACTTGCTGACTGGGATGGCAATATTCTGCAAAAACCGAAATATCACTCATCGCCGCCGTCTGGTGTCTTGCACAAAGAAATATGGATACTACGAATTGGACTTATCTTCTGTATATTTTTATCGAGTATAAATCGAATTTTTGTGTCGGTGATAATTTGTTGTATGTACAGACACGGCACATTCAGAAAGGTTTATGGGAATGGCGACTCCGAGTGACAACCTGGACGGCTACGAGGTGAGCTATCTTCTGTTGTTATTGCCTTATTTCCTGTTAACTGACATTAATTCAACAAAAATGCTAGACAATATGCTAAGCTTTTGTAGCAACTTTATGGAATCACAGACGAGTGTGTTGTTTGATTGATGAACAGAGAACTGATGTGATGCAGAAAGTCGAACACTTTCGCAACAAGAAGTTTCTTATCGTGCATGGCACGGCCGACGGTAATTACTAACTGTAGACTATCATGACTTGTATCGACTAATAAGCTCGACTTTAGTATAGGTTAGTTCCAGTCGATGACTGACTAAACATTGCCCAAGTACGGAGACTACTGCCACGAAGTACATTTAGGCCTACAGTAATGCTGTACAAGTACAACCGCTTACAGTCCTTATCTAATACAGTAGTGTCATATTCGCTTTACAACTGATTTCTGCTTCATATGAATTGAACCGAGTTTCTTTCTCTTCCTTCATAGGTCAATGTCGAACGCATTTAGCAGCTAAATTATATCTTTTAAATTCATTTTTTACGAATTCAATAGACTTTATAAATAATAAACTTTAATAAACTTTATTTAATAAATTTAATAAACTTCACTGCACTTTCCTGTATTCTTTATTATCATTTACTATAGAATTGTTAGCGCTGCTATACGACGTAGCAGACGGAGATCGACTGTTACATCTAAAACGTTTGCTTACTTAATTCTGTTAGCATTTAATCTACCGCTAAAATGTCGTTGTCCGCTTGTCGTATTAATAGTGTGCGATGTATTGTAACTGATATGTTGTGCAGACAATGTGCATTTTGCTAGTTCGTCTCATCTCGTGAAAACGCTGACAGACGCCAACATACAGTTCAGGTTTCAGGTGAACAAACACAGCTTAATGTCGTCGCTTGCCAATGTTATTTGCCACCCGACCCAAACGAACACACCTCGCCTTAACCCCAGCCGGTGAAGGCTGGTACTCGACTTCTGACTTACCTACACCTACGGGATGGAAGGCTGAGTTGACCTAGGTGTCTGATAACGCCCGGATTGGGAATCGAACCCATAACTGCTAGGTGGGAAGTCTGACGCCCTAACCACTGCGCCACCGAGACAAAAACAAATCGCAGATCAAGTTGCTGCAGTTTGCAGTGAAAAACTCCTTTATAAAAACGTCTGTAATAAAGTCGTGTGATGTCGCCGATCAGTTTATGTTGACGTTGTTCTTCAGCTGTTCTGTGAGACTGTGACGTACTCTATACGACGTATTATATCGTAAAAAAATAAAGTTTTCGAGTACGCTCCAGGTTTCTGAAAATGATCTATGTAAAGTATTCTCTCAAAACATCAAAACATCTGTCGTCAATTTAATAGTAGGCCTATCAACTGAATTTATCATCGTTATATTTGCTGCGTATATTTTACCTATTTATTTTTATGTCTCTACCATTGTTAGTGAAATAAAGATGATCAAACCTGCTGCAAATGAAGATATAGAGAAAACTACTGCCTGATAGTCTGACAGTCAGATACATAACCTGTGGCGTTGCATTTTTTACAGACAGATATAAAAAATATTGGCGACTGCTTTGCAGAAAAAGGCCTGGTATACCGCAAAAGGTATAGGTAAGTACATGAACCGCACAGTATTTAATGACGCCCACTGTTGCTATATGAGTACAGCTATACAGCATCCTGTGCCCCCAGACCGGGTTAAGCCGTCATTTGCAATTTTTGACATCCGGGCACTCTAACGCTCAGGGCTGATGCCCGGATGTCAAAAATTACAAATGACTGGTTAGAGTAACACACGTAATCATGTAAAGTAAATGAGTGGAATTCTAATTGTACGATATATGTCGGTGACTTACAGTTGTACACCGACCTGAATCACTACTTCCTCGGCTCAAACCGACATCTCTACCATCTGTTCACTGACTTCCTCAAGGAAGACTGCTACAGTTACTTCTGGAAACACGAGACCAAGTCGTGGATCGTAGACAAGTCGTCGAAGAAAGAGAAGTTTCGCATCAAGCAGTTTTGTGTTTGACGTCCCAGTCCTCTGAAGACGAGCCCGGCCACACGACCGCTGAAACCACTCCAACTCCATGATCTTAGTACGTCTTCGTCGGGGTTAATTACTAGTGAAGCATTCCGTGTAGTATTAACCCTTTGACGCCCGCTGTTGCCATATGGGTACAGCTATAAAGCATCCTGCGCCAGACCGGGCTAAGCCGTCATTTGTAATTTTTGACATGCGGGCACTCTGACGCTCAGGGCTGAGCGTCAGAGTGCCCGCATGTCAAAAATTACAAATGACGGCTTAGCCCGGTCTGGCGCAGGATGCTCAGTCTATAGTGTACACGTACTCATGGGCGTCAAAGGGATACGATTTAGGACGCGCGGGAATCGTCGCCTGAGGTCAAAGCTACTACGCACACCACAACCATAGCATGTGCGGGTTTGTCTGTCTCCAAGTCGGTTAAACACTTATTTTGAGAAGGTGTAATAAGATAATTTTGGGAATAATAATTATGTAACCCGTTTTCGTACACGTTTCATTTTTAAGAGAGTCTTTAACCTACTAAAATAGTGCCAGAACAATCAGTATGCGCTGTCGAGGAGAGAAACCTTATTGATAATAACGCTGAGATGCAGCTGCAGTAGCTTTGGCGTCGTAGAGTGGTTTCAGCAGTCAATAGTGTTATCTGCACGCAACGTCACTTGGCACTATGCGATTAACAATGTAAAATGTGGTATTAAATCAATTCTTCCCCACATTGACAGTTGGACTACAGTCGCCTAGCCCTTTTGCAAAAGCTTCTATGTCAGAATATTCTCATGCTTCATCAAGAACATGTGTAGCTAGAACACTGAAAAAGCTGGTTTGGTCTCGAAAGAGAACAACGATTTTTACCGCGAGATGCTACGCAGAGCGCTGTATGTCGTCTGTCCGTGTGTAACGTTGGTGGATTGTGATGACGTACATTGAGATAGTCGGAATATAATTTCACCGATTAATAGAGTAATCATTCCCCATTTACAACGATCAGCATTGGTTTGTCAGACGAACCTATAAGCTATACTATAACCGTACTATCAATGGCAACGTATTTATTCACGATAGCAATAACGCAATGCATGTTCAAGACAGACATTAAGCGACTTTAACTTTTGACTTAGCCTTTCACTGAGCCAATCGCTGAGCTAAAGTTCGGTCTAAGTACAGACTTAAGTCAAAAAGTAAAGTGATTTCGCTGAGCGAAAGACTTAGGCCAAATTTACGGTCTAAGTACGTACTTAGACCGAAGTTATGTTTAACTTTGGTCTAAGTTCGGATTTTAGCGTTCAGCTTAAGGTTTCGCTCAGCGAATCGCTGAGCGAAAGGCTATAAGTCAAAAGTTAAAGTCACCCATTGTATAATGTTGCTTGCAGATATGGATCAACTGACTGTTGTTCACTTGGTGGTAATAGGCCTACTCCGAATATTTATAAATAATAATATACAAAATGATATAAAATAATGACTAATTGTTCGGAGATTTTTACACACATTTGCCAAAATATTTGCAAAAAAAATCATTATATTAATTGATAGTCGAGAGATAGTCAAATTCAAGCCTAATGCAATAAATGTGTAATACTATCGTCACTTTACTGCTCATAAAAACGCATTGCACTCTTCCAAAAGAAAATTCGGTGCTGCAGCTTTTTTTCTGTTCATATGAATTTTGCACTGTTTCAGCTGATAAGAGTCCTCCTGGTCAGACATTGAAGTTCGACCTCGCTAGCGGTTTCTTATTATTTTGTGCGATGTAAAAATAGTCAATTTTCTGTCCATCGCGTTTGTACTTTCTGTTCTAAATGTCCATTTGCATTGCATGTTTACAGCCGTTTATACATTTAGGCCTACAAGTATATTTCAGTTTTTGGGTGCGAAAATCTGTTATACCTCCAGAACCTTCTCTTCGAAGTCTGCACAAAACACCGCAATGACCGTCAATGTCACGAAATGACCCAACTGCAGAGTGAACAACAGTCAGCACGTATTATACCGGGACAGTCTTCGGAGGCATTTTTGTGTTTGCCGGCGTACGGTACAAACTGGTAGATCATTGTATATTAGATTAATCGCTGTAAGTACGTTGTTGACAATGCTGTGTCCTCTGTAGATATTGAGTGTCTTTCAAAACATCATCTTACTGTTTAGACTGTAGCCTGTATGTGGCTTAACGATAGCATTATGATACTGATATGCAAGTTGCATGCCTGTCCGTTTAAGGCGCGACGTTTGTAACACTTTATATGAAGTGCTTCGAACAATGTACGTGTTTTAAGTTTCCGAATCGTATTTACATCTATTTGCTCACATATTAAAAGACTGTGCCTAACTGCCTATAAGCTTACCTATGACCTAAGACAATTCAACCACTGCATAGCGGTAAAGCTCTTTTGATGTACAAATGACATTCCTTCTGGACAACTCCCCAACAAATTTATCATTTATTATATGCTAACGTGTGTATATATACATAGTATAAAGATCTGTAGTTTGTACCAGTAAAGTAGTTGATTTTTTTGTCTATCTGTTTTCATATCATAAATGGACGTTTTGTTGTACTGAATCTGTTGCGTGACTGAATTGTGATTCTACTTAGTTTAAAACGGTTAGTTTTGTGCACACTTCAGTAGCTAGTTAGTGTGTCGTGTTCAAACACTGAGAATAGCTTGAAGCAGCAACTTAACTTGACGTTTAAGCCGTACAATTATAACTAATTATCTGCGTTGTGCGTTTTAGAATATCTTTAGAGTTTCGTTTGTGCTCAAAAACATTGTTTATAAAGTTAAACATCATTGTTGCTTTTCACTTGACTGTTCACATATATTTGTTAAAACAATCTGTTTTCTACCCAGTTGCAGTGTCAGTTGGACAGGTATTTTAAATGCGAATTTCGTTCAGCTGCTGTTTTTTGAATTTCTAAGAGATGAATTATTAAAAGAAGAATCAACGTACACAGTGTGGTCTGTTGTGATCTTGCAAGATATTTCTTACGGTCGTTGTTTTGCCTTGCATGCCATTCTGCAAATAGTTTTTTTCCGCCTAATACATTCCAGGGGCGTAGCCAGGAATTTGTTTCGTAGGGGACAAAATAGTGGGTTCCGTCACCAGCGGGGTACAGAGCCCCGGGTGGGGTCTGGGCAAAGCCCCCAGAAACCAGAAAAATGCCGAAAATTTGATTGAATGTCACAAATTCCATGCTGCTCAGAGAAAACAATTTGTCAGAGTAGCAATTTCGGAGGGCGGCATGTCCCCCTTGACCCCCTTCCCTACGCCCCTCATACATTCGGTTGTGGTGGCTTGCAAGCTAACTCGACTAGGTAAAATGCTGGTTTTTCACAAAAGTGGTCTTGGCCATGCCAATGATTCAATTCGATTAACAGTGCCAAAGATGCAGATGGTATTAAATAAATTCTTCCCCGCATTTGAGAGTTGGACTTGCCTTGCCTTTTTGCCAAAGCTTTTATGTCAGAATATTCTCATGCTTCATCAAGAACATGTGTAGAACACTGAAAAAGCCGGTTTGGCCTCGAAAGAGAACCACCATTTTTACCGCGCGATGCTACGCAGAGCGCTGTAATCTGTATGTCGTCTGTGCGTGCTCTCACAAAAGTGGTCTTGGCCGATAACACTGTCGGAAGCTTGTTCAACGAATTAACGGTGTCTTGTCACAAGCAAAAGACACCCAGTTGGCGTGTTTTGTTTATGGCAATTGACGGCCAATCAAGTTGCTAGCGTTCTTCTTGTAGGTTGGCGAGAACGGCATGTAGGCCTCCTAGTAGCTACAATTAAGACTCGTCATTGGTAACCTGTCGGAATATCGGAAAGCAGTCTATAGTCGTACGAAAACTAGAAGGATGCGGCTTCCGGGTAGTGAAAAATTTTCACGATACTTTTTATATTTTTTACATTCAGCCGTATTGATGTATACAACGCATGGACATTTCACACAGGCTTTCAGTATAGCTGGAATAACATTCAAAGGTTATTCGAGGTTATACAATACTTGTCGCAATAGAACAGTCACTCACTACTTGGCGGTGGCGGTATGAACTCTGCACACAAGTCTGTACAATAATGAGACGGTGTACGTCGGAAACAACAGTTTAATGGGCTGTCTGTTTGAACACGGACAACCGAGCAGGTCTAATCCCTTTGAGACTAATTAGCTGCTACCGGACCAGCGTTGCTGCGGTGCCTGGCTGTCCGGTCTTTGAGAGCTATTTACAAGTCTGTCTATCAGTTTGCAATAAATGAAGGTCTACCGCGCGCAATGCTTGGAAGCAGGCTAACACTCAGCCATTGTTTTTGGCGATATCTGTGCTGTTTTTTGTCCGCACAAAATGAAAAAATACTGACTATGTGTTGACATTACTTGACAGGAATGTGTTACTGTAGGCCGTATCATGTTGATCGCTAGAAGTGACTGAAAGTCGCATTTTTATTTTCTATTCAAGCAAGAACTTTTTACTACTAAAAAGGACAGCTTATCTCACTCGCACAGTCCGGTTTTGACCACAGTGTATTAGTAGTCTAGTAATAGAAGGAAATAACAGTCGTCATTTAATCTTCGAATAAGAAATACAGAAACAACAACGCCAACAGATAGCGCGTCCGCTGCTGTAGTCCATTTTGCACGTAGAAGCCTAGTGCCTAGAAGGACGAGCGATCAAAATATGAAATGCAATACGTTTGGACCGACTAAACTGGCCAAGCGTCAGACTCACATTAACCCTTTGACGCCAGCTGTTGCCATATGGGTACAGCTGTAAAGCATCCTGTGCCAGTCCGGGTTGAGCCGTCATTTGTAATTTTTGACATCTGAGCACTCTGACGCTTAGGGCTGAGCGTGAGAGTGCCCGGATGTCATAAATTACACATGACGGCTTAACCCCCTCTGGCACAGGATGCTTTATAGCTTTGCTTTGTACCCATATGGCAACAGTGGGTGTCAAAGGGTTAATCATTTGCAGCAACAGTCGTCGTCTGTCGACATGTAGCATCTCGTAGAAGTCGACGGAATCAGTGATACTCGTCTACGCTGTTTACCACACCTCATATTCGTACGTGGCGAAAAGCTCACTGAATTGTCACAATTCCACGCCTTCATTGAAATTCTGTAGCAACGATTAGTTCCGCGACATCTATAATGATTGGCTGTCTGGTTGTGAAATAATTTCGACAATATGTTTAGCCGATTTGACACCATACTGGAGTGTCACGGACAGAAAACCAGCGGACGGACAGACAGACGGACTTGCTATAACAACATCACGCTCTGTGTAGCTTCGCATGTGGACGCGCGATACATTAACGACCAATGTGACAATGACGAATGTCGATAATGCCAACAACACAGTTTAGCTCAATGCTCAAGCTGCTGTACAGATGTGCCAGTAAGCTGTCGTACAAATCACAACATCAAAAAGAAGATGTGAGGCCAAGAAGGCCGTCACGAAATGCGGTCACCCGTGTACATGTAATATAACGATTATATTGTCACGCAATTCACATTTACGTTTACGTTTAATTAGTTACAACGGACTGATGCTGCACTTTGTAGTACCCGACAAATCCTTGCACCTCCCCGCACTGCGTGTAATATAAATGGGTCAATGTAAAGTTGGCATAATGACAGCGACGCCCTGAGTCGCTCCGACGGTCATAAGAACCACAGCACATAGATGTAAAAAAACGTTCAAGAAAAAAATTTAAAAACGTTCATGAACGTTGAATAAAGACGTCGCCCCCTCGAAGTTCTCAGTGGAATTTTCAATGAACGTTTATTTTAAAAAAAATTTTAAAAAACGCTAACAAAATTTTAAGAACGCTAAAAACTTAAAAACGTTTATTACATCTATGGCACAGCACGCAATCGGCTGAACGACTACACTGTGCAGCGGCTCACCAGCAGCTTGTCCACAATACGCAGCCTGGCCACTTCAGCAGTCAGTGCGGCTGCATGCTGCCTTAACCCTTTGACGCCTGCTGTTACCATATGAGTACAGATATAATGTATCCTGTGCCAGACCTGGTTAAGCGGTCATTTGTAATTTTTGACATCTGGGCACTCTGACGCTCAAGGCTGAGCGTCAGAGTGCCGAGATGTCAAAAATTACAAATGACCGCTTAACCCGGTCTGGCATAGCATGCTTTTCTGCTGTACCCATATGGCAACAGTAGGCATCAAATGGTTAACGACGTCAGTGAGTCAAGAAGGTGCTGGCGCTTGAATTTAGTCGCGATTCATCACGGCACGTAATGACTGAGTAACATCTCAGTTACAAACGTATAAGTCGTTAGTGAAAACCTTCATCGTTGTCAACGTGGAGAAAGAACACGATGCAGTGTAAAATATCAAATACGTCATTATGGGGTGGAGTCATAATATGTACACTTCATTTTTAGCCGACCGTATTAACGGTCGCGCTATTGGTACAGTGTTGCGTCCGTCTGTCGTCTGTCGTCGTCGTCGTCGTCTGTACGGAATGTATTGTGGCTAAACGGTGCGTCCTAGAGCAAAAGTTACTATTGAGAGCCTATAGGAAGTCGTATATGAGAAATCGATTGGTACCAAAATGAATTACCTTGACCTTCGTTTATAGGTCGTATCAAGGTCATGTCAACCATTGCGCTACATTCGGCGTTGAATATCTCGGAAACCGTTAAAGATAGAGGCTTGGTTCCAAAGGACCACCAATAGGAAATTACATATGGACTATTAAATGTCACGTGACCGATGACGTCACGTGACCTTGAAAGGTCAAACTCGCGACCCCAATACGCTTAGAGCGCAATATCTCGAAAACGGCTAGATTTAGAGACTCCGTTCCAAAGGACCACCAATAGGAAATGGCATATGGGCTATCAAATGGTCACGTGACCAATGATGTCACGTGGCCCCCGAAGGTGCTGTGAGGCAGTACGGTCGGCTATCCTAGCGACAGCTTGGCTTCTTGTAATGGTTTATGTCTGACGTCACGCTATGCTGTAAATAAACGAAAGTACGGTTGATGGAACATAATGCAGCGAACAATTTGAAATCAAACTAAATATTAAGCGCCAACGTATAATACAGCAGCGTATAATAGTAATTAGCCAGAATATTCTGTTACGTAAACCACTGCTCACTCACTCACTTACTGTGCGTTTTATCATAGCAGTTCGATGCCATTAGCTATGGTGAAACTGTTGGTGCGCCATTCGCAAAAAGACATATAACGAAAAATATATTTATGGCTGGATTGGAAACAGGCCGAGTTACCGTTGCACCATTTCGACTTTCGACTAGGCCACGGCGCTGTGTCACATTCTATATAAGCGCCTTAGAAATACTCTTACTTACTTACTTACTTACTTACAGTTCATGATTTAACAGCGTTGCGCGGTAAAAATAGCTAAAACGTAACGACATTACACAACGGGTAAGCTTCACTTATCAGAGGCGAAAAATTCACCAGTGAAATAGTATCTTCAGCAAGAACGTCAGCCATTATAAATAGATTGCGCGTCCACGGGTGTGCAGTCGGGTACATTATTGATGTAGAGAATTCGAAATAAGTATCTTCTTCCGTTGCAAAGACAGGAGGCGACCGACGGCGTATGGCGGTCATTGTGGATCACTGTCCCCAGCCCGGCGTCGCCAGTTGTGTCATAAACTTATCAAACTGTCTCGTGTCATTTAGAGAATTCGGCGAAGGAATGTTTATAACACCACAAGTCGAGAAGTTCAGTCATACTTAAAGTTCCTAAATTTATACGCACTCGAGGCTTCCTCAGCGAACGATCGACGTCCAGTTCTAGGAAAAATAAAACAATGGTGCTAACTTTTGGTGGAAAATGGAAAATATCGACGAGATGTTTAGCCGTTGTGACGCAATACCGGATTCTTTCGGAAAGACGGACGGAACTGTTCTCGCGTTTTGTATAGCTGCGCATGCGGAGGCGTTATGGTAAATCGCCAGTCTGTTCGATGGTGGTAACAACTCTGCCCAATCAGTGAATCAACAGTGATTCGCAGTGTTGAGTCATGGTCATGTGGTTATACACGTCACACGGTCACGCTGTGACTGATAAAAATATCGATTATCGATAAACTGCCGAGTGGCATACGTATATATCTCAGCCGGTCATTACGGTCAGGTGCGTGGCGGCTCCCGTCTTTCGACGACTGTTTCTGGAAATGGCCGCCGCCGATGACCAGCGCCTAGCGTACGAGCCGTGACGGCGCGAGTGACCGGCGGCCACCACGTCAGCTTCGACCTCCTCCAGTCGATGTTCTTCGACGCCACCGCCGCCGTGGAAGACATTGCGAACGTCAGGGAGTCCCGAGCGGTCGCCGCGACGAAGACAGCGTCGGCAGTGATGCCATCCGGTGCGCACTCGACGACGAAAACTGTGCGACATAAAGCTGTAGATGACTGGGTTGGCACAGCTCTGAACGAACGGCAGCAGGTCGGTAGTTAGCTGTCAACAACAAAACAGCCACGCCAGCACGCATTGGCGTCGGCCTACACAAAAAAGTGGGTGCATGGACAAAATAAAAACAGGATGCCAATAGGAGGAATTCGTACTTTAGTTATAAAAACCTCAATCAAGCAAATACCGTGGTCAGTCAGTATTTAAATACATACAGAACTATTACTTCAAACACTCATTGCAATAATGACTGCAGATTAACAGTTCGCACATGTAGAGTCTATTATCGGCGACAAAATCATACAATTTTTTTTCAATTAGTGGGGGTCATGTCCCCCTGTCCAGCTTGTGATCGACGCCCATGCCAGCACACCGCCAACATCGTCGTAACGCGAGCAATAAACGCCGTCATCAATCATCCTGTCATCTCGTCTGATTCCGGAGACTGAGGAGACGACGATCCAATTCACTCACCCACACACATACACGTCCTTCACAATTCACTCGACGACATATCGTCCAGTGACGTGCGCTGCCTGACAAAATACCTCACCGCCGCACCGCATTAAAACAAGAGACTGAGCTGTCGCCGAGGCACCGCGCGTCAGCGACACATTACACTGGATGTTAATTAAATGAATTATCTGCATTTGGAGTTTGGACAATATCAAATGCACCGTTTTGAGACATTCGCCTTTTAAAAATACCGTGACCTTGAAATTTGGGTGAGGGTCATTCAAGATCGTTGGAAATGACATTACTCGATATATAGATCACATATGACTTCCTGGTAACGCTCAGTAGTAACTATGGCTGTATCTTGCATCATTTTTGACATTTGTTCTCGAAATATACTGCGAGCTTGTAATGCGAATCGGGGGTTAATTAAGATCATGAAAACCGCGACCAATCAATAGCCTGCATATGGTTTTCTATTAGCGTCTTATTGTAAGTGAAAACTAAAATGCGATTTTAAGATATTCGCCTTCGAAAAGTATCGTGACCCGCATATGACTTTATAGTTCATATTCACGTTCTGTAGTAACTGTGGCGCTAGCTGGTACCATTTCTGAGATATAACGTGATATAGCTGCTGCAATGGCAACTCCTCTCGACGCTTACGGAAGCATCGCGCGGTTTATCTGAGAACTGCGAGGCTGCGTTATAGTAACCGGGCTTGGGATCAGTATCGGCGGACTTAAAGAAATATATTTCTGTGTAAAAAAATGTGGCATTTTGGGCCTGTTTGGCTTTAAACTATGCCGGATTTGGCAATCCCACTGCTGAATCTAGTTGGCAACACGAGCAGCCACCTGCCCGCAGCTTGCTTGCAGGAGCTGAAAATTCGCAATTTTCTACCACACCTCCCGTGTTTCGTGCCCTGCTGCCTACACCCTCTGCCAAATTTCCGAAAAAAAACTTTTCTGTATGCGGAAGCTAGAGTTTTTGGACTACATTTTGATAAAAGCCGCATCACCGTAGGTCTGCTTTGCTGAAATTATACCACTACGTGACGGACGGACAGACAGACAGTCAGCGAGATACCTAATAATATATCGCTTAGCAGAGCGGACTCGCGGCAAAAACTATTTTAAACTAAAACTACAGACACTTCTGTAACAGCGCGGGATATTGTGTAAATTCTATCATCTTTTACACTATCGACGCTCCGCTGACCTACGATTAAGTGAGAATTAAGCTTCAGGAAATTTTCATCATATGCTCGGGAAATTTCCGGAAAAACGATGCAACACGGTGGCGCGATAATTTCATTTTATGATACGATGCAACTTGACTTGCAGGCCCGCCGGATAAACACGCACTCAGGATGTGGATGCAACTAATGTAAACATAGAAATTACACTTTTAGCCAACAGCGATTTTCCTACAGCTGTCCGACGAAATTGCGGCCTAATAGCAAACATAGTGCACTGAAAAGCAAGAAGCAATGCGATACACGACTCGAATATGGCACACCACAAACAGTGACAAAACAGAGTCTTCATGTGACAACTGATAGGCCCTAGATGCACAGACATATCATTAAAATGTCTGTATATAAATACTGCAGTGTACAGGAAACCATATGTATTGTATTGTAAGAATAAGCGCATATACATTAAACATGCATCGCCAATGAATATTTTGTAAAGACAGCGAGCGTACGGCCTATCACAACATAAAAACACCAAAAAACTTATAAAGTAGGATACTGATAATAAAATATGACCAAAAGGTTTACATTGGCTACAATGCATTTCGTCACCTTTTTATTTACAGGAATATTTTGCAAGACAACTATTTCAGCAATAAAATACCTTTCTAAATAGGGGCCTACTAGGCTACTAACGTCCAAAATGCGTGGTTCCTATATTTGTTCTGAATATATACAAATACATGTTTGGTTGAGTTGAGTAACGTTTAACGTCCCGCTCGACGCATTATAGGTCATTTGGTTTAAGCTCTATTTTTACTTATCTGTCATCCGCCCAGTGTTGGAGTACTGTTCAGAGGTTTGGCACCACAGTCTTTCCAAGACTCAATGCAAAAGTCTGGAAGCTATACATGTACAGCGTCGAGCCATCCGTATTATCTATCCTGTTACCGTTGGCATGCCATATATTTTCGCAATGAGCTATGCTTAAATTCCATCTCTTCACTCTCGTCGTGAAGCGACGTAAGCGGTATTTCAGGTCAATCTCTCACCCTTCTTCTTGCATTAATTCCCTGTTACCTCCATTCAGAGATAGCACTATTACTTCTAGATTACGATCTGCAGCGATATATCCTCGGTCAGCTACCAGAACAAAACGTTTTACATCTTCAGTTCAGTATTTTCTGTTAAATTATCAAGAGACTGGATTAATAAGTTTTTTTACTTTTTGTGTGTATTTAGTCGTGGACTTTATTGTATAATTTTGTTGTGTGTATATCCACTGTATAATTTTGTGTTGTGTAATTTAGCAGTCTACTTTATTCTGCTATTGAAAAAATAAACTTGACTTGACTTGACTTGTCATTTCGGAGGCGGCGCTGAAAACGCGGGAGTGAAAAACGCGGGAGTGGACAACGTGGCTCCAAGTAGCAGGGGTGGAAAACGCGGCGTCTGAAAAATAAATGGAACATGCTGAACGACAAACGCATTAAGGCGTGCATGACAAGATATGACAACGGGGCATACAGTCGTATTCAGTTCCTGGCGGTCTAGAGACACTCAATGGGTGCTCACACTAAAGCACTGTGTCCCGCAGCGGATAGCAGCAGCAGCAGCGATGAGGATAAGGCGTCATCGGCGACAACGACAGCGGCAGACTCGTCATTATGACATGATATTGTGGTTAACTGGTTATATAATTTAGTAACCGACTTCAGCTAGATCTCAATGCTTTTTTGTGTTTTCACATGTTTATATGAACCGATATCGTTATTATATATTTCATTAGTCGACTTCAGCTGCTGACTTCTATTTCGGAAAAACGTTTCCACATTTCTTTTAGGCCGTTTCAACAGCGTACAGCTGCAATGCATTTATACATGTCAAATTTCGTTAGTATCACTTACCGCTGTCACTTACTCCCGCGTTTTCCACCCTTGCTACTTGGTGCCACGATGTCCACTCCCGCGTTTTCAGTCGCCCCATTTCGGAGACGACATATACACGTAGTGATTTCGAATAAAAGAGGGGCACGGGGCACATGTTGGGTGTGCCCGCCTCTGAATCCGCCTGTGTATATCGTCGCTAAGATGGAAACTGACGGAAAAGTTGGAGTTGCCAACAATCAGAAAGAATAATGCTATTAGAAACAACACATTAGCGACGAACTACGAGGTTTGCAACATTTTATACATAATGATACGATTACCTTCACAAAGAACGCCGTCTCAGAATGCAGCATCGATAGTGCAAATCGTTTCATTATGTTCACCACCAATTTTGGACCCCAGCAGACGAAAAATACGACAATTATCGTCAGAAGCATCTTGATAACCTACAGAAGCAACCGCTCAGAGTTACTTTGTTTGCATAGGCTACCACATCATATGATTTGCAAACATGTCGACTTTACTTCGACAGCAACATTATAGCATAGGCCTATCTGTATAATGCCCTAGCAAACGTAAACATCATTACGGATTAGCCGTTCTGTTATGAGTACTCAACTACATGTTGCCAAGTGCGTTTGAGATTGTGGTTTTGTTAAGAGACGTCAGCCCTTCACGTATTTTGGTATCACTCGAGCTGAGTGATCAGATTACGATAACCTTTAGTAAATGCACTCTTGGGAAATCTAACACAACCTATACGAACAACCAATACTCATTGTTCCATAAAAAATTCCGCTAGTCTGCTTCGCGTGCGCCAGTTCCTGATTATTTTATTTGCTTCCATTTAATATCGGATTCTGAGCGTTCGACTTATTTTGCGCGGCAACAATAGAATCCGGCAAAAATGAAAATCGTGGCCATGATACTCGTAGGTGCCGGTCCACATCAGTGACAAGTCGTCAGCGTCGAACTGACTTCGATGTAGATGGGCTCTAAAGTACATTCACTAATAACGTGAAGTTATCGCTTCGCTGTGATTGGTCGACGCACCGGGTCATGTCGCGTTATTTTTATTTTCTAATTCACATTGTAACGGCAGTTGACGACTCGTCGCGGATCACTCTCATCGACTTGTGGACGTCCGCAACAAGTCGGAGGCTAGTCCGGGACTTTCGCGTAAGCTAATAGTTTCTGGAAATTAGCGCGGGAAGTCGTCGTAATGTAGATTGGACATTAATGTGGGATCACAAACCTGTTTACGTGCCGTTCGAATGTCCGGATTCTGTCCACTCTTCACTCGAGACACTCGGTAACTCGTTCTTGTTCTCACAACTTCCAGCTCGTTGCCGCTGTTAAACACAACGCGAGAATATACTCGCTGTACCAACAATTGTTGCATACACGTGTGAAATTTATAGTAACAGTAAAAATTTTCATTTTGCAAAAATACAATCACGTCATTTCGTTTGGTCGCAGTACCATCCGGTGCACAGGAAAAAATAGCGCAGTCTCGGAATAAGTAGAATATTAATGCATCATATAGCCCTATACTGTTTAGCAACAGAGTTACATGTTCGCTGACAAAGCTGTCGTCAATTGCGACGACAGCTTTGTCAGCGAATGGTCAATGGTTCAACTCTGAGCAATTCTGCTGTTATGCTATTACTCCGAGAAAGTGTAAACGAACATGTAACTCTGTTGCTAAACAGTAGGGATATATGATGCACTAACATTCTACTTATTGAAAACATTTAAGTTTTAGTTTTAGTTTTACGTAGTACAAAATCATTTTAGTTTACTTTTAATTTTACTTACTACAAGAAAGCCTAGCTGACGCAAAGGTAAGCGCGCGACAACAGTGCGTGTATGAGGCCCCTACAGAAGAAATCTAAGCTCATCGATACGACCAATCAACATTCGACAGCCCACAAGACTGAAGTTGACAGACGGTCTAATGAAATCTGTTTCTTTGACACTAAACAAAGCGCGTAAACACGATCGTTCTGGGTGTTTGACGGAGCAGCCACTGTAAATTATTTCTCGTCAATGAAACTGACCATTCGCTTGGCTGTCGTTCGTCGCAGATTCAGCTCTCTCGAGACTTCACTCTGGTTGAAAGATATGTTTTTAGTTTGTTGTACCGCAAAACAGCGGAAACATGGGCTCAAATGATTATCTAACCACGCAAGGCAGTAGACATTGACCAAGATATCAGGTCGACTTTCATGGCCATGTAATAATAATAATAATAATAATACCAGGACAATGTTTATGGTGCTGTCATCATGCTGTAGCAGCATTGCGAGAGTTCACCCTGGTTCACACGGTGAGCGCAGCACGGCGCTAGGTGGCCGCCGACCTTTGGATGGACCAAGCCGATCGGCTTGAACCATAAGCCCGCCTGTAGGCTGCCAGTTAACTACACTCACCATCGCCATTTTATTATTACTCAGCCCGAAAGCTGATACTCATTTTACC
>Ga0056114_1000225_pt1 | contig 16964 bp, 18 predicted proteins | sample WorMetHERISLAND1_FD_77005 | JGI IMG/M metagenome (GOLD analysis project Ga0056114, IMG submission 77005) | Marine gutless worms symbiont microbial communities from Max Planck institute for Marine Microbiology, Germany - Olavius loisae HERON... ...
ATTATTATTATTATTATTATTATTATTATTATTGCATGTGGTCTGATGTAGACATGTGTTGCAGATAGACTGTGGGACATTCAGATCTATGAATAACAAAATAAACAGTGTGACACAAGAATCACACAGTTTGTCAGCAATAGTTGAGCTTCTTGTTTATGATGCATGTGATAGGTACTTGTATGAGCGGATTGACGGCCGGATTCGCGGTAACATACGTCAGGAGGCAATCGACCGGTTTTCGCGGCCCGACTCTGATCGGTTTGTGTTCCTGCTGTGCACTCGTGCTGGTGGTCTGGGAATCAACCTAACAGCCGCCGATACCGTTATCATATACGACTCGGACTGGAACCCTCAGAACGACCTACAGGTCAGTAATGTTGCCATCACAGTTACTGTTGAGAATTTGTAGAACTGGATTTCAACAATATCTATGCCTTGAAGACTGAATAAAGATATTTTGTTATGTAAGTACCGTTTTAATGATGTTCTTATAGAGAATATTGCTGTTGCTTTGGGCATAGTGATGTTTAAAAAAACATGGTTTTTTGCGCTGTGTTTTTTGTTGTTTTAAAACAATATTTTTTGTTTTTTTTTTGGTGGCCACTCCTGTCATTATTTGACACGTGTTTTGACCGTTTAACAGTTTAAACCAAATTCACATTCTAAAGTGATAAGATAAAATGAATATTTAATGTGCCAATGACAGTAGACCTATTAACAATAGGCTTTGTGTTTATTACGATTTAAATTAGGAACAGATGGATAATAATAGATAATAATAGCACTAAAAAATTTTTTTTTGAAAAACGTGTTTTATTTTGTTGTTTTAAAACAAAAGAAACAATGTTTTTTACAAAGAACATTTGTTTTAAAACAAGCTCACATCACTATTGGGGCATACATGAAAAGTGACATTTTAGTTTTTTTACAGCTACTGATACATGTTATTGCTGCAGGCCTGAAGCTGTTGTGTGTGTGAAGCTGTGTTTGGTCGTGATACAGGCGCAGGCTCGTTGTCACCGCATCGGACAGCAGAAAGCCGTCAAAGTTTATCGTCTGATCACACGCAACACGTACGAGCGGGAGATGTTTGACAGAGCGTCGTTGAAACTCGGCTTGGACAAAGCTGTCCTACAGTCCATGGGACCCAAAGACCTCAATGCTGTATGACCCACTGCTGATATTAGGAATTGAGATTTTATCATTTTCAGTCATAATCATGAGATGAGTTCCAAACTTCTCCAGTTTGTTTGGTTGTATTAGTAGAGTACATTGATCATTTTATACATGGAGCTTTGTCTGTCTTGTGTCATGGTACGAGGCATTGGGCCACTTTAACTTTTGACTTAGCCGCTCAGCGATTTGCTGAGCGAAACCTTAAGCTGAACGCTAAAGTCTGGACTTCAAGTTCAGAAGTTCAACTTAACTTTGGACTTAGACTTTTGCTGAGCGAAATTCAAAAAGTAAAGTGATTTAGGCTATCTTTTCCATGCAAATTCGACCGACTAAGTTAGTTCGACTTAACTTCAGTGTAAGTCTTTCTCTCAGCGAAATTACTTTCCTTTTTGACTTTTAAGTCTGTACTTAGACCAAACTTTAGATCAGCAAAAAGCTTAGCGAAAGGCTAAGTCAGAAGTTAAAATGACCCATTGTGTTGTCAGTCAATACCTCTGGTCTCATTATCTTCTGAGCACGATGATTCTAGAAAGCTAGAAACGTTGCAGTGTGGAATGTTTGTACAATGATCTAGAGATGAACTGATTACAAAGTTTTAATGTCACCTGAGCTCAAAGGATGATATAAAAGTCACTTTTCAAGCTGTTAATTATCCTTGTGGATTTTTAGTCATTTATAGTTGGTCAAATGTAATTCTGCATTTTTAGGTGAGCTTGATTAGGGGCTTTTAACATCCAGACATCAAAACATTTAGCATTTATTTTGACCAATTTGTTAAAACTGCACGTACATTGGTGTTATTTATTAGAATAAACCCAATACTAGGCAGTTATTTTTGTTTTCTTTTTCTTGTTATATTTAAGCACTCTTGTTTTCTCTGTCGTTTCTGTATATTCATGCTGAAGTGTGTCGTCGTTGCTCGTTGTAGTCAAACCAGCTGACGAAGAAAGAGATTGAGGACTTGCTGAAGAAAGGTGCGTATGGAGCCGTGATGGAAGACGACACGGACAGCAAAGACTTCTGTGAGGAAGACATTGACCATATTCTTCAGCGCAGGACTCAAGTTGTTCAAATCGAGGCCGGTGTCAAAGGCTCGACGTTCGCCAAAGCCAGTTTCAGCTTGTCAACGAATCGTAACGACATTGACATTGACGATCCCGAGTTCTGGCAGAAGTGGGCGAAGAAGGCGGACGTCGACTTGGATATCATGCAGAACAAGGTACCGATAAATTCACAGTTTGTATATGAATTTAATATTTGAAAACAGCATTTGTGGAATTCCGTAATTTTTGTTCTATGAACCAGTTGTTTGAGCTGATATTTAAGCACTCAATTTACTGATAAACTTAGTATTGGTGCAAATATTGTCAGATATATGATATATGTGAAAGCTAAGGTTGCAATTGTCATAATTTGTATAATGTTTTTTCATCTTCGTGGTTTGCAAATTAGGTTATTGATTTGTATTGTTCAATACTGCAAAGATTATTGCATTGCGTGAGTAATAATATTTCGATATTGCACTTGAAGAAATGTGACGTGTTTTGTGTTAGAATAATCTGATAATCGAGATGCCACGTCAGCGGAGGCAGGTGTCTCGCTACGGCAAACAGGACGAGGCTGTTCGTATTTCAGACCTGGAGTCTAGTGGCTCTGATGCTGACTATGATGAAGCGGGAACTCCGTTGTCGTCACAGAGGGGTGGCCGTCGTAAGAAACGCGGCGGACGACATGGCCGCGACTTTGATGACAGCAGCGGAATGATCCTTTCAAGCGCTGGCGCTGGTGGACATGGCGAAGGATACTCGCGATCTGACTGCTTCAATGTCGAGAAAATGCTGCTCATTTTTGGGTCAGCTTTCTCCTACGTTTACTGTTCAAAGAGAAATAAAACGGTGTTGAACATGGACTGTAACATATTTTTCATACATTCCAATTATTGTCTTTCGGCCACTGAGAAAAATAGATTTGTAAACTAGTATGATTTTAATTGAACTACTTCGTGCTTGATACGTATTGTTTGTTCTTTGCTTCCATCTGATGTGATAACGGACGAGACAGCAAATGAAATTGTAACCATAGTCATCAGTGTTTACAATTTTTTCGGGAGAATAAGGTTATTAGTTGTGGCTGCTGATCAGTAACTATACTGGCTGTGTGTCCAAACAGCGATTAAAAGTTTGTCAGTTTTATATTAAGTGATGACTTTCTTGAATGAAGTCAAACTGGAAGATTTTTAATATATTTGTATATTTTTAAAAAATTTGTAGAAATATGTCACAAATATTGTTATATTGTGCTAATGTTACCAATGTAAGATACCAAGTTTGGTTCAGAGATCAGTCTGATGATGAAAGTCAAGATTAATGAGCTATCACACATGTAGCAGTTGTGTGCAACGGTTATGTGGGCATAATCTTTGTGCCCTGGTTGTCACATGCTAGAGAAATGACCATTGAAAGAACATGTTGTGTTATATGATCACTAGTTTCATTGCTGTAGAACAGGTGACACTGTGAACATAAGAGTTGTGTATTCTCTGGCACATAACTACCAGTGTTCAGCATTGTTTTATCACATTATTGTAGTGATGTCTTGTAACATTCAACCTTGTCACTCATGTTTCAGCTGGAGTCGCTGGGCCGATATTCTGAAGCATGGACACTTCAAGCACAAACTGGCAATCGAGGACGTTAGAACAATTGCCAGAGCTATGGTGAGTTTTTGTTACAGATGGTGACACCTTATTTATGTTGTACAATTTCGGGGACTTAATTTAATGCTCCTGACAATGTGAAGTTGAATGTTCTGGCCTAGTACTGTGGTCATTCTGTTGTTGCTGGTTGTTGTTGCAGCTGTTGTTCAGTCTTCATCATTACGACGGAGACGACCGCATCAAGGATTTCATTTTTGATCTTGTGTCTTCGACAGTTGACGGCGAGGAGAAGGACTACAGGAACCACACAGGTACAGCAGCAGCAGGCCCAGAACTCTGTCTCTGATGACTGTGAGCAGCTGGTCGTGTTTGCCCTTCAAAACAGATGACATGAAATCTGTTGACTGAATGTCATCTGGGACACCGATACAGTCAGTTAAAGCTATAGACAGTGCCAGTTTTGATACGGTATGGGTGCAGTCACTAGGTACCCTCGAGTACAAGAAAATATTCTCTGAAGTAAAACCATTTTTTAATCTTCTACATCAAGTGGAAAATCATTGTTTTGATACTGTTGGGCTTCAATGTACCAAATGTGTCGTGTTAACTGCTCCTCGTAGCATTTCAAATGATGTGACGGACCACTGAGCCAAGACTTCTTCAACTGACACAGATGACACTGTTAGAAGGTTACTGACTTGTTGCATTTCAGGCATTCGCAGTCACTACCCCAATGACCTACAGTGCTCTTTCAGATCATCTACGTGACACTTCAGTCAACACAGCAACTTTCACACAAGTCTTAAGGAGTTATTAGCACGTTACAGTTGTAGAGGCAATTTACTGTATAACTTAACAGTACTTACTTCCATTTCATTTGGCAGGTGGTGCTACTGCTGTGGCAGTTCAGTCATCGAATCAGTACTGTTTGTGATTTATACTTCTGTATTATGAAACTCAGCTAACAGAGATGGATGCGGGTTTGCAGTGTGCAGAGATCACATGGCAGATAGAATGGATGACACAATGGGTGACGTTGTAATTGTGTAAATAGTACACGTGACATAAACAGTAAGCCTTTGTCCGTGTCTGTTTCATCAGGACTCTCAGCACCAGTTCCACGTGGTAGGAAGGGACGACGAGGTGGCAAGAAGATTGAGATTCCTGCAAGAAAGTCGATGTTCATTGCCGATCTGTCGAAGATCGACATCAACCCAAACATCATTCTTGCCGACATCAATTACCGCAAGCACCTGGAACGCCATGCCATCAAGTCAGCACTCTACTCCTGCAGTTGACAACAATGTTGAGTCTCATGTAGTAAAGTAGCAGTCTTTGCTAGTCAGTCATCATAAGTAGCCATATTTAAGCCATGCCCACGTTGTAAAAGAGCCTTTGAGTAATGCTGCTGTTTATCTGTTTGTCTGTACTCTGGTTGTGGTGGCTACAGAGTACTCAGTATCACAATGCAACGTTTAACAATTTGTTGCTCAGGGCTGGTGGGGGGCTTATCATATCGACCCATTGGGGCAATACACTTGTTTAAAGCTTGTTTAAAGTACTCCCCCATAATGGAGACCCAGCATAACTGATAGTGATTTTTGCACAGAAGAACGTACTCCCTTGATACCGTTGATTTGGTCATCAGACCTTTACAAACATCGTCCCCAAAATGACCTGTAGTGTGTTAAGTGGGATGCTAAACCTTACTTAACTCCACAAGTGTTTGTGTATTGAAAGATTTATGTCAGTGTCAGGTGTCCCTAAGATGGAAAAATGTGACCTTTGCTACAGTATGCTAAAACAGTATGCAGCATACTGTTTTAGCCATGTTGACTTTGGGTAATTGAAAATGTGAAATAGATAGACAGGATCACGTGAACATTGATGTGTGCTGTGAGCAGACTGCTGCTGCGAGTGAGACTGCTGTATTACCTGAAGCAGGAAGTGATTGGCAGTGAGGCAGAGAAGGTGTTGTGTGGTGCTCCAGCAAGGTAACCAGACCATCTTAATCTGTCGTCTTGTTATCTCTCATTAGTTGTTGCTGTTGGTTGAGTGCCATCTGCCGAGGTGATCTTTTGCAGACCATCGTCTACGTTGAAAACGTCTATAATGTCATCTTTTGTATTAAATTCTAGCAGATTCTCGCATGGAGGTAAAGTGGTGAGGTCAGTCTGCATGCTGTGTATTGTATTTTGTTCGTGCATTAGGCTCTAGCTGATGTAGGTGAAATCGAAATATGATTTACAGAGAATTCGTTGGTGCCGAGTATTTATGGTAGTTGCAGTATGTTGTTTGTTATTGTCAGTGACGTGCTGGTGAAGATGCCGTATGTGGACGGTGAGCTGCCGGTCTATTGGTGGGACAGTGAGGCAGACCGTTGTATGGTCATCGGCATCTTCAGACATGGTATGCCACGTACTCGCATCCTGTTAGTGAATCGTTTGACAGAACTCTCAGATCTAAAACGATGTGTTGGAGTAAACAATGAAACGAATGATGGGATAGCTTGTTGCTGTTTGTGCTGGTACGGAATTTGCAGTTTATGTCAACGCTGTTGAAGTGAAGTAAGTCGTAAATAATTATGATTTGCAGGGCACATAGTAGAAAGAAACAAAAATATTGCTGGAGGAAGTAATTTCTGAACAAGTAAAAACTCTTCATTTTGATGCTGCTGGTAAAGTGGTTCGTAGTGAATAAATAGGAAAGACTTAAGCCAGTGAGTGAATGTGAAGCTGTCGTCATGGAATTCGGTTGTATGTGCAGGCTATGAGAAGTATAATCAGATACGGCAGGACCCTGGCCTGTGTTTCCTGGCACGTTGTGGTCCACCGGACGGCTCGGCTCTTCTCGCCGAACAATACGACATGGATGATGATATCAAGTAACGTCAAAGCTTTGTTTTCCACTGCTGATGTCACTGTGTCATCTAGTTCATTAGGTTAACTATTAGTTAACTGGGAATATTGAAATGTGCTTAATTATGTTACTTCCTGCTTTGTTCAAAGTATTGTTGGTAGTATGTCTACAGGTTTACCAGTACTTTTTTTGTCCACAGTCTTTGTCTTTAAAGTGCACTGTCTTTGTGCTTAATGTGTCTAATAAACAAGGTACCACTTGACGGACAAATTCGTTTATCAAGTTTTGTTTTGCCAGCTTGCATTAAAATGTCAGTGTTTCTAATTTTTTCATTATCTGCTGAAAGTTGTATCCGATTGAACTCGTCTGTCGTGAGGCTGTGTTTCAGATTCTGCTAAACTGTGGTTCTGTGCTCGTTGAGTATTGATGAAGTATGTGATGATGTGTTGTCGTTCAGAGATGATGATTATGACGATGAGCAACCACAGAGACGTCGGTCAAAGAGAGACATTTCTTTTGATGATATTGACGATGTCGGAACACCGAACTCTACCCTGGCTACAGGCTGCAGTATTCCAGACGGTCAGTGTCTTATGTGATGATATGTGTGTACTGTGTAACTCCAGACATGTCTCACATATGTTGAGTGGCGTGTATATAGAGGGTAGTAAATGTAAAAGTTTTGATCGATGTTCTACATTAATGCATACATGGTAGTGTGTAGTGTTACTGTTCGTATATGTAATGTTGTAAAATTGCTATCTGTTCTGGACTAAGTGGACCTAAGTTGAATCTTGTTTTATTTGAAACATTCCTTTTCACTGGTGATGGATTGGTAAAGTAATTTCATTAATTGACTTGTCTTTTGCATCTTCCCATTTGTGCTGTCAGGCCACATGAGATTGTTTATGTGTTTATTTAGTGCCTAGCGAGAACGGAAAGTTGCCGTTTCCTGGACTGTCGGAGCTGAACGCTCGTCTACGGCGCATTGTGGCCGCGTTTCAGAAGAGTCACAAGAAAGAACTGATGAAACAGGAACAGAACGAGAAGGTCTGTGTAGTTGATAATGTATTCTGTTGAACCGATGTTTATGAGATCTTAACCTTCGTCATCACCATTACAACACTGTCCATAAGAGTAAATCATCAAAGACAGCTGGGCAAAATGATTTGATTTGATGCTGTTTGTTGAAAGTGTTGCTGAGCATTAGTTGACCTTTGTAATAGGCCTAACTGTTCCAGGAATTCGATAGAATTGCATGTTTCTAGTAGTGGTTTGAATTTTGTATTGATAATCTTTTGTTCAACGTGGATGTGTGGAGTGTAATAGACATGCCAATGTCTATATGTGATCAAATATGTCGGCAAGTTTGATGGGGCGCGTTTAATCAATAATAACATAATTGTTAACATTTTTAAGCAGATTTTAAGGGAAGAGACATTGAAGAATGTGTGACAGATAGTCTGCTAATTTTAATATTACTCATTTGTGTCCCTAGCAGTTAGCAGAAGGCAGGAAGATTGGCACATTGGCAGAGTGTGGAGAAGTGACCTCTGGCGAGTAGTTGTAAGTGCTGATGTGCATGTGTTGTTTTCAGCGACTGCAGCGTCGTGAACAGTTTGATGTGCTGCTGAAGGAGCGTGAACAGGCGCGCGTCGCTGCCCTACAGAAGTATGTTTCAGTGCCGATGTCGGCGCCTGCTGTCGCTGGCGGCGCCGCCGTTCACTTGCAGTCAGTTTACTCACCATCACCACACGGCACGTTGCCGTCGGGCAGCGCCTCGCTGCTGATGCTGGCCGCAGCTGACAGAGCGTAAGAGACTTGTGTCGGTCGGCCTGCCGGGCATGCCGTGTGCTGGTGTTGTGTTCGTCCACCCTAGCATTATCTGTTGCTTTCTGATTTATTTTTAAACCCTTTGATGCCCACTGTTGCCATGTGGGTACAGCTATAAAGCATCCTGTGGCAGACTGGGTAAAGCCATCATTTGTAATTTTTGACATCGGGGCACTCTGACGCTCAGAGCTGAGTGTCAGAGTGCCCCGATGTCAAAAAGTACAAATGACTACCGGGTCTGGCACAGGATGCTTTATAGCTGTACCCATATGGCAACAGTGGGTGTCAAAGGGTTAAATTGTTATCTTACATTAATATTCCCGTCTTTGATTCACTTATTACAGAATGAAATCTCTCTTTTTTTTGCTTCAGACAAATGTAAATTGCAGTACTTCCCGCACTTCCAGTGAATGTTGCAGTTTATTCCGTCATTTAGTTATATCAGTCATCTATCAGATATGCTTGTGTTAGTTCATGATCCTTGTTTGTGACTTGTTCAGTTCTGTTTCAGTGTTCAAGCATGAGAATTTGGACTGATCGTGATAGTTGTAGATTTTTTACTTGTGAATGTCGTTCTGGAATGTTATCGTGTTGATTTTGTGCTGTCATTAATCAATAGATAACAATTGCATGGTTTGCACTGAGCTCCTTTAGCCACAGTATATAGTTAGTTATAGAAATCGGTATCAGCTGTAAGATGTATTCTCATGATGTAGCTGGTTTGATTTTTGCACATGCCAGCACAACTGTGATATCAATGTTGTTGCACTCTTTTGCAGAGGGAGAAGCTATGTATATTTGTGTATGTCAGTATGGTATGTCAGTATGGTGATGTGTCAGAACAGCTGACAATATTAATGCCGAGAGCATTTCTATTTCGTCCCCATCAAAGGACTGGAATTTACTGCTGAACGTTCTGAGATTTTAATAATAATAGTGATCAAATATGTGTAGCACCACATCGTCGTAACTTCAGGGACTGTGAACAAGCTCAAGGTGCACAGTCTCCTGTTGTCTGAAGTAGATGATGAAAAGTAAGTAAGTAAGTAATTCCTGAATTTATATAGCGTTTAAGTCGATACCTCTAATGACCTGTATGTACTAGTACTCTGAAAACAACCGAGTTTTAAGCAGACGTCTCAAACTGTCAGGGGTAAACATCGGATCACACAGATCTTTGCTCAGTGAGTTCCAGGCAGTTGGGCCGGCAACAGCAAATGCCTGACGCCCATATGAGCTGATACTGTGTCGAGTCACAACGAGGTAATGATGCCTGGCACAACGAAGATGCCATCGACTGGCCACATGTGGCTTAGAATTGGCTACTGTTAAAGTTGTTGGCTACAAGTGGCATTAGTGGTGCAAGCTAGCAGTGATATATAGCAGATGCCGAGGTATCCTGATTTTATTATGCTGAAGTATGTGGCTGCATAGATGAAACTTGAATGGCAGTTATTGTAGTGGATGATTGCGATGATGTGTTTGGACACAGCCACTGGTCGCGACGCGAAGAAGCTGATTTCTACCGTGTTGTGTCGACGTTTGGAGTGGAGCGCAACTGGAGGACGTTGGAGTTCCGCTGGGCCAAATTCCGAGCACTTGCTCGCCTCGACAAGAAACATGATGACACGTTGACAGAATACTTCCGTGCATTCTACCACATGTGTCTGACTGTCTGCAGACGCGTGTCCTCTGATGACAGCCGTTAGTGAACAACAAACTCAATACATTGTTACTAGTGCTGACAAATTAACACGTTGAAGAATTAATCGCAATTAAAACAATTAATGTCATTAAAAGTTAGAACATTAATGCATTGCACGTACATAATTTCTAAGAAGCAGGAGTTCCAGTGACTAAACTGTGGCTGTTTGGCGATCAAATAATATTCGCTTAATTATTATGATCCAGTTGCAACACTACACTTATAATTTTCAGTTCACAAGCTAATAAAATTGTTCAATGACAAGTTCGACAGTGGTCACATCTTGTAGATGACACATGTGGTCGTTTGCTGATGGCAACATACAACATTAATTGACACGTTAACGTGTGATTAAAATAATTAATTGTATGCAACGGCTTGATTGAGCTCTTATTTTGTTAGTGAAAATTAAGTGGAATATTATATTTTAACTGAGCATTTCAACTTGCTGAACTGAATGTGTGTTCACATTGCTTTTGTTCCATGGACAATTTTTACAGTAGCTATTTAGACAGCGCTGTAGTGAATTATCGATTGTCTGGCGTAGACTCTCTAAATTCTGAGACTAGTTCAGTGTTATGCAGCTCCACATTATGATTCAGTCGTAGTGTTAGGATCAGTCAATGGGTTAATGGCGACTGACAGATTGTGTTCATTTCTCATGAATGTTTGTCTGTTTGATGGATGTGCCATATAGCGTTTACGTAAACATTGAAATAATATTCTAATATTTTCTTGCACTCTATTTAGACACATGTATGTGAAAGCTGTGAAAGACCTGTGTTGTCACTGAATGGCACACAACAAATTACATATTTGTATAATATAATAGAGGCAATAATAGGTATGGTTATGTTTTACTGGTTTTAATTTATGCAGATGTGCCAGTCAAGAGACTGGCTGGGACGAGTGTTTGTGTGTAGTGACCTGAATGTGAAATGTGTTAAATTACTCGTACAAGTATTAGCAGTGCAACTATATGTGTCATTGACTGTTGTAATATCGTCACCGTAATGTGTTGAGTGAACCAATCGATGTGCATGTCTACAGTTCACAAGCCTTCTGGTCCTTACATTGAGCCAATCACGGAGGAGCGTGCCAATCGCTGCCTGGCTCGTATTGACCTGCTGTGCAAGATCCGTGAGCAGATCCTGCACAATTCTCTGCTGGATGAACGCATCAGTCTGTGTCAGCCGAGCGGTGACATGCCCGAGTGGTGGGTCTGCGGAGTTCATGATCGCGACCTTCTCATCGGAGCTGCTCGGTAGTTCACGTTCTGCACACGCACACGTTCCTGGTCTAGCCTGCCTAAGAATTCTGTCTTACTTTGTTGCATTGTGCACCAGTTTGACAGAAACTTTTCTTTATTTAATTTTTCACCAAGTTTTCTTTAGGTCACTTGTAACATTAGAATACATCGTCAACCACTTACATAGTGTGCTTAGATTAGACAGACAGGAAACCTCTTGGTTTGTTAGAAGTTAGGCGGGGTTACCGCGGTGGCAGCCCCACCGCCGTTCAGGCCTAGCGACCCTGCCCTCTGTGGGAGCCGTCCCCTAGTCACCCCATATTATTGTAGACTAGGGGACTTGCTGTGCTTATTTTGTGTATATGGTTTTGTGTGTGCATTATTGTCTATGTATATGTGAATTTAGTTGTTTTCGTTGTTTTCTTTCTCTTCTGTAGCATCTCCTTCAGTACTTTGATACTGTTGGTTGGGTCTTTTGACCTGTAAAAACCGTCTCCCGTATAACCTATACTGTGTTGGTGCGGACGTAAAACACTGCTCACTCACTCATAGTTGTAAGATATTATCAGAGAGTTTATAGAATACTTGCTATGCACATTGCACACCATAGATCCTGATTCATCCGCCATAGAGGATGGTAGGCAAATGCAATGCTTCAATTTTTCTGACATGTAAGAAAGCAGCTTCTGTTTTATCAAACAGCTGCCACATCTAGAAGTGTGATGGTGTTTGCTCAAGGTAAACGAGAGAATGATAAACCCAAATGCATACGTGTTACACGTTATGTTGTTACTATACGTGCTGGATGCGCAGTGATGTTCAGTGTGGCTTATGAGTTTTACCCAAAATATGTTACAATAACAATAACACATTAGATATGAAATTCAATTAAAAAACAACCTTTTTAGATTAAAGTTGACGTTTCGGCCTCGACTGAGGCCTTCGGAACGGTCTGTCTAATCGCCGTTCGCCGCTCAGATTCGGGGCGAACAGGTACCTGTTCGCCCCGAAACTGAGACAGACCGTTCCGAAGAAAGCCTCCGTCGAGGCCGAAACGTCAACTTTAATCTAAAAAGGTTGTTTTTAATTGAATTTCATTATCTAATGAGTTTATATTCAAAGACAATAACAATAACAGTGTAGCATTTGTCCAAAAACATACAATTGAATAAATTTATACATGAATTTGGAGCAACATTTTGCAGTATGTCACTATATGATTATAAATAGTTGCTTTTTAAGAAGCTGTATATTGCTATATCACATGTATTGTATTCATACATACATATGCAATAGCAGCTAGTGGTTAATTGAGAAGGTGTGTTGTCCTGCTGTGTGCAGTCATGGATTGTCACGGACGGATTATCATATCCAGTATGATCCTCAACTCAGCTTCCGTAAGTTTGTTCGTGAGAGACGTGGCAGAGCTGGGCGCAATGCAGCTGCTGAACTGTCCGCAGCCATCGCGTCTGTTAGAGGTGTGTTATCTGTTGTCATGTCATTAATTGTACCCAAGTCATCTCGCAACAGTTGTTTCTCAAACTCTGCATTTTTGTTGATTTAATCGAAACAAGCAAAGCATATTTTTAGATGCCAGTTGCAAATGGCAGACTTGCAATAGATATGTTCAAACCGTCACAGCTGAAGTCCCTCGTTAAAATTATTAATAGGTTAATTTAAACTAGCAGTTGTTTATGATTGTAATGAGAGTAAAAGACTAACAACGTTAGTTGTTTTTTGTTAGGTCTTTGCTATTGATTATTTTATTTCAGTCCTATACTGACAGCAGTGAGTTGCTTTTGTGGTCCAGCAATGTGTTCGACGTTACAGGAGGTGCCTTTGTTAGCCCCGAGTTGAGTGAGTGAAACTGTCGTCGTTGCTGGTTTATGATCATGTGATTTGTTTTCAGATGATTATGACAGCCTTCAATCTCATTCTGATGTCGTGAAATCCGAGAGTCAGCCTGCAGCATCGGAGTCATATGGACCAAGTGCTTCCACCCGTAGCGACGGTGTCAGCCTATCTGCTGATGACAAAACCAATGCAGCCGACGGTGATGAAGTTCTGAATCTGGTGAAAGTGAAGAAGACTGAAGAACTGGCAGATACAGATGCTGGAAGCGTTACTAAGGAAACGGATGATGAGAAACATGATGTGAAGCTGTCGGAGCTGCTGAAGTGTGATGAGATGAAGAAGGAATGTGAGAGGGATGACGACGATACACTGAGCGAGTCGGAAACAACGACAGCTGCTAAACCACTGATGACCACTACTGCTGCCATGGGAGACGGTGTTGATGCTGCGAAGGACAAAGCAGCGATGAAACTGATACAAAAAAGTGACGTCGACGACGATCACTCGGCCATTCCTTCACCTTGCCTTGAGGTATGTTGACATAAATGTGACAGTTTGGGTTTTTTAGTGTGTAAGTAAAAATGTATTTATTTAAAAACCACATGATGGGCATACGTGGGAATAAGAAAAAATAAACATGACATTGCCTGATAAAGATTACTTGCAATGTCGCTACTGATCACATGTTACGTTGGACATAGTAGTTTGGTATACTGGCATCGGATAGATGGAGAAAGGGAAAAATCGATGTCATTTTGTTGGGAATCATTAATTTTAGTGCAACCAGCGACACTGAGTACTTGGCATCTGAATGTTGAAATAGTTACAGGACTTCGTAATCATGTGAAAACCAACGTACCTGACCTGTGTTACCTGGAAGTGGTCGTTGCATTGTCTATGTTGGTGGCTGGCAGCAACTTTCCAGCCTGTAAAAATCTGACAGCACTTGAGAGTTTATGTGAAGACTGAGGTCAGCAGATATCGCGGATGATGGTAGCTGGAAGACTTCTATTTTACGGACGCATGATATTGCTTTCCTACTGTTCAGTTGGTGCTGTAAAGCTGAGTTGTTGGGGTGTTTGTCCATAGTTATTGACTGCTGTATGGTTGGTGTAGGTTGTTGGTGGCCAGGACAGCAGCATGTGTGACGTACCCATCGGCAGATGGAGCAATCAGTGGCCAAAGGTAATGACATCATGTGACAGTGGCAGTTTGTCATTCTGTGAGCAGGATTTTTGGGAACAGTAGTAGATTTTTTGTGAACTTGTGACACTTTTGCATTGCGGAACAGGGGACTGTCATCCAAATTTTGTGAGTAGTCCCCAGAATTATGGGTTGTGCACACTTTCCACCCATTGATGATTTTTGCTGTTTGGTATCTGTATTATCGTTTCATAGAGCTCATGGTGTTTATTAAGTGTCTTCAAACGACCTTGGAGGTTATGTCTTAATGTTCACTGGATTCTGAGAAGTCTTTGCAGGTTTAGTTGGCTTTTAGAAGACTGCTGTTACACTATTAGGAGCTCTGGGCCTCGTCCCATCTTTCAAGAGTATTTCCATCGATAGCCTTATGTAAAACTCGGGACAATGTTGACAGTTGGCTGGTTTTTACACATACACTCAGCTGTTATGAAGTTGTCAGATGATGTAAAGTAGATGTAATGTAATGTAGCTGGCAGATACATATCTGATACATATAAATGTAACATGACATATGTTGGTAGATTAATTTATTCCAAATGCAGCACTTTGTTTCAGACTGCCAAGTGTTCAGCTCTCTGTATCAACTTGTAGTTCTTATACTGAGTGTCTTTGCAGTGGATCAATTGATAGCTGTGCACTTCTTTCAGTTTACCGCAGTGAATCAATGCGGATGTTTGTGGTTGTATAGGATCGTGTGATATTTCACCGACTGGAGAACATATGTCACTGTGTTGAGAGGGGCGAGTGGCCTGGCGGACCTCGGTACGCTGGGTCTCTGCTGACCGCCGTGGACTCACACAGTAACACTCCTGTCCCTGGTACTCCAACGAGCACGCCGTTACCAGTCGACTCGGTCAGCTCTGCCGTGTCTGCACTGGAGAGACTTGTGAGTCGTCGGTCCTGCGTTTTCTACGGTCCTATCAACTCGGTGACATAATACAAAAGATATGAACGGGCAAAGATATGAAGGACATTCTCAGTGTAATGTTGTCAGCAGTCGTCAAACTCCGCCTTGATAACTGGCAACAGTTCAAATGCTTTGACATGCATATTGTGCTACAGTACACATCAAGTGCAATGTCAGTTGTCGTTATTCGTCAGTGAGTGGTGTGTATGTGACGTGTGTTAGAATGAAGCGCAGAAGATGCCAGTGCAGAGACGACGACGACGCACAAAAGCCGAGATGGAAGCTGACAGAAGTCAGTCCTATACATGTGATTCACACATTCGTCTATTTACTGTCACTGAAGGCTTAACTTGTAACGTATTTGTACTTGTCAGCTTTATAAGCAGTATCGTTGTATTGTCAGACTTGTTTATCAGATGACTTGATAATTTATTGCAGTTTAATGACGAGTAGAGGATTGTAGTTTAGTGGAGTTTTGAGGTATGCTGACTGGATGACAAATCACTGGCATTATGAACATAGCTAACTTAAATTTATAAGTAGAGACTGTGTAAAATGCCATTTACCTTCTTCGTGATGGTGTCACTCTAATCTTTAGGTTTTTGGTCATAATAGTAGTCGTAGTAGTGGTAATGTATTACTGTTTGGTCTTTGTACAGCTGTTTCCTACAAGTTTCCGTAGGCACCCAATCTGAACTGGAGTGAGAATCTGAAAAACCGTGAACACTTATTGCACTGAACAGATTGCATTGACAGTTGAATGATAACACAGGCAAGATTGGATACAGTGTGGAGTGGTGTCGTATGTTACAGTGAAACGAATGCAGGAGATCATAGCGAGTATGAGTGGCTCTAGACTGGATGTTCTGCCGGGCCACTACAGACAGCGTGTTCTTGAGGAGCGGCTTGGTGAGGACGACTCTGGCACCAGCAGCAGCGAACTGCGAAGAGTAAGTTGAGATGCTCAGTCGACAATATCTGATGACTTGCTAAACATAAGTTAACTCTTTGACGTTAAAACAACTTACTACAGAAATACCGTGTTCTAGGGACATTAGCAAACCTTGAGAATCTTGTCTCCAAAACTTTAAGCCGGTTTTTAAATTAACCAGAAGAACAGTTTACTGTGTGACAGAAAGTTTTTTGTTTCTATTTTTTTGTGTGGAGTTAATTTTGGAAATTTGTGCCTGTCATTGACATCTAGTTGCTGCAGTGAACAGCCGATCATTTAATGTGTATCTGATGTAATCAGAGTGTACCAGATTTTTTCATCTGTGAGTGCACTCCAGTGTACCTTAGTCCTTCCACATGCAGTAGCACATTGGTCAACACAGCTTCTCCACGGTGACCGATCGTCTGTCACTTTTTCAAAGTCATCCCAAATCATCTCAAAGTTGTTTACATCATCTTTTATTGTGTCACTCCATGACTTCTTTGGTCTAATGGATTTTGTTTTACTGTCTTCGGGAAACCATGTCAGAGTCTGTTTTGGTATTCTGATGTCATCCATTCTGACACA
>Ga0056114_1000226_pt1 | contig 16950 bp, 12 predicted proteins | sample WorMetHERISLAND1_FD_77005 | JGI IMG/M metagenome (GOLD analysis project Ga0056114, IMG submission 77005) | Marine gutless worms symbiont microbial communities from Max Planck institute for Marine Microbiology, Germany - Olavius loisae HERON... ...
GAACTGATCGAGAACCCGCATGATATTCATGACATCCCATCCTGCACAGACTGCTCTTATCGATTGATGAGAATCAGTAGAACTATATGGGGTAAAATATCAAGACCTTAAACTAGGAAATTCTGTAATAGAATAAGCCTAATGGGAGACTGATTTTTTCTTCAATACTACTATGATAGACGTAACGGTATCGAGTGTATTTCAGTATGGGTTTTTCTGCATATTCGCCTTCTATATTTTCTTCACGAATTAACTTCCGAACGGATCTGACACATAACCTTCTGGATTCTCAACCGTTCTCCAGAGTTTTCTGAATTTCTCCAACTGTTAGACTCATTCTGGAATCTCAACTTAGTCGCACCCGCGGATCCACCAGGGTATAGGAAATGTCGGTGAGCAAGAGCCCCAGGATATAGAAGGTCGAGCCAAGAAACACCATAGCTCGCACGATGGCGAAGTCCTGGTTGTTGATGGCGTCGATGGTGTAGCTGCCGAGTCCTGGGATGCTAAAGAAGGACTCGGTGATCAGGCTGCCCATGAAAAGCAGGGGCAGCACCACCACTACACTGGTGAGGATCGGGATCAGGGCGTTGCGGAGCACGTGACGGAACAAGACCAAGCGTTCGCTCAGGCCCTTAGCGCGGGCAGTGCACACATGGTCCTTACCGATCTCTTCCAGAAACAGGGTACGGTACCAGCGCGTGCCGGTGCCGATTCCTCCGATGACCCCGATGATGACGGGCAGGACCAGAAACTTCCAGGCCGCCAGCCCGGTATCATAGCCGGAGATGGGCACTAGGTGGAACAGCTTGCTGAGCAGGTATTGACCACCGATGATGTAGAAAAGCCCGGAGATGGACATCATGGCTACTAGCAGGACTAAACTCGCATGGTCGATGTAGGTAGCGCGAAAGAAGACGATGAACAAGGCTAGGCTGATATTGACCAGCAGGCCCACTAGGAGCACGGGGACAGCGATAGCAAGGCTAGGCCACATGCGCTGGGCAATGTCGAAACCGATGTCCCGCCCGCTGTCCGAGGCACCGAAGTCGAAGACGAACAGCCGCATCGATTTGGCAAAGAAGATGGTATCCGTGGCTTTGCCTAGTCCCGTGGCCTCCTGGTTGAAGAGCAGGGGTCGATCGTAACCGCGCTCTTGCTTCCAGGTTCTGATCGCCTCCGGCGTGACCCGTTTTACACCTAGCTGCATCCGGGCCATGTCGTCAGGGGAGTTGATGACAAGGAACAGCAGGAAGGTAATCAGGTTCACGCCGATCAGGATGGGGATGGCGTAGAGCAGGCGGCGGATGATGTAGGCACTCATGAGCCGGACTATCGACTCATCATGGCTGGAAGGTTCCTACTAGCTACCAGCAGCATAGTTTGATCCGCAGAGACGTGGAGAACACAGAGGCTGAGTTAAGTTTTGTGTACCCTCGATTTTGGACCACAGAGCAGCGCTTGGTTTCGTTCCTCAACCCAGCCTACAGGCTCGCCTTGCCGACTAACATAGTACAGGATTAACAGGATTTTTGTTGTGAAGAGCGCTCGCTGGTGTGGTCAGGGCGTGACCGAGCGTCGGAAATTCAGGAAAGACAAGAATCCTATAGATCCTGTCTACTTGGAGTTTTGTGACGAAACTCGAGTTGGGCACTCGTCGGTTTGAAGCAGAACTTTCCTAGGTATTACCCATCCTCTGTGTTCTCTGCATCTCTATGGCTCTAAGTCCTTAAGGTCCTATTGACATTTAACTCTAAGCTAACTGTTTTTACAGAACACCAAGTTATGGGCTTGATATTAGATCAGGTTAGGCTGGGCAAGCCCGCGCCCGGCAACGCTGGGCGTGTAAAACTTCTTACTCTCAAGTAGTTCAGCCACAGTCAGTAACTGCATCCGCGCATACTTTACGCCCATAATATCGAGATCGCCGGCTTCCGCCATGAATCGCCGGATGTTCCGTTCCTTCGTTGGACCGAGCGAATCGAGAATGATCAACCCAGCCATCATGGTATCGTCGTTATTGAGCACGCCGCGCAATTCGCAGGTTTCCTTGATCCCGACATTCTTCCCACCCTTCACTTCGATGGCCATGCTCGATAGGTCCTTGCTGTCGGGCAGGCCAAAATAGAGCCTCCCATCGATCCCGCCATCCGCCGTCCGCCTGGTGGTCACAAACCCATCCACCTGCTCCACTGCCCAACGTTGGAAATGATACTTGTCCCGCATCCACAGGTCGCGCGCGCCTTCAAGATCGCGAGGAACCCCGTTGATCTCAAAATCCTCACCTTCTTTAAGTGCCAGCCGGTCCCGCAGCCGGACCCTGGCGACGCATTTGATTGCGTGGATTGCTATATCTATCCCGATCCAGCGTCGCCCGAGCTTGTGTGCGGCCTCAAGCGTGGTTGCACAGCCGCAGAACGGATCAAATACGACATCGCCTGGATTGCTGCTCGCCACAATGATCCGCTCAAGAAGTAGTCGCGGCTTCTGCGTTGCATATCCGATGCGTTCCTTACCCAGGGCATTCGGAATGTCGGTCCACAAGCAACCTATCGGCTTCCCTGCGTAAGCATCTGCAAAGCTCTTTCGAAGCGGGCGTTTCCCATCGCGCCATATTATCTCGCCGTTAGCATCCATTTCTTGAAGTCGCTCCAGGCTTATACGCCAACCGGAAGGATAAGGGTTTGTAACACCCTTATAAGTGTAACAAAGATTTGGACGTGGCCCCATCGATGGCTGACAAAACAGCGGAACGGTGGTGTTATAGCGACGACCCCGTTCATCAATATGCGGGAACTTGTCAGCTACCTCTTCGTCACTCAACTGTTTTGTAATTTCGTTATGTGTATAAGACTTTCCCTTTGAGTAATGCAGGATATAATCAACATCCTGTCCCCAGGTTCGTGCGTTGTGTTGACTGCCTTTGGCACGACCGGAAGCCCTTTGCCAGACGACTTCATCAAGGAAATTTTCATGCCCAAATATCGCGTCCATCATCACCTTGATGTAATGGCCCGCCGTCGGGTCGCAGTGCAGGTAGATAGACCCGGTTGGCTTCAGGATGCCTTTCATCGGCAAGAGCCGCTGTGTCATGTAGGACAGATACGCTAGCAGGTTCGGGTTTGTCCGGCGAAGCGCATTCATCCACAACCGCCAGAACTCAACCGAGTCGTCCGATATCCCGGCTTCACGCATGATCACGGGCATCGTCCGCAATTCGCGCTCGCGTTCTTCGTCCAGCGACCACATATCGCTGAACGCCTCAATGTGAGCGGGCAACGGACGGCCAGTCTCATCCCTGTATATCGCGTTGTAGTCGCGCTGGGAATTGAATGGCGGATCAAGATAGATCAGATCCACGCTGCTCAGCAGCATTTCCTCCATGATGGTCAGGCAGTCGCCAAAATGGAGCCGATTCATGCCATCGCTCCTCGCAGGAAGGCGCCGAACGTGTTGTTATCGTCCATGAACAACGGAGCCATCTTCCGGCCGTAGTGATTGATGGGGAACCGTACCAAGCCGCTTGAGCAGCGCCCAGAAGCCCTCAAGCGTGTTCGTATGCGTTTCGCCGTCGGCGAGACGGCGTGATTGTAGCTTGCCTTCGCCGCGTTGTACGCCTTGTACTCATCGGTGATTAGGAGGATCGTCCCGGCCAGATTGACGGCTTGCTTCAAGAACTGAACGATCCCCTTTCCCGATAACTCGTCAGTAACGCGGGCCGTGACACTCCCCGCCGCGCTCCGCCGCTCCGATAACGGCTGTTTTGCTCGTGCCGCACCCGCGCTTGTTGGGCTTGTCATCGTCGCGGTTGTTTCCCTTTCGTGGCTTGCAGCCGACATAGGTTTCATCGGCCTCCCCGATCCCTTGCAGCATAGGCGCTTGATCCGCGGCCATCGCGACGCGAATGCGTTGCTGAATGTAGAGCGCGGTCTGCGGGGTCAGTTCGACATCCCGCGCTAACTGGTAGCTGGATAAGCTCTTCTTAGCATTGGCCATTAGGCCAATGCTAAGAAACCATTTCTGTAGCGGAATGCGAGTCTTCTCGAATATCGTCCCAGACATGACATTAAAGCTAGCATGGCAATCGTGGCAATTCCACCGACCCACACGATCACCGTCGCATTTTCGAGCGACGCGGGCACTTCCACATTTAGGGCAATGCGGATTGTCGCCCCAGCGGATTGACTCAAGATGGCTGATGCAAGCTTGTTGATCAGGAAATCGGCGAAAAATCGTAATTAGGTTCATAGCGTTTCTCCCTACAAACCTAATGTAAGCCTTCCCCTATTTCGTGTCAAGCCCATAACTTGGTATTCCGTCTTTTATGCGTTAAGGGGGCATAACCCAAACTGGTCGCGCACAGCGAACCCTACACTAACCGTTTGATCATTAGCAGAGCCCCCTGTGTGGACCCTTCCTGAATGTCAACACTACCTAATCCTGGTAGAGCAAACCGCATCCTATGGACTCATAGAGACCGGGCACTCCTACGCTCCTGGCGTCGGAAGCTTTGGATCGCAGGCAGTGCTCCCGCCATCAGCAGACCAGCCGTCAGCCACAGGGGCCAGAGCACTGGCTGGTTCCACTCCCGACGCAATCGCTCGCGCTGTGCTGCATCGACCCGACGGTATTTGAGGGTATTATTGGCCATCAGGTTAGGCTTCAGGTTTCCCACCCAATCATGGTGCAGGCTAAATGCCTTGGGATGGAAACCCCACAACCATGGGGCATCCCGCCGGGCGATAGTGATCATCGCGTCAATCAGAGCTTGGCGCTCGGGGCCGTTGTCTATGGTTTTCATCTGCTTGAACAGGGCATCGAAGCGCGGATTGGCGTAGTTGGAGCTATTCACCCCGCCCCCCGCCACCATGCTATTGGGGCCATAGAGCAGGAACAGAAAGTTCTCCGGGTCCGGGTAATCTGCGGTCCAGCCCCAGGTGAAGAGCTGCCCAGTACCCTTGCGCATCTTCTCCTGAAAGCGGTTGTAATCTGTCGCCCGTACCACGAGTTGGATACCGAGCTTCTTGAACTGTTTGCGCAGCCAGCTCAAGCGCGCCTTGTCGTCCGGCCCTGAGGCCACGGCCTCATAGTTCAGGCTCAAGGCCTGGCCCGTTGCCGGGTCCCGACCGCGCGGATAGCCTGCCTGGATTAGCAGGTCTTGCGCTTCGTCCAAACCGCGGCGCACGGTCCGTCCGTCCTGCCAGACGTAGACGTAAGGATTGGTCCCAGCCCCGCCTTCACGGTACCCGAAGATATCCGATGGGATCGGCCCCTGGGCGGCGATCCCCCGGCCGTTGGCGAAGATAGCGATGTATTCCTCGTAGTCGACGGCAATGGAGATAGCCCGCCGCAGCAAACGTGCGCGCTCCGAATTGCCGCCTATCACCGAATCACGCATGTTGAAGCCCATATAGGAAATGGACGTCTCCACCGCCGCCAGTAGCCCAATCCCTTTTTCCTGCATGCGTTCAGTCAGGACTGCCTCGCCCTGACCACTGAATTGGATTGCCTGATCGAAGGCATCGGAAGAGATACCCGAGCTATCGTAATAGCCTTGCAGGAACTTGTTCCAGTAGGGGATGTTCTCCTTATCCAGGCTGTAGACGGCGCGCTCAATAAGGGGCAAAGGCCGACCGGCGTCTGTCAGCAGCCCTGCTGCCGCGTCTGACGGCATACCCTCAGTGGGATAAATCTCGCCGTGAAAGTTGGGATTGCGTGCCAACACCATCCGCAGGTTGGGGTTGTTCTCTTGGAGCCAGAAGGCCCCGGTGCCCACTGGATACCAGTCCAGATTGATATTACGCTGTGCCATTCCAGGCTGCGCATAGAATCGGTCCGCCTCCCAGGGGATGGGAGCGAAGAAGGACAAGGTGAGCCAGTAGACGAACTGAGGATATTTGCCCTTGATGCGGATGCGGTAACTATATCTGTCTAGTACCTTGGCGCCGACGAATGGGATGTCCCGCAGATCCAGAAAGGGCCGCCCTCTACCTGGAATCGGCTCGGGTGCCGCCTGCTTGATACGCTCGGCCAGGCCGGCGAAGTCATGGATGTGCTCTCGCATTACTCCGGTGATCGGTGAGTGCAACCAGGGCACGGCCAGACGCTTGATCTGATAGACGAAATCCCCCGCCGTCAGCTCTCGGGTCCCCTGGTACGAGAAGTCGGACAGGCGGTTGATCCCGGCTAGATCCGCGGCCGTTAGATCCAGATAACGTGGTCGCCCCGCTGCATCTTGGGCGAAGGCGGGATGGGGCTGAAACCGGATCCCGGGCCGGATGCGAATCAGGTACTCGCTGTAGGCAACCTGTTCTGCAGGCGCATCGGCCGGGAGCGGCTCGCCCTCCGCATCCCAATAGGTCGGCACCGGCACCTGGGTGGCGGAGAGGGGTACCAGCTCATAGGGCCGCTTCAGAAAATGATACTGCAGCGGTGGCTCGTAGATCTGGGCGATAAAGGCGTACTCATTCGAGCTGTAGGAGCGCGCCGGGTCCAGGTGCTTGGGGCGCTCGGAGAAGGCGCTGTAGAAGACAGCGGCTCCCACCTGATCGCGCGGATAGGGATGGTTCCAAGGGGCATCGCCGCAGGCGCTCGGCAGACTCACCAGCAGCGGGGCCAACAGAAGACCAATCCGACGTACCATCGATCCCACTCCGTTTTCCTGCCCTTTCGCCTATACTTAACTTGTACAATTAATGTTTAAGGTCTATTTTCGGCTTATCCTGGTCCATCTGCGATTCGGTCTCGCCCGCGATCAAGCCGCCGCCCTACGGGGGGACCGGGTGTTCGGGAAAAGCCAAAACCAATGATCACACTTCAGCACTTGCCTTGTTTAGGCACTAGGGCATGTTGACATTTAAGCTGATAGACTACGCGCAACTCAGCTATTTCAGGAGAGGAGAAATGGTTCGCTCGAAATTGCGTGACGACCAATGGGAACGGATTCAGCAGTTGGACGGGTGCTACCTCGCGTTCGTGATGAGGGCCTCGATCTTGGTCTGTTTGGCTTGAATGTCAACACGCTCTAACCACTAGCCACCAAAGATTAGGATCGAAATACCATGGGTTTCCTACAAGATAAACGGATCCTCATCACTGGCGTCGCCAGCAACCGCTCCATCGCCTACGGTGTTGCGCGGGCCATGCATCGGGAGGGGGCCGAGATCGCCCTGACCTACCAGACCGAGAAGCTCAAATCCCGGGTCGAAGACTTAGCCGCCGAGTGCAGATCAGAGCTTGTGCTACCTTTGGATGTAACCAGCGACGATCAGATAGCCGCTGTCTTCCGGAATCTATCTGGCCATTGGGACGGGCTCGATGCCATCGTGCACTCGATCGGCTTCGCCCCCCGGGAGCAGATCGAGGGTGACTATATCGACGCCGTCACCCGTGAGGGCTTTGCCATCACCCACGACATCAGCGCCTACAGCTTCGCCGCTTTGGCCAAGGTTGGACGTGGGATGATGCAGGGACGCAACGGTGCCCTCTTGACCATGACCTACCTGGGGGCGGTGCGTGCCGTGCCTAGCTATAACGTCATGGGCCTCGCCAAAGCGAGCCTGGAGGCAAACGCCCGCTATCTGGCTGCCTCTCTAGGCCCGGAAGGTATCCGGGTCAACGCCATCTCCGCCGGCCCCATCCGCACCTTGGCCGCCTCCGGAATCGCGGATTTCCGGGGCATGCTCAAGCAGGTGGAAGAACGCACTCCCCTGCGGCGCAATGTGACCATTGAAGAAGTCGGCAACGCAGCGGCCTTTCTCTGCTCCGACCTGGCCTCTGGGATCACAGGCGAAATACTGTACGTGGATACTGGTTACCACATCTTGGGCCTCGGTTGAAACCCCACGCCGGTCTGCAACCCAAGTACAGATACCCCATCAAGAGCGCATTATGACTGCAAAAGACATCATCAGCCGCGCCGTGCTCAAGCGGCTCACCACCGATTTGGCGCACTATCTCCTCGAAATCGACGGCGAAGAGTTCCTGCTGCATATCTAGATTGCCAATAATAATGCTGCGGTACTATACAGACATTCGCCTTGCCGGCCACTCCAGAACGAGCTAGCAGTTCCTGATCTACATCGGCTCTGACCACCTCAGACTATGCCAGTGGGCTCTCGAAGATCCGTAGCTGCTCGGCTACTCGGCTACCGCTATGGCTGGACCTGCATCAGGCCGACTGTGTCGGCCTACTGGCCAGGACAACCCCAATGCCCTGGTGTTGGCTGTGCTGTGCGACTCTGGGGATCCTAGACCCCAGGAGGTCGTTGCCTATTTAAGGAGGCCAAACACATGCTGACCGAAATCAATGTTAAGCGGTTGCCGTCTTTCAGCATTGGCTTTGAACGTGGCGAGAAAAAAAGGTTTAGAAAAAGGCCTGGCAAGAGGTGTAGAAGAAGTTTTGGGAAAGGGTATGGAAGGCAAGGCACAGGTTGTACATCATTTGCTGAACCAGCTTGGGGTTGCGGAAGTTTCCGATCTGTTCGGTCTACCCATGGAAGACGTGGGGCGCATCGCCGCACAGGGAAATAGGGAAATAACAACGATTCAGCGTACAGTAGGCATTGATGTGCGTCCCGGACCGGGCTAGGGGACATAGGGGACAGGATGCTGTTGTCGCCCTCCGCCGACGGTGACTGTACCCCAACCGGCACTTTGATCGCAAAAAGGTTCAGACTGCAAAGGCACTACGGGCGTAAAGTATGGTCGGTGATGTAACTGGCATCCCGACCCTACATGAACTCCTTGACGTTTTTAGGATACCCTCGGTTACCACCCGGAAAAATACGAAGGGGATAACATGGCTAAACTAACAACGAACCTGGCCTTCGCCACTGGTGCCTTGGCGCTCGCGCTTTCAGCCACCGTGTCTGCCGGCGACACCGCCGCTGCAGACATGCTCGCGGGTGCCTGCTACGGTTGCCACGGCACGAACGGCAGCAGTTCTGGCCCGGCCGCGCCCAGTATTGCTCAGATGGAAAAGACGGCCTTTGTCGAAGCTATGCAGGCATTCCGCAGCGGTGATACCTACGGCACCATCATGGGCCGTATCGCCAAGGGCTATACGGATGAAGAAATCGAACGGATGGCCAGCCACTTTGCGGTCCGGAAGTTCATCCCGGCCAAACAGAAATTTGACGCGGCGGCGGCCAAGAAAGGCGCCAAGCTCCATGATAAATACTGTGAGAAGTGCCATGAAGAAGGCGGCAAGCCGATCACGGGCGAAGACACCGAGTACTTCCTGCTGGCCGGCCAATGGGTCCCGTACTTAGAGAATACTATCGCCGATTTCCGCGCCGGTCGTCGTGAGATGCCCAAGAAGATGAAGAAGAAGCTCGACAAGCTGATCGAAAAGGCAGGTGATAAGGGCCTGGCAGCCATCAACGCCTTCTATGCCAGCCAGCAGTGAGTTAAGGAGGAATAGCACCCGTGAACATGAATCGTCGCGATTTCGTCAAGGCCGCCGGGGCCGCTACCGCTGTCGGCATGGTCGGCATTCCACACTTGGCCCTGGGCGCCGGCAACAAGAAAGTAGTCGTTGTTGGCGGGGGTAGCAGCGGTGCGACCGCCGCTCGCTACATCAAGCTGGCGGATGCGTCGGTAGACGTCACCGTCATTGAGCCCAACACCCATTACCACACCTGCTATATGAGCAACGAGGTGCTTGGTGGCGACCGCAATATCGACACCATCAGGTTCGGCTACGACAAAATCAGGGCCATAGGGATCCAGGTCATTCACGCGACCGCCGAGCGAGGCGATCCGGTCGCCAAAGTCGTCAAGGCCGGTGGCAAGAACTATGCCTTCGACCGCTGCCTCGTCGCTCCCGGTATCGATCTGCTCTACGACCGGATTGAGGGCTACAGCGAAGCGGCCAGCCGCAAACTACCCCATGCCTGGAAGGCCGGTGAGCAAACCAGACTCCTGCACGCCCAACTTGAAGCGATGCCCAACGGTGGCACCATTGTCATCGCCCCGCCCCCGAATCCCTTCCGCTGCCCGCCTGGCCCCTACGAACGCGCCAGTCAGATAGCCCACTACTTCAAGCAGCACAAGCCCAAATCCAAGGTCCTGATCCTGGACGCCAAACAGAAGTTCTCGAAGCAGGACCTGTTCACCCAGGGCTGGAAAGAACTCTATGGCTTCGGCACCGACCAGTCCATGATCGAGTGGCAACCAGGTCCAGACGCAGCTGTGGTCAAGTTGGATGCAGATAGCATGACGGTGGAAACCAGCTTCGGCGACGAAATCAAGGCTGACGTCCTGAACATCATCCCGCCGCAACGGGCCGGCAAGATCGCCCAGGTCTCGGATCTCGCGGATGAGAGCGGCTGGTGCCCGGTGGACAAAAAGACCTTCGAGTCTGCCAAGTACCCAGGCGTACATGTGATCGGCGACGCCTGCATCGCCACTAAGATGCCTAAATCCGCCTACGCGGCCAACAGCCAGGCCAAGGTGTGTGCGGCTGCAGTAGTCGCCATGCTTAAGGGCGAGGAGCCGGGAACCCCCTCCTATATCAACACCTGCTACTCCATCATCGGGAAGGACTGGGGCGTCTCGGTAGCCGCGGTCTACCGGCTCAGCGAAGACGGTAAGACCATCGCCGAGGTCGAAGGCGCCGGTGGCCTGACCCCCATGGATGCCTCCCCTGAAGCCCGGCGGCGCGAAGTGCAGTACGCCCACAGCTGGTTCAAGAATATTACCGCCGATATCTTCGGCTGATGATGGAGCCGTGGGGTGAGTCACCGGTTTCCAGGGAAAGGTATGAACTGCAAAAATGTCAAGGACGTAAAGTAGCCCCCTTGCAGGTGCCCAGCCTGGTAACCCTGCAATGCCGGTAGTAATACGGCCCTGAATGATTTGTCGCGAACCCCCCAAATAGGATCGGAGGCAATTCCTCCGCGTTGCCGTCGTGCAGTGGGATGAGAAGGCGATGTGGTGATTCGATGACCCCTTCCTGGGTGGGACCTACCTGCCGGATATGAGTCATTACGCCGCTGTTCGCCGGTTGCCAGCTCGTTTCTTTCATGGTGAATCGGGCCCATCACGCGGATATCTGTGAAACCAGCGGCGGCATGGGGACCGGGGCAATGGGCGGCGGATGTTCTGGGATCCAGACCCATATGACCAAAACACCTCTAACACCTGATTGAGGTGCTGGAAATCCACTTCCCCATGCGCGTCACAAAGTACGCTCTGCACCGCAAGTCCGGCGGACCAGGACGACCCGGCCCGGAGTCTACTCAATAACCGCGAGTTGCTGGAAAAGGTCACCTTGGAGGTGGTTGCTGAAGACCGCCTGCGGATCGAGACGCCGGGTGGTGGCGGTTGGGGTGAGGTCCGACCGGCAGGATTGACTGACCTTGCCTTGGGTGTAAGTCGGGCAAAGCTGTGGGTACTCTGTTCCCGAGTAAGCCCAATTTAAATGGTGATCGACAAAAAGTTGTCTGTGATGCATAGAGTTGGCTTAATCGGCAGCCAGTCTCGGTTGGTGTGTAGAAGCGACGGCTGTCGAAGGGTGTTCAGTTCTTGAGCATGGCGTGGATGCATGTAGTAGTTTACGCATGACGGCACAGACAGCCTGGAGTTTCTCAAGGCCGCGTTTCTCGATGAGCTGGGGTAGTAAGGCCGTGTTGAGACCGTGGTGTACGGTGCTCAAAGCAGACATATAATGAGGGTAATGCGCAGGTAGCGGTTGCCAGCTCTTGATGCGGTTCGCGGTCAGGGTTGGTGTAGTTCTGCTACAGCGTACCGCGCTCACCCCATCCTATGGGGGTTTAGGAGCGCAATATGCGTGAGCAATCAGAACAGACGCCCGCAGCTCCTCTGCTGTCCACTACATGGCGTATGCTTCATGGAAGCTATGTACCTCTTTGCCGCAGTTGATATTGATGTGCGGCCGTTTGCTTTTATTTGCGGATGAGTTTTTCGTGAGTATCCGGTTGGCTCGATATTACTGATAGCTATAAAGCATCTGAGGAGAACCGAGATGTTGAACTGGGACGATCCATTAGCCTTTGTGTCGAACCGGCACGGGAGTTCTAAAATACCGCCACCGGCTGAGTTGCCGAGATCGGTATCCTATGATTCATACCCCATCGGTGACGAACATGTTGGGCTTCAGGCCCGCGATACCGTTGACCCTATGCCACTGAGCCAGGGTGCAGTTGCCGACGATGCTCCGACGACTACCACAGGTACGGCACCGGTGGTGGATCCGAACCCGTTGCCAGTACAGCCGGATTTGGTAGCCTGGGGGGCAGCTGCCTCTGGCGCTGGTGCCAGCGGCCTGCCAGACCAGCCCACCGATCTAACGGTTGCGGGTGGTGCCACCGGCCTGGAGGGCCTGGAGATGGGTGCCAGCCGGGTGCAGGTGGACGACAAGCGGATTATCAACTGCCGTGCCGACCTGAATCAGCTCGTCCCCTTCAAGTATGACTGGGCCTGGCAGAAATATCTAGATGCCTGCGCCAACCACTGGATGCCGCAGGAGATCAATATGAACGTGGACATCGCCCTGTGGAAGAACCCCAACGACTTGACCGAGGACGAGCGCACCATCATCAAGCGCAACCTGGGCTTTTTCTCGACCGCTGATTCCCTAGTGGCGAACAATCTGGTGCTGGCCGTCTACCGGCATATCTCTAACCCGGAGTGCCGCCAATATCTGCTGCGTCAGGCCTTCGAGGAGGCCCTGCACACCCACGCCTACCAGTACGTGGTGGAAAGCCTGGGACTGGACGAAGGCGAGATCTTCAATATGTATCGGGAGGTGCCGGCCGTGGCACGTAAGGCAGAATGGGCGTTGTCCTATACCCAGTGCCTTGCCGATCCCAATTTCAACACAGGCACCCCGGAGAACGACTGCAAGCTGCTGCGGGAGCTGGTCGCCTTCTACGTCATCTTCGAGGGTATTTTCTTCTATGTAGGCTTCGTCCAGGTCCTGAGCATGGGCAGCCGCAACAAGATGACCGGTACCGCTGAGCAGTTCCAATACATCCTACGCGACGAGTCTATGCACATGAATTTCGGGATCGACGTGATCAATCAAATCAAGCTCGAGAACCCGCATTTATGGACCGAGGAATTCAGGCGGGAGCTGGTGCACATGATCCGCGACGCCGTCAGACTGGAGAGCCAATATGCCCACGACACCATGCCCCGCGGCGTGCTAGGCCTGAACGCTTCCTTGTTTGATGAGTATCTGCAGTTCATCGCCAACCGCCGCTGTGCCCAGATCGGTCTGCCAGAGGAGTATCCGAGGGCGACCAACCCCTTCCCTTGGATGTCCGAGGTGTTGGATCTGAAGAAGGAGAAGAACTTCTTCGAGACCCGCGTCACCGAGTACCGTACCGGCGGCAGTCTGGTCTGGGACTGACAGTAGTCCTGAATAATTTAGCGCGGTTTGAGGGACTGGATGGGTTGCGTTACACCACGTTCGGCTCTGTCGCTGTACCTCGGGATCAGGCAGTGCTGGGCACGGGTCATCTATTGATGCAGTTTGCCGCCGGCGTTAGGGGCTGTTGACATTTATCTGAACGTGGGCGATTGCAAGGAATTTTGCGTGCTGACCAAGCGTGGTGAGGAAGAATAGTCGGCCCATCTCGACGAGCCGCAATGCCGTCAGTGTGGGAAAGGGCTGCAGTCGGACTGTGAACGAAGGGTGTCAACAGCCCCTAGCATGATTCTGCTATGATATATTATACTTGTTTCTGTAGTACGTGACTACTCAAAAGCGGGGTCAGTGCAGACAGGCGACACGTTAAATCCAGAAGCCTTGTAATCCTGTCCTATTCGGAGCTCGCGACAAATCATTCAGGATTGCTTTGCGTTCATTTATAGACGCGCTCGATCCAGGCTCTATGCAGCATTGTTCGGCGTGATCCGAACAGGTTCTGGCATCTAACACTGACTGGGAAACCAAGAGGCCCGGTGACTTTGGTCACTGGGCCTCTCCCTTATGGTAACTCGTCATGAGAAAAGCCAATGACATAGGTAAAATATTCTATTAAGTGACGATACCCTTTATCTTATCAATCCATTCTCTATAGGATCTTAACATAGTTTTGGATTTATTTTCATCGCTCTGCAACATGGTATAAATTCGATAGTTCATTGAGAGACGTATTCTCAAACTAGGCCACCTGGCAGGCCATTGCTCGCGAGAACATATCGGTGAGAACATCGAGCCGTCACGGTTGCTCCTTTGATTACACTGAGAAGAAGTCGCCTACGGTGAGGTTGACTTTGGACTTTGGTACTTAGAATCTGCAATATCCGTACAATTACCAGGTTCGTAGGGTTTCTTAGTATTGTGGGTTCCTAGGGTTTCATGCCAGTCACAATCTCTAGGTTTCTTTTTATTCCCTCTTTACTCACCATGCGTCCATTATTTCAGCAGTCTAGAATCGCTATCATTCACCCAAGCGTGATTTCCTGGTTGTTAGATCAAGCATTCTGATCTCGTTGATCAGGGCTGCACCCTGAGTTTTGCAGCCAGTTCCCGTTAGGGTCATGGTAAACCCGATATATCGTGGGAAATCATCGCATTGCGTGATCGGCGTGACTAGCACGTGGTCAAGACTAGTGCGGGGCACGTCCCTTTTTGTTCGTAACCTACTGTGGGATTAAGAGGCACATGAACTACGTTACCACGGCCGAAAACAGCCATCACCATACCTCTTGCTCCATCGGCTCCGCCGTATCCCACAAATCAAGGTCAGTGGGTGGCACAGCCTTCGGATCGCACTGCGCAAGCAAATCGGGCAAGATAACCTGCACTTGCGGGCCAACACGATCTTTCCTTCATTGGTCGTATTGAGCGTCATGGATTGGCCTGCCGACAAACCGAGGTCCTTCAGAACCGGAGGGGGAGTACAGCAACGGTGCTGTTCCTGTATTTGCGAAGCACGATTTCCATCGCATTACACGTCTAACCCTGTTAAACAGGGGTGTATATTTATACCCATTTGCTCACCTGTCGCTAAGATGTCAAACAACGTCCTGGGTAATGAGATTTCGGGTGATACGGATGGTGCTGGTTCTTGCCCGGCCTCGCGTTTGAATGTGACGTCGGTACCGACTCCCCCATCCCCCCATTCCTTGTCCTCACACTAGAAGGGGAAGTTGCAGACCCCCATTGCCCACCCAAAACTTCGGGGAAGAAGCCACAGCCGAAGCTCTTGGCAGTACCGCAGGCGGTCAAGCACACGTCCGGCATCAAATCGAACTTCCTTTGGGACAAGACATCCTACGTACTGGGTGTCTCGCGACGGGTAAGGCACCACAATTCTCCCCCGATATGCTCGACGCTAACCTGGTATTCCGTCTTGACGGCGAACCAAGCTACATCCATGAGCGACTGGCAGCTCACGATTTGGTTGATTCATGCGACACTCCGCGTATCGGACCACCGTGCGGGGCGCCCGTCTCTGGCTGGTGGGTGGGGCTGGTCCGATCTCAAAGTGCATTGGGAGAGAGAGGACACTAAGAATCCAGCCTGTGTGTATGGCCCTGTACGGCTTTCTAGCGCGTTTGCAGAGCCTTCTAACCCCCCCCTAAACCTGCCTTTTTACAGGGGTATTCTTCCCAGGCGGTGTCGTGCTTGTTGTGCGCCCTGCAAGGTGGCGCGTACAGGGAAAAGGACCGCCTTGTATCAAGGCCGGACGCTGGATCTTCTACCACCCGAGGATGTCAAGCTCGTTCAGGTTAAACGGCCTCCCGAGGCGTAGGGAAGCCAGGAAGCAGCGCAAACAGTGCACCGGAAGCCCAACACTGGACTTCTAATCCCGGTGTGAACAAAACCCCACTAAGGGTCCCCGGGAAAGGGCTGGGAACGCTGTCAGGACGGCCAGAACATACAGTAAGCGGGAAGATGGCCAGAGAATGCACCCTTGCCCTGGGATGTGCTGTTTCAACGGGACGGGGCGCGGTAGAGCGTCGCCTGGTGCACCTTGAACAACGTGGCTACCTCTTTCACCGGGGCACCCTTGCTCGACCAGCGCACGACCGTGGCTGAGCTGCTTAGCCAAGAGCAGCGGCTTCGGCCCAAACTTCACCCCACGCGCCCACGCCGTCTTTCACCCCTTGCGCGTGCGCTTAGCGATATCCAACAAATCCCTGGAGCTCCGCACTAACCGGTCGAGCTGCGTGACGACAACCACATCCCTGACCCGAAGGTAATCGAACGATCGCTCCACTTTGGGCCGGTCTCTCTAGGCGCCGGTGATCTGCTTGGCAAAGGTACGGAGGCACCATGTCTGCTACAGCTCTGCCCATTGCTTCGTCAACTCTTGCCTATCCGTGTTTACGCGGGTGTAGCCAAACAGTAAGCACGTGGCAGGCTGACCCGCGGGACGAAAACCTCCTGTGAGCCACAGAAGCCTCTAGAAGCCCGCTCCCGTTGCCAAGCCACCAGGACCATCGATACCATTTCATAGCCGCAGGCAATAGGGATGCCAAGCTAGATAGCAGCATGAGCATGACGGTTAGAAGGTTGTGGCTGGGTATGAAGCTGCCCGTATAGAATCTCCCCAGTCACGCTCTCGGGTAAAGCCTATAAGTACTCGTAGAGGGTAGGCTTGCGGTGGCGGTTCCATCTGTATCTCTATCTGTACACGTTGGTTTGATCTAGGGCGCGGGTACGGGTGCATCATCTGTACCCTGCTAGGGAGTACTCCCAGCTAGGTCGCCGCCGCCTGAACCGACACCCCAAACCAGGTCATTCTGTTTACTTTCGACTGCATCCTACCCACCACGGAGGTTAGCCTGTTTGATTTAGCATATGCCCTCTCGTAAGCCTTTTCTTTTCCCTTCGCCGTTTTCTGTCTTCGGAATTTCCTAGTTTAAGGTCTTGATATTTTACCCCATATAGTTCTACTGATTCTCATCAATCGATAAGAGCAGTCTGTGCAGGATGGGATGTCATGAATATCATGCGGGTTCTCGATC
>Ga0056114_1000227_pt1 | contig 16933 bp, 11 predicted proteins | sample WorMetHERISLAND1_FD_77005 | JGI IMG/M metagenome (GOLD analysis project Ga0056114, IMG submission 77005) | Marine gutless worms symbiont microbial communities from Max Planck institute for Marine Microbiology, Germany - Olavius loisae HERON... ...
GTCATGGACAGCGTCCAGACACTTATTTTCAAGACTGGACGGTGCCCAGGGCTGGATGGTGTCCAGCCACTTCTTGGGCCAATGCAGCCTGGACGGCATACACTAGTAAAATTAGTAAAATTGCTGCCACCAGATATCAGATTTTAAGGCTAAAATCCACCAAATTCAATTTACGCTTGGGCTTCACCCCAGACCCTGCTGGGGGAGCTTACAGTGCTCCCCAGACTGCCTCGCTGTATTTAAGGGGTCTACTTTTAAGTGGATGGAGGGGAAGGGAAGGGATAGGTGAAGGAAAGGGGATAGTTGGGACGGGAGGAGGGTTGCCCCTCCAATTGGGGACTGGATCCAGCAGTGAAGGAGGGGAGGGAAAGGAGAAGGGCAAGAAGGGGGCATGGGTATCAGATGACCAGTGTTGACGTGGTGGAACTGACTTGTGTGAAATGGGCCTGATGTTGATGTGAGCTGTGTGTGACATGGTCATGATGTTGATGTGACGCAGGACCTGCTGCAGTTGCAGTATGATGGCGTCGCCATTATGAGAATGTTCGACCGAGCTCAAGTCAACGTCAACCTTCTTATCTTCCTACTCAACCGCAAGTTCTTCGGCAAGAAATAAGAGCTGCACGGAATTGAGTTTTGTTACTCGATTTAACACTGAGCTCATCGGATGATTGGAATATCACCATTTCTCTATCAGCAAGGTCTCCGGTTATTTTATATCACTGGAAGCAAAATTGTGTAGATGTCAAGCATAATCTCCCGAGAAGCGGTTTTGATCCTTCAGTTGAGTTTTGCTTTCAGGAGCTGAGATAATTGATGAAAGGGTTTGTCAAGTCTTGTCGGAAACTGTGATGACTTTTGACTTTCAGTGAATGCTCGGTGACTTATGGCTCAGTGGATTGAACGGGAGAGACTGAGACATATCAACGTTCACAACTGAAACATTTGTATTTATATATCTTTAGTAAGTTAGTAATTTCTTCAAAATATTTTGCCAAGATATGACTGCGTTTGAGTTTAATTTGTCGTGCCTTACTAATGACAGTGTGCTCAATGAGTGACAGTGCTTTAACAAGATCGTGGTTTTGTGTGTAAATAAATCACTTGCTGCTGACGTGACTAAAGCCTCAGACACAAGACGACATTAATCGTGCTGTTATTCTCATTGTGCGTTTCAACGTTCATTCCGTTGCGGGGTTGAGATGGTAATTGTTTGTATGTTTGTTGTACGAGTACTGCAGTAACAGTTTGACTGAGTGTGATCATGTGTGGATCAGTCGATGTCATATCACAGTGATCACCACATGTCGCTAGTTGTATGTCTCTGAGCAATAGCTTGATCGGAGTGTATGTTGACCGCCATGGGTCACGTGACCAGCGGGCAGCACTGTAGCGGCTCATTGTTGATAAAACTGAGAGTGGTCTACGATACTCTAGTCTACACTAACTGTGTTTAGTGAATGGCTCCACAGGGGGTACCGCAGCGGCAGTCCCACCGCCGTTCCGGCTTAGCGACCCGGCCCCTAGTCACCCCATTGTGTAGACTAGGGGACTTGTTGTATTTTGTTGTTTGACTTTCTGGGTTTTCCTTTGTAGCTTTTTCCTTCATATAACCTATATTGTGTTGGCGGGGATGTAAAACACTGCTCAATCCAATGCAATCGAATGGCTCCAAATAATTGAGCCACGAGAATTTATTCGGAGCCTTGAGGGGTATGTACACTGTTCATCCTTCTTACTGGTACAATAACTTTGCAAAATATTATGCCATACTATAATAATTTTTTGGCATAAAGATGCACAAAAGAATATCACGCCACCTGTGTTTGATATTCCTTGTAACATCGAAAACTAAGAACCAGCTTATCAGATTTGTTATTGTTTAGTAGCAGTCAACAACGTACAGTGATCATGCGACTGACCAGTGGCAAGTTCGTTTAATGCATCATGTGATAAAGCCAAAAAAAACATTTTGAACACATGTTTCGATGTGCTGTTCCACAACTGTCAATAATTTGTTATGAAACTTATGTTACAGTTTTTTTGTTTCACGAGTTTTTAACCAATAATGACTGTAAAAGTTTTTGAACAATTGTGACGTTTTTTGAATTTCGTACTGTGAAAATACTTTGTCGGCAAAGGTGTTTGTTACGAATATGTAGTCAGATGCCGTTAGCATGCTCCTGCCCGCGAACGAACGACTGTAAACAACGCCATGTTGCTATGGATTGCAATCCCGGGCCGTTTCTCCAATTCCAGGATTTGAGATCATAGGTGGATTTATATGGGGTCAAGGGAGCCATGCCCACCCAAGATGCCAAAAGTCGCCCTTTGCTTTCCCTATGTAAAGTATAGCAAACTCATGTTTGCTTCTCTTGTTTGCGTCGTATTTGCTTGTATCCGTTGAATTTTAAAACCTACAGCCAAAATACCCCCAAAATGCACCATTTTCAACATGGAAATTAAAAAATGTTCTGGGAGGGGCACTGTCCCAGGACACACTCTTCCCACACCCAACCCCCCTCGGCACCTCGACACTCGCGCCTTCAGCGCTTGACTTGGCTCCCAAATGCAATTCCTGAATCCGCCTATGTTCGGGCTTGACGAATTTCTAATCCCTGGATCCCGTCGAGATTAGGCAAGCTACCAGTATACATGTACTAGCATTACACTACGCAGTGGCCCTGTCGGTCCTGTAGGACGCTGATATGCATCTGGCACACAACGTAAATATGATGTAATTGTAGTGAAACGCACGTCCCCTTCTGTAACGTTGGTGAATTGTGATCACATATATTGAGATAGTTGTAAAGTAATTTCACTCATTAATGGGGTAGGCCTGATCCTTCCCCTACTTGGGGGTCCTAACACCGTGCGAAAACTCGAAGGTTACATGTTATTGTCTCGGGAACAATGTAGAGTGAGGTTTTTACCTGTACCTCGTCATTTTCTGAGAAAAGGTGCAAGATAAGATCACCGTATTATTGATACACTAATAGGAACTCGTGTACGACGATTCGATTGGTGCAAAACAGTGCTTAAAGTAACTTGAAATTCATACTACACTGTGTTCAGAAAAAAACACCCACTCATATTTTATTTCATATCTCCATGAAGAATGTGTAGATTTAAACAAAAATTGCAGTGAATGTACCTAAGGAACGGTAGATTCCGACAATGTAGAAATTAGATATTCATTGCTGCCGATGACGTCATTATGACGTCACATTTGTATACGTTTGTAAATAAGGACCTCCAGACAGAACACAGCCTTATTTCACAGCATAATTCAACGACTGATAATTATAAATATATAACATCAACAAAAATATTACTAAGTCACTAATGAATTAAAATGTCATAACTTATGCTCAAAATATCCGCCTTTCTCTTTAACACAAATGTGAATTTGCACGAGTCACCAACAACATTCAGTTGCTGTAACATTATCTCGCATCATCCACGGTGATCGAACTTAATCTGGTTTATGAATGAAGAGTTGTTTAACGTTAAATTGTCTTAGATTCCACCACATAATACACGATACGACCGCGTCTATGCACCAGCAAGTACCCTGTTCTCGCAAAAATGATATCGTGGACTCATGGCTTATTGCGTGCAGTAAACTCGCTCCAAATTTAGCCAGACAAATCTGACGTCATAATTACGTCATCGGCCGCAATGAATATCTAATTTCTACATTTTCAGTATCCATCTTTCCTTGGGTATATTCACTGCAATTTTTGTTTAAATCCACACATCACTCATAGAAATATGAAAGAAAAAGTGAGTGGGTGTTTTTTTTTCTGAACACAGTGTACATACCAATCACCCTGTCTTCCCCTCATCTCTCCCCAACTTTCGCCTCGTTGAACATCTCTTCTGTCCCCTCCCATCCATTTCTCTTCTCCTGTCCCTGCTTTCATGTCGCATCTGTCCCTCTCGTCATGTCTTAATCGCGGCATGCAGGAGCAGAGTCTGTAGTCTGCAGGGGCGTATTTAGGGGCCTCCGTCTGTCACTCACCCCTTTCAGCCGACTCTAACTTTTAGCCGCCTGTCGTCGTCGTCGCTGTCTGTCGTCTGTGACGTGATGTATTCTGGCTAAACGATGCGTCCTAGATTGGCACCAAAATGAATGCCGTTGACCTTTGTTTAGAGGTCGTATCAAGGTCACGTCAACCATTGCGTTACATTTGATGTTGAATATCTCGGAAACCGTTAAGAGATACAGGCTTGGTTCCAAAGGACCACCAATGGGAAATGGCATATGGGATATCAAATGGTCACGTGACCGACGACGTCACGTGACCTTGAAAGGTCAAACTCGTGACCCCAATACGCTTAGAGCGCAATACATGTTATCTCGAAAACGGCTGGTGATGGAGAGTCCGTTCCAAAGGACTAACATTAGGAAATGGTATATGGGCCATCAAATGGTCACGTGACCGATGACGTCACGTGACCCCCAAAGGTGCTGCGAGGCAATACGGTCGGCTATCCATTCCTAACGAGAGCTTGGCTTCTCGATGATGGCATTTTTGCCGTTTTACGAATTTTTTCTTCCAGAACATCGAAATTTAGACATTCATTAACAAAACAGCTTCATAGCTTCTGGGGACAACTGGGGGACTTCCGTCGCTCAGACTCAATGTCGTGCTCCCAGCGGAGTCGCCGTCTAGGGCCAGGGGAAGATGGCGAAAAGACTGCCACATGGACAGAATAAGAAGCCAAGTTGCCGCTATGGTAGCCGACTGTAGTCATATACTAGCCTATCAAGTATAGCATCTCCAGCTGTCGAGATATTGGGCTCTAAGCGTATTGGGGTCACGAGTTTGACCTTCAGGGTTACGTGATGTCATCGGTCACGTGACAGTTTGATTCGCCGCGTGCCATTTCCTATTGGTGTTCCTTTGGAACCAATGCGTCTATCTCTAACTCTAACGCTTTCCGAGATATCCTATGGCGAATGTGACACAATCGTTGACATGACCTTAAACGACCTCTAAACAAAGGTCAAGGTCGTTCATTTTGGTATCAATTGATTCCGCATGTACGACTTCCTATAGACTGTCAATAGTAACTTTTGCTCTAGTACGCACTCTTAGCCACAATACATTACATAGGACTACGTCAACGGTCAAAGATGACAGACTGACGTCACGCAACATTGTAGTTGTAGAATATGCGCGACCGCTAGTACGGCTAAAAATTGCGGTTTTGTCGATTTTGTTGTTAATGGTAACTGACAGGCAAATTCTTTCATCACACGTCGGTTTATTTAGCTGTCACGCTACCACTATAACACATTTGCTTGTCAGAAGTCAGAACGCAAGGATGTGTAATAGTAAACCTAAGTAAGCACACATACATTCGGTGTAACGGTCCTGCCCATCGAAATATGTCGTTCAACTTCACTTGGACTGCTTTAGTGTGCAGTTTGCGTTTCGACTCGTGCCGATTCATTGGTCAGGTTAATAGTAAACAAAATATCACAGTAAATCGAATTGCTGCGCATCACTTTTCGCCTTGTGTGCATGTGAAGAATATTTAATACTGCAGCTGATTCTGACGTCATGCGTAAACAGTGGCCTGTGTAAATCATAATTGTGATCAGATAAGGTGTGGTTAGTCACGATTCGCTATTGTTGACTGTGACTCAGTCTTTTATCTTTTACCTGCTTATTTACTTACTTACTTATTGGCTGTTTGCTGTGAGCTCTACCGATGTAATACCCAGTCGTCGCCAGCTGCTATATATTATGGTATTTGTTGTTGTTGGTTGTTATGGTGCGACGTTGAGAGCTAAACATGCTTAGTCATAGTGATAAGCGGCTAGAGTGAAGTTTCATGGCCGCTACGGTGTTCTTAATGTGGATATAACTGGTAGCTTTTGTTGTGATTTTGAGTGTAGTTGTTTAGTTTTGCAACGGGAAGGGCATGGGGAGGGGCAAAGCCAACCATCAGCTTAAAATTACTAAAAAGTAAAACTAAATAAAATTAAAGTCACACTTGTTGTTGTTGTTGTTGTTGTTGTGACGCACACAATAACACCCGTAAATCTTTACTCGTCTCTCAATGTTGAGTTTAGCAACAGATATTTATGGGTATGACCATTAACTGCACCGGGCAACACCGGACCTGTACCAGACTGCAGTCGTCGTCTTGGTTCATGCTTTTGATGTGCTGAAGTATTTATCTCGTGTGTGGCAGCATTTGCCGTGAACCCCTGGTGCTTGGGCTTCAACTGAATAAGCACGAAACATCGTATATGTCCATGCCGACTTTGAAGCCAACAACTCATAACGAGCATCGACTGGAGTTCATTCTTTTGGTCTGTTGTGGATAATTAGCTTGCATTATGCCTTTTAATTCTTCTCGTAACAGTCGTTGAAGCAAAATAATCAGTCATTTCTGGCCCAGTACGGGCCCGCTGCAGTTCGGTGCAGTTAATAATCACATCGCCAGATTCGCCATTTCTGCAAATGTGTATGACATCCATGACTCCAGTGAGCACATACTTAGCCATGATTAATTATGTAATTTACTATCACAATACAATAATTAATTTGTTTCCTGTTACAGCTCAACAGATTAGTACATGTTGGTCATAGTGTTATGAGTAAGTCTACAGAAACTTGGAAGGAAGTTGTTGAAAATTTGATTTGAAATGTTTGAAATGAAGTGTGTTAGATTACATCTAACACACTAGATCTAGGAACTAGGAACTTGTAGTCATTAAAAAAGGCCGATAGTTATTAGTTACAACTTACAATGACTGATCTGCACTGACTCACTGCACTGCACTGCCAGTGTCCTGTAACAGGGTTGTATTATGAAACTATTGTCTGCAAGTAAGTAAGTAAGTAAGGGATTTATATGTCACCAAAGTGTTAGAAGAGAATCAGGGCACACTGTTACCGGTAAGTGTTAATCCAGAGATGGTATTGTTTATGATGCCAGTACAATTAACTACAACCTTACTCTTGCCCTAGCAGCCACCTGCCTTTACAGTAAATGTTTTTGATGCTACGATACAATATGATACAATAAAAGGGTTTAATGTAGCTGAAAAGCTGATGGTGTGATTAGCTTAGTTTCACTCATGTAACCAAAAATTATATAAAGAAGAAACTATTTTAGTGTCAGTGCCCAGTAAGTTCGGTCCAAGTCCAAAATCCGTGAAGGCAGTCCCATACAGTAGCTGTTGATTGCTGTCGTTGTGTGATGATACATTGGTAGGAGTGTGCTCTGCTTGTACAGGTGAAGTATTTAGTACCTGTATTGCTCCAGGCATGAACTGGCAGATAGATGAGCACATTGGCGAACTGTCAGATGTGTTTCTGGAGGTCTGAAGAGCTCTGTAGTATGACAGACTATCCACGTCTGGGATAATGATGATGATACCAACCAACCCAGCATCAGCAGCCGCAGGAGAAGGCGATGTGGATGGACCGATATTGAATGGAGCAGTTGTAGTGAGTGGAGCTGAGAGTGTAGTGAATGGAACTTGTTACACGCCGGTCACCGACCCTGACAGCATCGCACTGCTGGCTGCTATGCATGAAGCCAACAGGTGAGTTGATTGCTGTCAGTCAGTCGTCTAACCTGCTGTCAGTCTGTGATGATCATCATGTACAGGTGTGCACAGGTATACACTGAAAGTGTCACATGACTGCTGGCAGATAACAAAGTCTTGTCAGGTTAAGACAATGACGACGTCACAACAATACACACAGTGATGACTTTTTTGCCGGCATTTGTATGTGTTGACAGGCATGTGTTGACATTTGTTGTATTATCTTCAGTTTTACTCATGCAATGTGATATCCATATTATTTGTTGCCAACTTAAACTCATCAAAAGACAGACAAGATAAAACTTTTTCAAAAATATTTGCAAACTGGCTTCCTGTCTCCATCATCCCCCCCACAACACTTATGCAATTTTTAGACTAAGTTCCTGCACACCTCTCCCCCGCCCAATCTCAGGAACCAAAAAGTTTGAATTATTTGTAAATTTTGTCCTCAATAAATACCTCTGTAATTCAAGTTTTTGTATTATGCATTATGTGATTATTATTGTTATCATCGTGTTTATTTGCACTTGTTACTTATTGTATTTTGAAATTGTTATTCAGCTATTTGGCTACTTAGCCACAAGTGTAAAATGTAACTCAGTTCAGTTTAGTTCAGTTGTCTTGTTTGTTGAGTCAGATTGTGCCGTTTGTAACAGTGAGTGAACTAAACTGACAGGTGAGTGAGTGAGTAAGAGTGCTTATATCCGGCGCACTTCAGTAAAAGTCACAATGTGCCACAACTCAAACAAACAAAAACGCCTTAAGTAATCGTCTATAATGTTCAAATGTAGTGCCTCTCCTCTGGATCTCTGTCGGTAGGTACATCTCGACACTGTGCTGTGGTGTCATGGTCTGATGTAGTTGTACGTTGATGCTGTGTAGACAACTGGAGGCTGACGACAGGTCAATGTCCATTCTGCCATCACCACTCAAGCAGCAGTCACAAGTGTCAGCGGAAGTGTCAGCAGCTGCTGGCGGCAGCGACTCTTCACTGACTGGTAACGTTGCTATTCTTATATAGTGACAGTCTCGCTCAAACAGAAACATCTTCAGAAGCCGTCTAAACTGTCCTATTTCAACGTGTGGCTGGCACAACTCCACTACTCCACAGCCATGGACGAGCCAGCAACCAAAAAGCTCCTGTCGCCAAGTCGCGTTCTTGTATGTGGGACAATACAAGTGTTGACGTCTGCAGATTGCAGTCGGTGTTGACCAGCATCTGAGACGAGCTGGCATTCCTTGTCCAAATACTGTGCCGTAGTGTTATGCAGTGCCCGATAGACATGGACAGTCAGCCTGAAGGGAGTATGGAGTGTACTATATATTGAGATGCTGTTACAGACCTGCCAAGGGTAGAGCGGTTTTGTCGTTTGTTGCTCCTGCTATTGACGTCTGTTATCACAGTCTCTGGTGTTCATATTGCCAACATAATAATAATAAGATGCTAAGATTACAGTGTCACTATCAATAACTGCAGGGCCACTTTACAAAGTCACACAAACAGTTCAGTTGTCAGGAAATGAAATGTTAAACAGGAAGGTCTTGAGTTCGCGGCAAAAAGTTAGGTAAGATGAAACTGTTCGCAGGGAGACCGGGAGAGTGTTCCATGATTGCGCTGCGGCCACAGGAAATGCCCGATCGCCGAGACTGGATCATCTGATCGCCAGCACGAACAGAGTCGACATAGAGCCAGATCGTAGACGACGACATGCCTCGGTGTCGGACTCAGGTGCAGTGTCTCGGCGAGTTACTGTGGGGCACTACCATGTCTGCAGGAAGTAGACTTGTGACTTGCTAATGTTGGTGATTCAATACTGTACAGCTGTAGTGTTGTGTGTAGGTGAGCTTCAGCAGCGAGTGATTATTAGTGACGAGACAGATACTCAGACTACTATACAACAACTCTGTGAGAGAATCCACCAGCTGGAGACGGTCTGTTGCATTGCTGACAAATATACTTATGTCTTGTTTTTCTACATACCTACTGTGATGCCAAGTTTACCATGTGTATGTGTAGCTAATGAGTGACAGACAGGCTTGATCAATGTGTTACTGGCGGTTAGTAGGCCATCCTGATGTCCTGCAGGCTATTGGTCGCAGGTTCAGCTGTACACAGACTCCAGACTATGCATACCCGTTTTGCCTTTGTCTGTGTTTTCACTAATTTGCGTAGTTGTCATTAAGCATTTAAGCAGCCGTCTCCCATATAACCTATTCTGTGTTGGCAGGGACGTAAAACGCTTCAATCCAATCCAAAAGCAGCCAAAGAGCACTCATGCTCTGAGGCCTGCAGTGATGCATAATTACTTTTGAAAAGTAGATAATATTACAGTAGTTAATTAATTACCCGTCCAAATTTTTTTTACTTGGTTACAGTAGTATAGTACTCATACAGCATCAGTAGTTAACTGCTGATTACTGTGCAGAAGTAACTATGTATTTTTGTTACTTGCTGTCATTAAAAGTTTTAATGCAACATTCAAAGCAGAAAGTATCCAAAGGTCAAGATCAGGTCCTTGCTAGCAATGCTAACAAGGACTTGATCTTGTCCTTTTGATACTTTATCTGCTTCAATGTTGCTTTAGAACTTTTAATGCCATGTTAGCATAATTGTTAAGCAACAGTGCCAGCTGGCTTCATGGTAAATATATGTACGGACGTAGGTATGGTTCTTAGAAAGTAACACAACCTTGGGATTACTTTCAGTTGCCGTTACTCTGCATAAGTAGTTAGATTACTGTTACACACTACTTGAAAGGAAAAGTAGTTAGTTAACATAAAATAGTAGTTAATTACAGTAATTAACTACCAATAATCCAATACTGGCCATCACTAGAGGCCTGGAATATAACCATAGATCTGGCACCACTGCAACCACCCAGACTCTATGTTATATCAGTCAGGCAAGCATGTGGCCTAAGTTCTGTAATGGAGTATGGCAGCTATACAGTTATCTTAATGTGTTAGTGCTGGGATGTACTAAGGCATTTAAAATATTACCAGTCAGCTAGTGATGGTACAGTTATCTTAATGTTGTTCTGTGTGTAGGTGAACAAGCAGCTTAGTGAGGCTACTAGTGCCGACGTCGAGCTGCTTCGTGAGGAATTGATCGCGTGTAAAGTTCGCGAGGCTGAGAACGACTTGTTGACCAAAGAACTGAAGCAGAAAGTGATGGAACTTGACAAAGTATTTCAGGTACGTGCATCACTACGGCAAGAGTGTGTGGATTGTTTGGTGGACAACTGTGGATCTATGATGACTTGCTAAGGTGGACAGTGGTGGAACGATGATTGAACCAGTAATTCACTAGCTGCATGCTACATGTGATGGTGTAGCAGTTATCTTCACTTTAGTACTGTCAAATATCAACTCTAAAATATTTTTTGCCTAACTGATTCAGACATGTTGTGTCATGTGTCGCCGCAAGACGAGTGTATGATGATTTGTGTGCCATGTGTCAGAGGCATGAGGAGCTGGTAATTTGTGTCCTGTGTGTCAGAGGCATGCGGAGCTGGTGATTTGTTTCTGTGTGTCAGAGACATGCGGAGCTAGTGAGTGACGCTGACAAGTTGTCGTCGAAGCTACGGCGTCGGTCTAAGATGCAGGAGCTGAGTTCTGAGTTGGTTGCTGTTCAACTACGTGAAGCAAGTCTCGCTGTTCAGCTGAATGAAATGAAACAAGAAGCACTGCAGCTGGAGACTGTGGTCTGTGGTGTATTCACTTCTATACACACACCTAGACACTGTTGAGTCAATAGACTCAGGCAGAAAGCACTCCAGCACTGCAGTCTGTAAGTCAGTAAAACGTGGATTTATATATGTAGCTCATCATAGAGCCTTATGCACTGGGTATTTCTGTGTATTGAAAACAAGATTCGTTGAAAGCTGTCTCTACCAGTCTTACATTAAGTGACGGTGACTGCTAGACATGGCTGTATGCTGTGATGTACATCGTTTCAAATTCAAATTCAGAATGCTTGTTTTCAGTTTAGTTGTCAATTCCTGTGCACTGGTATAGCATGAAGTTTTCTGTGTCATTTGCATTCTGATTGTTAGAATGAAACTGCAACTTGTGTTGCAGTTGTTTAATGACGAAAACAGTGATCATACGGTTCTAAGTCTCAATTAGGGATAGGTAATGGTACGAGTCATACAGTTACAAACTACTAGTGTACTGGCTGTCATCAGTTTGAGAACGTGTCAATGATTGATGGTGTGTAGAAGCGTGTGTACGAGCGTCAAGTGAAGCGACTGAGTGAAGAGAACTCGCTGCTGGCTGCTGCGGAGTCTGACTGGACGACGAAGGAGAAAGCACTTGATGAGCACATTCATGACCTTGAGAGACAGCTGGACCACCTTAACACACGGGTATCAATGCATTCGTGTTTTGATTAGAAAAGAGATTTAACACTGTAGTCGACACTTTTTCTAAGAACAAATAAAATTTAATCGTTAACATGGACTGTTGTCGTTAATCGTTGTTAACTTTAATGCTGAGTTCCAATATTGCTGATTATCTACTAGATAAGAAAAAAGATAATTTTATGAAATGTCAGATAACACCGAACTTAATCTGCACGTTTGCCGTTAATACCAACCAGCTTCCATGCAAATGAATAGACGTTTCTACTTAATCTCTAGGCATGAGAAATTTTTTAGTCAGTTTTCAGTTCTTTATTTAATTAGTTTTCTAATCGCCAAAGTTAATCTGACTCGATTCCTTGTGACATTTAGATTAAAAAATAAGGATAATGTGTGAACCATTTTTTCTAATTGAAACATGAACTCAGCCATTGTCTAGTGTGTAAATAATGCAGTTTATCGTGTGTCTTTCACAGGTAGTGATGCCTCTGAGACACAAAGAATCACGTCTTCAGGCTTCAGACCCGGAGGCACACTATGGAGCATGCTTCCTCAGCTGTTGGCCATTGACTTTTCCATTGTTGTTTTCCACCGAGAACGCTTTCCTGCATGAATTACACTTGTGTCTGTCTGTGTGTGCTGTTCAGAGCCAGGAGGAGGCGATGATGTCACGCATCAGGGATGCTGAGTACGCCCAGACTGTGGCCGAAATGAAGCAGAGAATTGCTGACCTTGAAATCCAGGTCAGGTCACAGCCATCGTTGATTATGTCATTACTGTACAGTAGGTTTTGTCTGTTGTCAATCATGTGTCTACAGCTGAGTGATACAAACTCGTTCGCCGACATTGCAGCTGGACTTTGACCGACTGTCAACAAGTACAGTTGTACAACATATGACGTCATACCTGGTATGGAAGCTATTTTTAGCCCACAGACGTCATTCTCAACACACATGACAGTCTGACCCTGGACGTCCTTGGTAGTCAGGTGCTTGTTGCGACGTTCTACAACTATATATCAATGGTGTTAGAGCGGCTCACGACATACAGACCTACCGTCATCATCTTTCTGTGATGGCTTCATCATCACTGTCAATCACTCGATGATTTCAACACTGTTATGTCTCACCCAGCTGCTGTAGTCGTTTCGCCACACACTTGGAAACTCTCTTCCAGACAATCTGTGTGATCTGTCATCAGCTTTGACAGTTTTAGCCACCAATTATCGACGTTTTTTGTTTTCAAAGTATGGCGTACCAGTGCATCTGGCATATTGAAGGGTTTTTGCGACGATTCACTCTACAAATTAACTTTCATTTACATTGCAGACAAACAAAACACAGTTAGTGGTAAAATGTCAATGCGTTGTGTAGAATCAGGAGCTGTTAACGGCTGAGACGCTTCACCTGTCAACCATAGACGACGCCGTCAGTGACGACGCTGATGACATCAGTGATGACGATGACGATCTAGAGCATGACGTAAATATTCCTTGTCCAGTCTCTGTTACATCGGTGATCTGTGTTCTGAATTTTCAACGTTTCATTTCTTTAGTTTTCTGCTTTACACTTTTGCATTAGCATTCTCTGGTGGATTAGAGTCAGTTGTGTAATTTGGTGAGGGAGGAAGGCAGTCTCGCACAAGAACCAAATATTGTTGACATGGTGCAACACTGCACCTCAAAGCAGTGTGTCGTCATCACTGTCATTGTAGCTTTGTACTGGTTTACATCCTGTTGACTGAATGATCTCACGGAACTTGTGGAGGAATCTTCATAGAATTTTGGGAAGAGATTACAACTGAGCACATTAGAACATATGAGAGCTTTTTGCTGTCAGAATGTCTGTCAGCTATCATGTGAGTAACTCATATGTCTTGTGAGTGACGGTGACTTTTAGCGACAACTGCTGATGAAAGATAATGTTGTTTTGTGTACAGATGCTTCGGCTGCGACTGGATGATAGCTGTTTGGATGACAGTAATGCTTTCACTAATGAAACGAATTCATCGCCATGTGATGTCGCTGATAGTGTCATACATGACACTGCCAACAGTGTCACACATTACACTGTCAACAGCGTCACACATGACACTGCCGACATTGTTACACGTGATGACACTGCTGACAGCATCACACGTCGTGACACTGTTAACAGTGTCATACATGATGACACTTCTGGCAGCATCACACACGACACTGTCGACAGCGTCACACAGTACACTGTCAACAGTGTCACACATGACACTGCAGACAGTGTCACACTTGACACTGCCAACAGTGTCACATGTGATGATATGGCCAACACTGTCACACGTAATAACACTGCTGACAGTGTTACATGTGACACTACATTTGACACCACCGACAGTGTCACACGTGATGACACTGCCGACAGTGTCACAGATCGTGCATGTGACAATGTGACTAGCACTGATGTCACTTCTTGCGACGTTGACAACACATCGGACTATGGCTGATCTGTGCCATAGTGTAGTTGATGAAACTGCTACTGCTATATTAACAGAATGATCGTTTACAGCAGCATAACTACCTACAGAGGTGAAAGACAGCAGGTCATGGGGGACACCTCAGTTTGACAGCGATTCAGTTTTTCAGTTTTTTGGCATAATTTTACCGAAGGCACCGCTTGAGTCTAACATATATCGCTTCTGTTTGTTCATTTACTTGACTTGCCCTCTGTTATCACTCACCAAAGTACTGTTTTATCCAGTGTTCCAGATCGTCAGTCATAAACTTTCAGTTTTATAATCAGCTGATTGTGGCCGAGTGAACTGAACTCTTTTAGTGCTTTTCAGTGAAATAAAGTGAGAGAGTCTAACAACTTATGATAAAGGAGGAGAATGCTGCTGCTTGGTATAGTTTGCCTCCGGATTCACTGAAGATAGTTATGCTGCTGGACTTTTACCAGTACAACAGGAGCTGTTATTATATACACCTTGTACATCTGACATAAGGTGATACAAAAAATGTTGCACATTTTGAATATGGTATTTTACATTTTTCTTGTTACATATTTACAGAAAGCACTTTCACTGTATCTGAGTAGGTCCTTTAACTTGTTCAGAAAATTTATATTATAAAGATTCTCAGTCAGCAAACTGAGCCGTTATTTCAAAATGTGAGTTTTTCATGCATCACCCTGTATTGTCGTATACTCGTGTGATTTTTGCCTTGTATTGTTGTTATTTCATTCCGTCTTGTTTTATTGAAGTTAATGTTGTTTAGCTGAGATTTTTATCTGTTAATGTGTTGATAATCATATCTGAGTTAATTAATGTTGGCAGGTTAATTGCTCTGTGTGCGATTGACATGGCTGGAAGCCACAAGGGATTAGGTGTGGAGAGGGGCGTACTTCGACACACTGGGGACGAAGTCTGGGATGAGTAGTTTGAGTTGTTGTAGACATGACTGTAAGCATGAGAGTATCTCCCTCGAATGGCGTGAAATTAGATGGGCATGGTGGCTGTCAAAGGGGCTAATCCCACTTGAATCGTGCCATTTTCTTGTGTGATATTAATGGCAATAATTTTGTCATTTTTTCGTTCTATGCGATTGTTGTGTTGCATATCGCCAGGAGTTATTGACGCAGGATACGCCGATGTGATGTAGTTGTTCTGCTTTTTCTGCCAAACTTCACTTGGTGGTTTATCAAAGAGTTCAGCGTTAAACAGATCAGTCTGCTGTGGTGATTTTCTTAGTTAGAGTATCATTTTCCATTGTTTTTCTGGAACTTGATGATGTAGTAAGTTATCTGTTGAAAACTGGTCCAAGTCCAACATATCATTACTTTGATTATATTATACTGTACAGAATTGTTCTAACACGAGCCATCTTGTTGCTTTTGTTTGCTACATCTGAGCCTCTGACTTTAATCAAGAGGGAATATTGCCAGGACTCGTAGTGGCATTGCACAAATATTTGAGCACAGTTGTGGTTCTCGAGACGTGAGTCTGTGTCTTGAGGCGTCTCGAGACGTCTCAAGACTCGTTTTTCAAAGTCTTGGTCTTTGTCTTTTGGTTGTTTCTTTGGTCATAAAATTGGCGTTAGTAAATGAAGACGAACATTTGTAGGTCGCGGTCGACATAAAGCCTTGTTTACCAATCTTTGTTGTGTGTTGAATGATTGAATGATGACCACTGACCAGTTATATCCTGATCATTATTATTAGATCATCATTTTTTTGGCTGCACATAACTCTGTTACGTGAGTAATGATTTTTTCAACCATCAGTTATGGAGCTGTGCTTTAGGTTTTTGGTCTTCAAACTCAAAGTCGTGGTCTTGAACATCTGAGTCTTGACAACAAATGTGCATTTGAGTAACTGATGGTTTGGTCTACCAGATTTGGCTTGGTGTCTCTTGAGTTCACTCGCTGTGCTTAGATTCATTTACTTATTTATGTTTGTGTATTCTGGTATTATTTGTGCATACATAATAATATCATGGTAAGGTGGGCCTGGTGAGATTGAGAGCTATCTGAGTGACTAACTACCCACCTTATGTGCTTTGAAGTTTGAGTTATATTACCTGTAAAATATTGTCTCTCAAATGACCTACGAACTATGTGAGTTCAAAAATTTTATCCCACTACTGAGCTTTACCAGAAGAATTTTCATTGGCTGAGAATTTTAAAACAACATTTTGCACTCCTATCAAAATACAGTTGTTCAGTAACCGTAAATACCTGTAACCGTAAAAACCTGGGTATTTACGTAAAAGTAGGGACCTGCGATGCTTCGTGATTCGATTCGATTTCGAATCGTACGTCCGATTCGAAATTCGATTCGTATTGATTGTTCGATTCGAAATTTTCGAATCGTCCGTGCTGTCAATCGTCATTTGTAAAGAAACAATTGGTGGTGGTTAAATTTGCGTTTAAAGTCGACTTTGGGAGTACAATAAGCGTACAACAGCATTGTTTGACGCGTTTTATGACTGAATTGAAATAAACAAGTACTCAGTTCGGAGTTCCGTA
>Ga0056114_1000228_pt1 | contig 16890 bp, 18 predicted proteins | sample WorMetHERISLAND1_FD_77005 | JGI IMG/M metagenome (GOLD analysis project Ga0056114, IMG submission 77005) | Marine gutless worms symbiont microbial communities from Max Planck institute for Marine Microbiology, Germany - Olavius loisae HERON... ...
CCGCGCGCAAACTGCTCAAGATCATCTACGACACGTTGAAGAACGGCTGGGTCTTCGAGGACTTCCCGGCCTTCAAAATCGCCGGGGAAACAATCCCCGCTGGACAATCATCATAGGAGGAGGCAACCATGACCCACACTGCACTTGTGACCGGCGGCTCGCGCGGCATTGGTCGCGCCATTTCCATCGCCTTGAAAGAGGCGGGCCACGACGTCATCGCCAGCTACGGCGGCAACGACGAGGCGGCCAAGGCATTTACCGACGAGACCGGCATCCCGGCCGTCAAGTTCGATGCCGGCAATTACGAATCCTGCGAGAAGGCTGTCGAGGAACTTGAAAAGGACCACGACGCCATCGACATCCTGGTCAACAACGCCGGGATCACCCGCGACCGACCCGTCCACAAGATGAGCGTCGAGGAGTGGGAAGCCGTAATGCGGACCAACCTAGAAAGCGTTTTCAACCTGACCCACATCGTTTTCCCGGGCATGCGCGAGCGCGGCTATGGCCGGATCGTCAACATCAGTTCGCTGAACGGTCAGAAGGGGCAGTTCGGCCAGTCCAACTATGCGGCCGCCAAGGCCGGCATGATCGGTTTCTCCAAGACGATCGCGTTAGAAGGCGCATCGAAAGGCATTACGTGTAACGTCATCGCACCTGGTTACGTGGCCACCGAGATGGTCAAGGCCGTTCCCGAGGACGTCCTCAACAAACACATCCTGCCGCACATACCGGTCGGCCGCTTGGGTGAGCCGGAAGAGATCGCGCGCTGCGTCGTCTTCCTGGCCGATGAGCAGTCGGGTTTCATCACCGGTTCGACGCTCTCCATCAACGGCGGCCAATACATGGTCTGACGTACCGTCGAATTCTTGCATTCCGAGCCCCCTTCCCCTACGGGAAGGGGGTTTGTTTTTGCGCGAGGAGGGTGCTCTGCTTCTGCGTTGCTTGCCGATTTGTCTCGCCGCCGTGCTTTCCGCGACCGCCGCCATGGCCGTCGAATTCGAGACAGTGCGCCACACCCTGCGCGCCGCAACCTACAACCTCGTCGACCGCGATGGGTCGGTTATCGTCGAGATCGGCGGCGGCCCCGCGTACCGCGTGACCTTGGCAAACGGGCGCCTTTCCTTCGAGCCAGACATTCCCGATATCCGTCATACGAAGTCAGCCGACGCTTTGCCCGACACGGAAATCTCGCGAGGGTCCGGCTCGATCCGCTCGGCCTGGCTGGCGGTGCCGACGGTCCGCTACGGCCACGGCGTTCTCGGTGATGCGATCGAGGCCGGCGCCGTCGTCGCCCAACTCGCCGACGGATCGACGGCACGTTTCGACCTCGGCGCGGACGCCGTTTTCGAGGACCGCAAGGCGCGTATCGTCGATATGGACGGCGACGGCGCCGACGAGCTCCTGGTCGTCAAATCGTACCTTTCCGCCGGTGCCGCCTTGACCCTCCTGGCGGAGAAGGACGGTGAACTCGTCATCGCCGCCGAGGCGCCGGCCATCGGTATGGCGCACCGGTGGCTTAATCCCATCGGCGTTGCCGATTTCGACGGCGACGGCCGGTTCGAGGCGGCGGCCGTCGTCACCCCGCATATCGGCGGCACGCTGAAGCTCTATGAACGGCGCGGCGGAACCTTGGTCGACGATCACGCCCAGTTCGGGTTTTCCAACCACGCCATGGGTTCTCGAGTGCTGGCTCTCGCCGCGGTTAGTGATGTCAACGGTGACCAGGTGCCGGACATTGTCGTTCCCGATGCGGGGCATCGGAACCTTCTGGCCGTGACCTTCGCCCAAGGAACCTACCGCGAACTGGCGCGTTGGCCGATCATGGGACCGTTGACGACGGTTGTCGTCGCGGCCGACCTCGACGGCGATGGCGACGAGGAGATCGTTTACGGCGACGGCGATCGCCGGCTCAATGTGATCGCCTTCCGGCCATGACAGATATTCAAACCCGGCGCCTGCGCGCCACATTGATCGGTGGTACCGCCGTCCTCATGTGGGGCCTGTTGGCCCTGCTGACGACTTTAACCGGCCGGGTGCCGCCCTTCCAACTGACCGCCATGGCCTTTGCCGTGGCGACGGCGCTTGTCGCCGTCAAATGGGTGGTCGCCGGCGACGATGTCAAGGGCCTGTTGACCCAACCTCGCGGCGCCTGGCTGCTCGGGGTGAGCGGCCTCTTCGGCTATCACTTCTTCTATTTCATGGCACTGCGCAATGCGCCGCCCGTAGAGGCCGGTCTCATCGCCTATTTGTGGCCGTTGTTGATCGTGCTGTTTTCAGCTTTGCTGCCGGGCGAGCGGCTGCGCTGGTGGCATCTCGCCGGCGCCATCGCCGGGCTCGCCGGGACCGTCATCCTGGTCACCGGCGGTAAGGGGATCACCGGTCTCCGGGCCGAACATACACTCGGCTACGTCATGGCCGGCACCTGCGCACTCACTTGGTCGACCTATTCGGTCACCAACCGCCGCTTCGGCCAGGTGCCGACGGACACGGTCGGCGGTTTCTGCGCGGCTACGGCGCTGCTGGCCGGGCTTTGCCACGTTGCCTTTGAGACGACCGTGTGGCCGGCGGATCTGGGCGAGTGGGTGGCCGTCGCCGGCCTTGGATTGCTGCCGGTGGGCGCCGCCTTCTTCGCTTGGGATTTCGGCACCAAACACGGCAACATTCAGGTCCTGGGCGCCTTCGCCTATTCGGCGCCTCTGATCTCGACCGTGCTGATGATCGCCTTCGGCAAAGGCGAGGCGACTTGGGCCGTCGCCGCGGCCTGTGCTCTTATCATCGGCGGTGCTGTGATCGCCTCGATGGATATGTGGGATTCAAAAAAAGCGGTAGCGGAGCAGTAAGCCGCGTTGCGGTCGGGGTCAGCAATTACCGCCGATGCCGAGGCGACGGATGGTTTCGTTGACACGGTCGAAAAACCCCGAAGCATGGCGTCGTTTCGATAGTCCCAGATGAAGCGGCTCAATGCTTACTGGATACGGTGACTGTTCGATCACATCGCGCCATCGATTTTCGAGACGGAATTGCGCCTGCGCCTCCCGATCAAGAAGGACTGCCATGTCAGCCTGTCCATGGGCCAGCATCGGAAAGACCCCTCCCACCTCAGCGGCTTCGATCTTCGAGAGTGCCGCCAAACCGATCAACTGATCGACTGCATCCGGTTGGATGCGGCCTTTGAGTAGCACGATACGCTTGCCGGTGAGTCCCTCGGGATCCGTCCAATCCAGTTTTTCGCCCTTACGAAACAAGAACGCGTGTAGCGGGCAGAACAGGGGCATAGAATGATAAAGGCCTGTTTCGTCATCGAGTGTTCGGGGCAGGAAGGCGACACCGTCTATACTGCCATTTGCCGCCAGGACGACCGCTTCTTGGCGCCGCAGGGGTCGGAACACCAGCCGCCTGCCGACGGCGAAGAACAGCTTGCGCAGTTTATCGGCACCCTCTCCGCCGTATGTTCCTGTGTGATTTAAATGAAAATAGGGCTCGTCCGCGATGATGCCGAGAACGATCGGCGGATCGGCAGCGACGGCGCGTCCGGCAAACAGGAACAGGAGGGCGATCACCAACAATCTCTGTATCATCGGTCGATCGTCCTGCCGCTTAAGCCTCGTTGGACCTGATCTGGGATCGTAACGCCTCAGCGACCTCTTGGGCGAGTCCCTTCCAGTCTCCCGGTGTCCGTTGGCGGAAGACACGCATGGACGGATACCAGGGGCAGGCGTCGCCGGCCGTCCCCCAGCGCCAATCCGGTGCGGCGGAAACCAGGGTCCAGACCGGAACGTTCAAAGCGCCAGCCAGATGCGCGGAGGCGTTGCTCGTCTGGACGACCAGATCGAGATTGGCGATCAAAGCGGCCTGGTCTTCGATGTCGGCGATCGGATCCAGGTCGGGCCAATCATGAATTCGGATCCCGTAGTCCATTTCAATTGCCGCCATCTCATCGGCGCAATCGCCGTATTGCAGGTTGACGAAATGAACGCCGGGGAGGGTGAGAACGGGAGCGAGGGTCTCGAGAGCAACAGATTTTTGCCGCTTCAAACTCTGCAGGACACCACCATGCCAGGCGATGCCGACCTTGAGCCCGTCGCCCAGGCCGTCGAGCCGCTGGCGCCAGAGTTCCAGCCTGTCCGGGTCCGGTCGTAAACCGGTGATGGCGGCAGGAAAGGCGTCGCGGGTGCGTCTGAAATACTGTTGCAGGCTGCCGGCCGGGATGTGGACGTCGAATTGGGGTCTCGCCACGCCGGCGCCGCGGGCATCGAAACGGTCGCGTCCGAGAACGGTAAGATCTGGGAAGGTCTTTTGGAACATTGCGGCGAGCCGGCCGTCGCACTCGAGAAGTATGCGTGCCTCGGGGTTGCCGGCCAGCAGGTCCGGCAGGCAAAGGGAAAACATGATCTCGTCGCCGATGCCCTGTTCGTTCCACACCAGCAGCGATTTGGTGCCGAGCGGCGCGCCGTCCCATTGCGGTTGCTCGAAGTCCCGTAAAAAGGGATTCAACGTCTCCGTCTTCCAGCGCCACTCGTGTTCCTTCCACCCTTCCTCGAAGTTGCCGTCCGCGAGCAGCGCCAGGGCCAAGTTGAAATGGGCATCGACGGATTCCGGCTGGTGCGTCAAGGCGACCCTGTATGAAGCGATAGCCTCGCCCAATCGGCCGAGATCGCGAAGCGCATTGCCGCGGTTTAAGTGGGCCTCAGCCAGATCGGGAGCCAGGGCCAGAGCGTCGTCGTAGCACGCGAGCGCATCATTGTTCCGCCCCATGGCCGCCATTGCGGTCCCCAGGTTGACCCGGGCGCCGGCGTTGGCGGGGTCGAGTGCGAGGGCTTCGCCAAATGCGGTGGCCGCGTCTTCCGCCCGCCCCTGTTCGCGCCGGGCGATACCCTTGTTGATATGGGCCTCGACGAAGGATGGGTCGACGGTCAGCGCTTCATTGCAGCATTGGACCGCTTCGTCATACCGGCCGCGGCGGTTGTGGACGGACGCGAGATTGGTCAAGGCTTCCAGGTGTTTCGGAAAACGCGCCAGCACCTCATTGTAGGTCCGTTCCGCGGCGTCGAGCTTCCCGGCCGCCTGTTGGATGGCGCCGAGGGTGTTCCGAGCCTCGACCATATCCGGGGCCTGTTGGATGGCGCTGAGACAGTCCTGGGCGGCCTCGTCGAAACGTCCGATGGCCCGGAGCGCGATCAAGCGGTTGACCAGGGTGCCGGGCGAGTCGGGTTCAAGTTCGAGGGCCGTGTCGAATTGTTCGAGCGCGGCTTCGGGACGGCCGAGTTCCGTCTCCAGCGAGCCCAAGGCAATTCGGGCCTGGACCAGCCTCGGTTCGCTCTCGATGGCGGTGCGGCAGCACTCGGCGGCCTCCTCGAGCCGCCCCAATTCGCGCAGCACGATGGCCAGGTTGACATTGACGCCGGCGTTCTCGGGAAAGACCGACAGAATCTGCCGGTATCCGTTTTCGGCGGCGTCCAGGCGGCCCGCCTTGCGATCGGCAACCGCCGCCTTGAACACGGCTTGCGGATCGAAATCGGGCCAATTTGCCGGTCCACGGCCCCTGCGGGCCCGGATTTCCGCCTTATTCCGACGCCTGTCTTTCCGGTTCATCGAGGCTCCCCGTTCGGCGTCCAGCCCGGCGGGGCCAGTTCGAAGCCTTCGAATTCGAAGGCCGGGGCCACGGTACAGCCGACCAGGGTCCATTCGCCCAGCGAACGGGCCGACTGCCAATATCCGGCCGGCACCACGGATACGGGGCGCTTGTCCTCCCGCAGATCGGTGCCGAGCATGGTTTCCCGTGTCTCTTCGTCCGGACCGCAAATGGATAGTGCGAGGGGTGCGCCCGCGTAGAAATGCCAGACTTCGTCGGCGTCGATCCGGTGCCAGTGCGAAGACTCGCCCGCGGCCAGCAGGTAATAAATCGTCGTCACCCAGCCGCGCTCGCCGACCTCCGGCCGGTGGCGGTAGATCTCGCGAAAATGGCCGCCTTCCGGATGGGCCGTGAGTCCGAGCCGGCCGATCACCTCTTGTGCCGTCAAACCGTTTATCTCTGGCACAGCCATGGCGATCAGACCGGGTCAGCCGGAACCGTCGAGGCCATGGATGTCCGTTCCGAGAAGGTGTCGAACCAATCGGCGAGGGCCGGATGGTCGCGCCGCCATGGATCGTCCGGCATCCGGAGATCGAGATAGCCCAAAGCGCAACCAACACTGATCAGGCCGATCGAAAGATCGCCGGACAGCATTTCGACGTCTTCCTCGAGAAAATCCAGAGCCCGGGCGATGACCGTCTTCTGGCGTTCGATCCAACCCGGCGAGCGCAGCGCTTCGTCGCGGCGCCCTTCGACGACGACGTGGACGGCGGCGTCGAGAACACCGTCGCCAAGGGCCTGGAGGCGAAGTGCCTGCCAGCGGGCATCGCCTGCGGCGGGGAACAGCTTCAGCCCATCATGCAGGGAATCCAGGTATTCACAGACGACCGGAGAATCGAAGAGCACGGTGCCGTCGTCGAGAATAAGGGTCGGGACCTTTCCCAGCGGATTGCTGCCGCCAATGTCCGTTTGCGGGTCCCAAACGTTGGTCTCAACGCGTTCGATCCGGGAATCCAGTCCCGTCTCGATGGCGGTGACACTGACTTTTCTGACATAGGGCGAAGTCGGTGAGTAGCGTAGTTTCATATCAAGGCCCCGATCGGTCATATGGAATGGTCCGCGGACCCTAGCACCTCAATGGCGTTGGTGCATCCATGGCGGCGTGTCAAAGCGGGAATAGGTGATATATGCTCCTGTCATGTGGACCGATGTCGTTGATTTAAGAGATTTTTACGCGACCGCCCTGGGGCAGGTGGCGCGCCGTATGATCAGGCGGCGGATCCGTACCCTGTGGCCTGACGTGAGCGCTGAGAGCGTCCTCGGCCTCGGTTACGCGACACCCTACCTCAGGAGTTTCCTGGACGAAGGCCAGCGTGTTGTCGCCGCCATGCCAGCCGCACAAGGCGTTTTACACTGGCCCGAAGAAGCCAAGGGCCGGACGGCTCTCGTCGACGAACTCGAACTGCCGTTTGACGACCTGTCCTTCGACAAGGTGTTGCTCGTCCACGGCCTGGAATGCGCCGAACACTTGCGTCCGATGCTGCGCGAGGTGTGGCGCGTGATGGACGGCAGCGGCCGCCTGATGGTCGTCGTGCCCAATCGGCGCGGTGTCTGGGCGCGGCTCGAACGCACACCGTTCGGTCACGGCCAGCCCTATTCCGTCGCCCAGTTGTCCCGCCTCTTGCGCGACAACATGTTCACGCCGATCGAGCACCAAAGGGCGCTCTACGTGCCGCCTTCGCGCTCGCGCATGGTACTGTCCTCGGCACCGGCCTGGGAAAAGATCGGCGGCCGTATCTTCTCGACTTTCTCGGGTGTCATCGTCATGGAGGCGGTCAAACAGATCTATGCGGCGCAACCGGCAGCACAACGTGTGGTCCGGCGCGGCGTCATGCCCATTCCCAACCGCAATCCGGGGGCATCGTCGCGCGGCTGACGGGCGAGAAGACGGGTTTTCCAACTCCCGAAATGCCGAATAGTTACAATGTTTTCTTTGATTTTGGCCTTGCGGGCGACTATCACTAGGCCCCATCTTCCGACTACGAGGAAACGACACCCCGACAGTCGTAACGAAACGACGTCGCGCGGGTGAGCCGAGCCGTCGGGACCACATTCGCGGGGCGCGAGCGACGATGACGACCGAGAACGAAAAGCTGAAGGAACTGCGCGCTAGGATCGACGAGATCGATAACGGCATCCAGGACCTTTTGATGGAACGGACCCGGGTTGTTGAAGGCGTCCGCGCCGTGAAGGAAAAAGAAGAATCCAAAGTCAAGATCCGACCGGCCCGCGAAGCCGAGATCTTCTACCGCCTTATGGAGCGCCACAGTGGGTCTTTTCCGAAACGCGAACTGGCCCGCATTTGGCGCGAGCTGATCGTGGCGACGCTCAGTTTCGAGGGTCCGTTTTCGGCTGCCGTGTCCTATTCCGAAGAAGAGCCCGGATTCTGGGACATGGCCCGCGACCAGTATGGATCATTCACGCCAATGACCAGACACACCGCACCCCGGCGTGTTGTCGAAGCCGTGCGCAACGGTGACGCGACTGTTGGAGTCGTTCCGCTGCCGCGTCACGATGAGTACGAGAACTGGTGGCGTCATCTGGTCGATGATCGGTCCGGCACCCCGCGCATCATCGCCCGACTCCCGTTCATCGGTCAGGGTAACGCGCACGACGCCGGCTCCGAAGCGCTGGTCATCTGCCCCATCGAGCAGGAGCAGACCGGCCGGGACCGCTCCTACCTCGCCATCGAGGCGGAGAGCGATATCGGATTCAACGTCATCGAGACAGCCCTGTCCCATGTCGGGTCTTCCCCTGCCTTCAATCAGATGTGGCATGACCCGAACCGACCGCCCGGATGGACCTATCTCGTCGAGGTGTTCGGCTTTATCGAACCCGGGGGGCAAGCGGTGACACGCCTCAAGGAATCGCTTGGCAAGGATGTGGTGCGCATTGTTCATATCGGCGGCTACGCGGTGCCGCTCAGCGACAACGATCTGGCGCCCAACGACAGTGGGGGCTGAGCCGTGAACGCGTTGAAACCGCAGCCTGGAATCCTCGAAATCGCCCCCTACATCGGCGGCGAGTCGGCTCTTGAGGGCCGCGAAAAGGTCATCAAGCTGAGTTCCAACGAGGGACCGTTCGGTGCCAGCCCGGCGGCGCGCAATGCCTACCGCGACGTCGTCGACACCATGCACCGCTATCCGGACGGCGGCGCCCACGAATTGCGTCGGGCCATCGGGGAAATCAACGGGCTCGATCCGGCCCGTATCGTCTGCGGTGCCGGCTCGGACGAGCTGATTTCGCTCCTCTGCCAGGCTTACGCCGGCGTCGGCGACGAGGTTCTGCACAGCCAATACGGTTTCCTGATGTATCCGATCGCCGCACGCACCGCCGGTGCGGTGCCGGTCAGCGCCCCGGAAACGGACCTGACGGCGGACGTCGATGCCTTGCTCGCCGCGGTTACCGACAAAACGCAGATCCTGTTTCTCGCCAATCCCAACAACCCGACCGGCACCTACCTGCCGGCCGCAGAGGTGGCGCGTCTGCGCCGCGAACTGGCCGACGACATCCTGCTCGTTATCGATGCGGCCTACGCCGAATACGTATCCAAGTCAGACTACGAGAGCGGTGCCGCCCTGGTCGACGGGAGCGACAACGTGGTCATGACCCGCACCTTCTCGAAGATTTATGCCCTCGGCGGGCTGCGCCTCGGCTGGCTCTATGCGCCGTCGGAGGTCGTCGACGTGCTCAACCGCGTCCGCGGCCCCTTCAACGTCGGAGCGGCGTCGCTGGCGGCGGGTGCAGCGGCCATGCGCGATGAGGCGTTTACCGAGAAATCGCGCCTTCACAACGACCATTGGCTGGCCTGGACCCGAGAGAAACTCCTCGGCATGGGGCTGAGCGTGACCGATAGCGTCGGCAATTTCCTGCTCGTCTGCTTCGGCGGCGGGAGCGAACGCGGCGCCGATGCGGCCGACGCCTTTCTCAAGGACAACGGCATCATCGTTAGGCGTATGGCCTCCTATGGTTTGCCGAATTGCCTGCGCATCACCATCGGTCTCGAGGACGAAATGCGCGCCGTCGTCGGCGCCCTCGGCCGCTTCATGGGGAGGAACCAATGACGGCGGGATCTCCCATGTTCGAGCGCCTGGCGCTGGTCGGGATCGGGCTGATCGGGTCTTCGATCGCTCGGGCCGCCAAGCGCGACGGCCTGGTCGGTGAAATCGCCATTTCCACACGTTCCCAGGAGACCCTCGACAGAGCCCGGGAACTGGGGTTGGGTGACTCCTATTCGACCGATGCCGCGGATGCCGCGAATGGTGCGGACATCGTCATCGTCTGTACGCCCTTGGGCGCCTGTGGACCGGTTGCCGAACACATCGCCGGATCGCTCAAGGATGGCGCCATCGTCAGCGACGTCGGGTCGTGTAAGTGCTCGGTGATCGAGGACATGGCGCCGCATGTGCCGGCCCATGCCCACCTGGTGCCGGCCCATCCCATCGCCGGCACCGAACACTCCGGTCCCGACGCCGGTTTCCCCGAGTTGTTCGAGGGGCGCTGGTGCGTCATCACGCCGCCCAAGGGTACCGACGAGGCTGCGGTCGAAAAGGTCGCGGCGTTCTGGAAGAAGCTCGGCAGCATGACCGAGGTCATGGACGCCGAACATCACGACCAGGTGCTCGCCATCACCTCGCACCTGCCGCACCTGATCGCCTACAGCATCGTCGATACGGCGACCAACCTGGAAGACTCGCTGCAGCGCGAGGTGATCAAGTTCTCGGCCGGCGGGTTCCGCGACTTCACGCGCATCGCCGCCTCCGATCCGGTCATGTGGCGCGACGTCTTCCTCAAGAACCGGGACGCCGTGCTCGACATCCTGAGCCAGTTCTCGGAGGACCTGACGGCCTTGAGAAGAGCCATCCGCCGCGGCGAGGGCGATACCCTGGAAGACGTCTTCACCCGGACCCGCGCCATCCGCCGCGGCGTCATCGACGAGAAACAGGCTTAAGCCCGGGAGGACGACATGGAAGCAGTCTTGCAGGCATTCCTCGCCGGGTTCCCCGTCCTCCTGCTGCATTTCGCCGTGACCATCGCCATGCTCCTCGCCGGCGTCTGGGTCTACACGAAAATCACGCCCTACGACGAATTCGATCTGATTCGCGGCGGCAATCTGGCCGCCGCCGTGTCGCTCGGCGGTGCCGTCATCGGGCTCGCCATTCCGCTCGCCTTCACCATGGCCAGCAGCGTCAGTGTCTGGGAGGTGCTGATCTGGGGCCCGGTGACCCTGGCCCTGCAACTGATCGCCTACCGGGGGACCGATCTGCTGCTCAAGGACCTGCCGACGCGCATCCAGGCCGGAGAAATGGGCCCGGCCATCTTTCTCGTTTCGGTCAAACTCGGTGTTGCCGCCATCAACGCCGCTGCCGTCACCGGTTGACGGCACGGGTGGGGCGGCGCCATGCGCAGGCTCGATTGGGCGGTCGTATTGCTTCTGGTCATTCTTGCCGTGGTTGGGCGTTTCTCCGGGTTCGGTGACGATGTGCCCGACCAGGGCAATCCACGCCGACCGCCGGCGGAGATATTCGCGCCCCAGTATTGGGACCAAGAGACGCGTGACTGGCTGAGCCAGGGGCCGGCCAAGAGCCAAAACGAGATCCCGGCCAGGGCGCCTCTGCCCATTGAGGGGATCATCGAAGAGGGGGGTAAAAAGGCGCCGTCGACCGGGTCCGCCTTTTCCGTTTCCAACGAAGGCTATTGGCTGACGGCGCGCCATGTCGCCGAGGGCTGTCGGACGACGATCATCCAGTGGGGTGACAGGAAAGGCGCCAAGGTTCGGCGCACGGTCATCCACCCGAAGGCCGATGTGGCGCTCCTGATCACAATGAGTGGGCCGAAGGGATTGCCGGTCGCCGACCGCCTCGGCGGCGCACGGGACGCCTATTCCATCGGTTTCCCCAAGGGCCAGCCCGGTGCCGTCCATGCCCGCTATTTGGGCGAAATGACCATGCGCCACCAGGGTCGCCGCGGCTATCGGGAACGGGTCTATGCCTGGGCCGAACGGTCGCGCATCCCGGCCCGGTTCACCTCGCTGGGCGGTCTCAGCGGCGGTGCCGTCATCGACGATCGCGGCCGGGTCATCGGCGTCGTGCAGGCGGAATCGCGCCGCCGCGGGCGCATCATGACCGCCAAGCCCCAAACCTACGCAGAGGTATTCCAAATGGCCGGCTTGCGGGTGCCGAGCGCCCCGCGTACGGGCGGCGAAACGCGCTTGACCGCCGGCGATTACCCGCAAACGGCGCGCCGTTTGATCACGACGCTGCGCGTTGCCAAGGTCCATTGCTTGATGAGCTGACCCCTACAAGGGCATGCCGGATCGCCGCGTCGCCCGGTCCCAGACCCGATCGACGTCGTCCGCGAAAATAAGGTCGGCGTCGGCCGGCATGCTGGTCCAGTCACCGCGCTTGATTTCGTTCTCCAGCTGACCGGCGCCCCAGCCGGCGTAGCCCAGCAGCAGCACGCCTCTTTCCGGGCCCTCGCCGCGGCCCATGGCCTCCAGAACCTCGGGTCGGTTGGTCAGCGCCACGTCGTCGGTGACCCGCCGGGTTTCGGGGCCCGAATAGTCGGGGCTGTGCAGCACGAAGGCCCGCGCTCGGTCGACGGGGCCGCCGAAATGGAGGCTGACCTCGTCAGAGCGCTCGACCCCTTCGATGCCGAACCCCTCGAGCAGGGCATCGATGGGCCCGGAGCCGTAGACGCGGTTGATGATCAAACCGAAGGCGCCGGAGGCGTCGTGGTCGATCATGAAGACCACGGTCTCTGTGAAGTTGGGGTCGGTCAGGGTCGGCGCCGCGACCAACAGCTTGCCGCCATAGAAGGGCGAGCCGACGGCCTTGTCGGCGGCTGTGGCAGGCAGGCAAACCAAGGCGAACAGAATGAGCACCGCCCCGGCAACGGCAAAGGATCGGCGTTCCATGACGGAATTGTAACAGATGCCGGGCGGGCGCGGAGCAATTCGTTCGACTTCACCAAATAATGACCGGAAACCGCATGACCTTGAGCGGACCCGCGTAAAGGATACGGTCCTGCAGGGTTAGGGACAGGTCGAGATAGCTGTCGCCGCCGTTTTCGGACTTTTTCGAGAGTACGCCGAGGACCAATTTGGAACCCAGTGCGTCGCGCTTGTCCATGAAGCCGCGGGCGACCAGTTCGTCGATGGCGGCGAAGAACCCTTGGGCGCGCACCGAAAAAGCCCCCATGGGCTGAAGGGCTTCGTCTAGGGCCAGGGTGCCGTCGCCGGTTAGGCGCAGTGGTTCATAGTCGATATCGAGGGTCTCGACCTCGAGGGTGCCGCCGGCCTCGCGCCAATGGACCACAGGGTCCGGCCAGGCGGCCGGTTCGATTGGGCCGGTGAGGCGTCCCTTGACCATGAGGTTGCGGACCCTTTCGCCCAGTGGCGCACGCAGGGTCTCGGCGACGGCGAGATCGCGGAGCCGCAGGTGAAAGCCGGTGGTGGCGTCTTCGGCCGGTGACAGATGAGCCTCGCCCTCGGCGATGTCGAGAGACCCGGCCTTGCCGCCATCGAAAGTCAGCCCGAAACCCTCGGTTTCGACCGAGACCGATTGCGCCCGGCCCTGGCGAAAGACCAATCCGCCGGTCAGCACCGCTGCCTTTAGGTCGAAAGCCTGGGCCCGGGTGCGCAGCGGTAGCCGACCCGAATGATGACCCGAGAGGTCGAAGCGGATACGATGCGGCGTCCATGGGCGCGCCGTCGCGAACAGGCGCTCGCCCTGCCAACGCCAGCCGCGTTCCGGCGGACCGGCGATGTGCGGCCGGTCGACGGTTGCATTCAGGCGAAACGGAAAGCCGTCGACCGCCAGTCCGCCATGGTCGACGGTCCAGCCGTCGGCTTGGCGGTCTGCGATCCAGTCTCCGACGCCTTTTTCCAAGCTGGCCGCCGCAGCGAACCACCAGGCGATATAAGCGCCGGCGATAATGGCGAGGGCGATCAGGCTGCCCGTGATCCAGTGACCGGACAGCCGCTGGGTGTCCGGTTCTTGGTCCCTCATTTCCATAGGATCGGCTGGCATCGGCGCTCCCGGGTTCAGTGGATCAGACCTTATAGTCCGTCGCCGCCACGACCAAAAGCCGGTCGCTGCCCGTTCTCCGCTGTCCGTTCCCAGCCGTCACACCTCCCATGACGCGGTTTTGCTTGCCGTTTCGGCTGCGCCCCAATACCTAGGGTTCGCTGGGAAGGAGGAACCCTTGGACAATCCGTCAACCGAGCGAACCGCCGCCGCCGTCCGGCCGGGCGAGCCGCTGTGGGTGACGGCGGCGCCGGCCATGCTGGTGTTCCTGTGGAGCACCGGTTTCATCGGCGCCAAATGGGTGCTTCCCTATATCGAGCCGTTTACCGTATTGGCGATCCGTTTCGGTGCCGCGGCGGTCATTTTCGTCGCCATCGCTCTTGCCACCGGTGCCCCGTGGCCCAAATCGTGGCGTCCGGCGCTGCACGCCAGCATCGTCGGGATCCTGCTCTACGGCTGTTACCTGACCGGCGTCTTCTGGGCCATTTCCATCGGCACGCCGGCGTGGATATCGGCCCTTGTGACCAGCCTGCAACCGCTGCTGACGGCCGTGCTTGCCGGGCCGCTGCTGGGCGAGCGGGTGACGGCGCGCCAGTGGATCGGCTTCCTGCTGGGTTTCGGCGGCGTCGCGCTCGTCGTTTGGCGCGATATTGGCGGCGACGCCGGGTCCGTGGCCGGATTGATCGTCCTCGTCGGCGCGCTCTTCGCCTTTTCCGGCGGCACGCTCTACCAAAAAGGCTTCGGCGAGACCAACGATCCGCGCACCGGCCAAGTCGTCCAGCACGTCGCGGCCTTTGCCATGCTCGTCCTCTTGGCGGCGCTGTTCGAAGAGCAGCGCATCGAGTGGACGGCGGAGCTCATCGTCGGCCTTTTCTGGATCATCGTGGTGCTGTCCGTCGGCATGTTTTCGCTGCTCTATTTCCTGATCAAGCGCGGCGCCGTCTCCAAGGTTTCGAGCCTGTTTTTCCTGGTGCCGCCGGTCGTCGCCGTCGAGGCCCACCTTCTTTACGGCGAGACCCTCGGTATGACGGCGGTTCTCGGCATGGTCCTGGCCGCGGCCGGTGTCTATCTGGTAACGAGATCGAGGTGAGGGGCGCGCGATGAACAGCGATGCGGTCGATCGCCGCCCCGATGGCGAAATCTGGGTGTTCGGCTACGGTTCGCTCATGTGGCGGCCGGGTTTCCCTCACGTCGAGGCCCGCCACGCCATGCTTCACGGCTACCACCGGGCCCTTTGCGTCTATTCTTGGGAATACCGGGGCACGCCGGAGAAACCGGGCCTGGTCTTCGGCCTCGACCGCGGTGGGTCGTGCAAGGGCACGGCCTTCCGCGTCGCCGCCATGGATGTGGACGAGACCCTCGCCTACCTCGATGAACGCGAACTGATCACAAACGTCTACCAGCCCCGCTGGCGGCCGGTAACGATCCTCGACGGCCCGAACCCGGGGCCGGTCACCGCCTATTACTTCGTCGCCGATCCCAAACACGACCAGTACGCCGGCAAGCTCTCCGATGAGGAAACGGTGCGCCTGGTCATCCAGGGCTGCGGCAAGTCGGGTCTCTGTATCGATTACCTGACCAACACCTACGCACACCTGGAGGAACTCGACATCCACGACGAACACCTGGCCAGGATCATCCGTATGGCGCAGGAGGCGGCGGGTTAGTCAATCTGGCACGGTTCTCAGAGGAAAAACCTCAAATACATGTACCCATGTGCGATCACCATACTGGCCAGCATGAAGGGCAGGCCATAGGCGATGTATTTGGCGAAGCTGATCGGATAGCCGGCCCGCTCGCCGAGCCCGGCGACCATGACGTTGGCGGCCGCCCCGATCAGCGACCCGTTGCCGCCGAGGCCGGCTTCCATGGTTTCGACCAGCGGGATCATGGTGGCGACGAAGGGGATGTTGTCGATGGCCGCCGATACCACCGCCGCCAGCCACAGGGTGACGAAGGTGGTGGCCGCCGGATCGTTGTCGGTGAGGATCATCAATTCCTTGCCGAGGATGGTCAGCAAACCGGCGTGCTCGACGCCGGTGACGATGACGAAGAGCCCGATGAAGAAGAACAGCGCCGGCCACTCGACCTCGACGAAGGCGAGGTGCACCTTCTGGCCGGCCTCGCTCTCCTTCATGCCGAAGGTGACCACGAGGAGCAGCAGCGCCGCACCAGTCATTGCCGTGCTGCCCGGCCGGATGTGGTAGTGCTCGCCGATTACGAAACCGAGGATGACGAGGACCAAAACGACCAAACAACGGATCATCAGCGGCCGGTCGGAGATGCTGTCCGCCTCGTGGAAGTGCATGATGCGTTCGCGCAGTTCCGGCGCGGCGACCAGCGACTTGCCCCAGATGAAGTAAAACGAGATCGCCATCAGGACCATGATGAAGGCAGCGACCGGCCCCAGCGTCGTCAGGAACTGCATGAAGGTGAGCCCCGTCGCCGACCCGATCAGGATGTTGGGCGGGTCGCCGATCAGGGTCGCCGTACCGCCGACGTTGGAGGCCAAAATCTGTGAAACCAGGAACGGGTAAGGGGACAGTTTCAGCTTATCGGCCAGCAGCAGGGCCACGGGCACCACCAGCAGCACCGTCGTCAGGTTGTCGAGAAAGGCGGAGAACACGGCGGTCACGATCGACAGCGCGATCAGGATGCCGATCGGGCTGGCCTTGACCTTCTTCGCCGACCAGATGGCGACGAACTCGAAAACGCCGGTCGTCTTGGTGATGCCGACGATGATCATCATGCCGGTCAAGAGCGCGATGGTGTTGAAGTCGATGCCGGCGATGGCCTGGGTCTGGTTGAGGACACCGGTGACAATGGCGACCCCGGCGCCGAACAGCGCGATGACGGTGCGATGGACCTTCTCGCTCAGCAGGATGACATAGGCGAGGACCAGGATGGCGGTCGACATCCACAGGGGGTCGATGCCGAAGATAACGGCGTTCGCCGCTTCATGGCCGTGCATTATTCAGCCTCCTTCACCTCCTTCGCGTCGCCGCCGCTCCGTTCCTCCTGTTCCTGTTCTTCTATTGCGTGGAGTACCGTGAAAAAGGAAATGGCGCCGGCCAGCCGGCCTTCGTCGTCGAGCACGGGCACCACGAATTGTTTTTGGGGCTGTCCTAGCTAAGCGAGATGCTTGGGCTAGGATTGCAGGATGTATGCGAGAAGAAGCCGGCTCAGTGGTTGGAAGCGTGATCGTTTGATGGAGCACTTTGTGGCGGC
>Ga0056114_1000229_pt1 | contig 16872 bp, 9 predicted proteins | sample WorMetHERISLAND1_FD_77005 | JGI IMG/M metagenome (GOLD analysis project Ga0056114, IMG submission 77005) | Marine gutless worms symbiont microbial communities from Max Planck institute for Marine Microbiology, Germany - Olavius loisae HERON... ...
GGAATCACTAATTAAGTAAACCGGAGTGTAGAATACTTATTCCTTTTTCTGTTGGTATACCAAGTGTTGAAATCCATCAAGAAACGCGGAAGTTATAGTCCAAAATAAAGTGGCACGTTTTTTTATGGGCCACGGTGTAGTTAGAACATTGGATCGTTCTGTCTGAGTAACAGTGTTGTAGATCTGTAATGAGTGAGTTGTGTATTGGTGTGAATGTACAGGCAGGTGCTCGATGCCAAGTATGGCTTGAAAAGATGGCAGATTGGTGAAATTGCTTCCAAAATTGGCCAGCTTTATTATCACTACTAGTGAGTGTAATGTCTTCTGTCATTTTCACTAGATTCCTGCTTCTGATGATCATTGAAGCGGTTACAAATTCATTCCACACTATGCAGTATGTACCACATCTTGAAAAGCAGATTTGCTGATTATTGTTAAGAACGTAAAAATAATATCGCTAGCTTTTACAACACAGTACTTATAATTCTACCTGTAATTTAAGTTGCAGGCATGTTTTACTGTTTAATTTCAAACTAAAAACCATAATAATGTACTTTTGTGGCATTTATACCAGTGTCAACTGAGATATTTTAAAACTAGACCTAAAACCTCCCATGTTGCATGAAGTCTCTTCATCTGTCACACTTTGGTATTGATTTTATCGTCTAAATTCTTTCAACGCCTGATGTAGTGTGAAATTAGAAGAATGATGTTGACTTGTGACGGCTGGAATCTCTCTTTGTTCTATGTTTGCCTTGCCTACTTCTCTGGACTTTTCTCTGGCATTAGAGTTACTGAGTTATATTCGTGTATCTAATATAGTATGGTTTTGCTGATAATGCAGTTTGCGGACAAGTGAGACGAACTACTTGAACGAGTCCTACGCCTTCTACTCTGCCATACGTATGCGTGGATATTACTCGAAAGCAAATAAAGAAGAAAGGTTGGTGTTACTGTTTTACATGGAATTTTTCTAGTAACCGAGACGATTAATATGCTGCACTGTTTGGTCCTGAGTGTCCTCCACTTAACTCACAAGCCGAATTATCAAACGTTTGTCTGTTAAATTCATCATGTTATCAGTCAGTTTGTCCTGAGATATCGTGCAGCATGCATTTGCCGTTGTTCATTATGGAAGTTTGCACAGCGGTAAGTTTAAATACAGAAATTGCCCCGTAACGGCCCCCTACATGTTTGTAGGATGATTGAATTAATCCTACCTTAAATATGTGTCGTGGACTTTCAATAAGCTACAGTGTACTAGGTATACTGCATTTGGGCAGTGTTGCTGGTAATTTGTGAGCTAATTATGTGTAATGCTTAACTGTAGACATAGTACGTTATTTGAACATTGATGCCTGAACCCTCTGTAGGCGTAAATTTTCTGCCTCCTGTGTAGTGATGTGCTGTTTACCTCGTAAAAATATAGGTGCACTTTTTTTTCCAGTGTTTTGTTTAAGGTTCTGTTGCAGGCTTTTTATATAGGTTTTGCTTGGTTTAGTTAGTAAATGTGGCAAGCAGCTGAGCCTGCTAGTTGGATGTTGGTGCTTGCTGCTCTGCAGTTGACATGAGACTTCATGCTTCAATCTATTGTAGTATGTTGGTCTGAATCATGGTTTTGTTGTGACTCGTCTGAACCACATTATGTGATGTTCCGTGGTGTAGAAGTTGTTTACAGCTGCTCCTCAGAACTTTATCTGTAAATTATGCAACAACAACGTTAATATGTAAATGAAATTATACGTGTTAATGAATATAGGTGAAAGAAAACTGTATTGATCACATTTTTGCTTATTTATCTTGATGATCTAGGTCATCTGAGAGATCTGGATAAGTCCAGTCTATTCTGACTTTTTAACATTTTTGCTTTGAAGCCCCCTAGCTGAGGAACGCCTTGCGATATCAATGCAATCTATACATCACTGAAAAGTACATTTAGTGGGCTAAATTCTGTCGCTGACAATGCGGGTCTGTCTTCATTCGTTTAGCTGTTATTGCCTTTGAAACACGAGAAATGTAGCGAAATTCCAAGAAATTTGACCTTACAGCAGTTCAAGGTCATCCAAGGTCATCGATCTTGGTGTCAGTGGAAAGCTATCTGCTACCGTTTTCCAGATATTCATGCTAAAATATAAGAAAACTGCCAATTTTACCCACCCATCCCTTGTTTGATGCCCCACTCGGGGAACCCCTTAGAATTTCAAGATGAAACTTACCCCACAAAAACTAGAGGGATGTGGCTACCATATGGTAAAACTTTCATAATCATAACTTCAACCGTTTTTGTATGATCCATCCGTGTGACAGACAGACAGACGGACGGGCGATAGCATATAGCGTGCTAAGCATATATGCTATATGCTGTCGTACGCTAAAAATACTGCATGCAATGTTACAATTATCAATACCTTATCCACCACGTCTACTTCTGTGTGGTATGCAAAACGTGCTAAGGTTAGTTGACGTCATGTAACTGTATACTTTGGCAACCATTTGTTTTGTCTGATCAAAGTCGTATTTGATACAAGAAGCCAAGCTGTTGCTGGGATAGCCGACCATACTGCTACACAGCAGACTCTAGTAATTAGCGATCGTTGCTAAATAGCATATTGCGCACCCATGAAACTCCATGCAGTCACACCGACATGTTCCTAGTTACTGCCATATCGTGCCACTATTCGTGTTAACATTGCTTTGTTTTGGCCGCAGTCGCTGAAGCATACAACACTGGGTCCCTTTCGGAAGTTAGTTACTACCGTCCCCTTACCTTACTGTGCCTTCGAACACCCAGCGAATTTCTCTTTCGAATATGTGACGGCTAATAGTTTATTTATTTCATTTTTTCAGATTTCGCCTTCACGTCAGCATATAAAATTTACAATTTCAATTAATATACTTCGTTAACAACTGTACACTTTTAACACTTAACACACTGCGATGTTCGAATCACGGATCGAATGAATGTTTGTTTACCAACTTTGCCCAGTGTCACGTGGGTGCGAAGAGTCCACGTACACAAGCAATACATAGCGTCACAGACGACGACGACAGACGCAACACTGTACCTATAGCGCGACTGTAAGTACGGTCGGCTAAAAACTACAAGAAGCTGTGCTGTTATTCAGAAACTGTGCAACACTTGCGTCTGTCTGGCATTCATAACTCCTCTTCCACTCGTACTTTCCATCACCGTCTTAAAAAAACTACTTCTAGCAGGTCTTCAACTCCCCGAGTGGCTCACCCAGGTGCCTCACATTCGTCCACCGGCTGACATTGTGCACTCTGAGGATTCTTTCACTTACTTACTATAAGTATTCTATAGTTTGTCGTATCTCTTCCATAATATTCGTCCTAAACGGACAATCTTTTATACTTGCCATTGGCCTTACTAATATACTTTAAACTCTCTCAGTCATGTTATAGCCACGTCATCAGTGACAGCTGGGCTTTCTAGTTGTGTGATGAATGATTTTTGTCTAAATCGGGTGTTTATTGGAGTCGTTCATGTAGCTGGAGACAGTTGAAGTGCTGTGTTGAAGTGCTGTTCAGTGTTACATAGTATATTTCGTGTGTAGATGCATGTGTACTGTGTAGTGCTATTTTCCTTTGTGTTCATTTTTTTCAGAGTTGCTGGTACTGTTCCTTGCAGGCCGGACCTGATGGTTAAGAAGCTGAGATACTACGCTAGGTTCATCGTCGTCTGTCTGTTGCTCAAGAAAATGAAACTAGTTCGAGACCTTGTCCGCGTGAGTTCTGTCTGCTTTTTCGTTGCTGTGTTCCGTCGAGTAATTGTAATTTGCGAGTTGTGTTGCATTCACATGTTACACTACACGTCTTGTAGAATTTCAGTAGCCAGCTCTCAGTTCTGTCATTTGTTAATTTTATGAAGTTTTATTTTAACATTTCAGTTAGAATATAATCGTAAATGATGGCTGAGATAATTTACGCTTTGACTCTTTACATGAACAGTCATTAAGCCTATGTCACATCTGAAAGTTTCTTGTGAAAGTTACTTGTGCAAGTAACTTTTGGAAGAAAACCTGCACAAGTGACTTTCACAAGTGCACCGTGACACATTTGAAAGTTGAAACACGTAAGTTGCAGGTTAAAAGTGATGTAGTTTCATGCAAGCTACTGTATGTAGATTTAACTTAACAACAAACAACAACAATAATGTTTTTTTCGTGATTTTTAATCGAATATCCTACTTTCAGTTATTATGTGCCATATTATGACCATGAAACTCCTGTCAATAACTTTACGTGTTTCTAACTCGCCAATCACAGCTCACCATGTAAATATCTTTAGTTTTGGATTTTTGGCATCAGTCAAGAGATTCTCTGGGAAGATTGCCTTTAAAATGACCTGTAAGGTGGTGAGTGGGACGTTAAAACCCAGTCATCTTAACTCAACTCGTACTATCTCAATTTACTGTTAGCTGTGCTAGAATATGCATATTTCAGTTGACCAAACGTATGACGTTGGTGGTGCATTTGTGCAGGAATTAGCGAAGCAGATAGATGACTACACAGCGACGTATGGGCCTGACGACCAGCTGGAGTGGTCATTAGTGCTGGGAGAGATCCGAGCTTTCATTGAGGTATCACAACACTTTCCCACGCTGTAAGGAGTTTCTGGCTGGTCCAATAGGTATTTGTGGTGGAAATGTACAGTTTTGTCTATAGATGATTGGAGAAGCAGCTGTAGTCTGGTTAAAGGCAGTGGCAGACTTACGTTCCATGTCCTCCAACATTGTTTTTGAGTCATTGACAAAGGTTTCATCTTTGTTACGGCATGTTATATGTCATCACATTATTGTCATTATTGTAAGCTAATTGCTAAAATGGCATGATCTATTACAATGACTGAGTTTCTGGTATCTATCTGTCTTTCTGTCCAGAGATGCTGCTCCTTCCAGGAAAATCGCCCGATCATCACCACACTTACCTGATGCTGCCCTGGATTTGTTGGCTTGAGGTTAAGGTCACAAGATATGGCTCTTAAATGCTTTCAAGAATATCACTGCTCCTTGTTAGTAAATGACTAGTACGGGACCAAAGTTGCATACAAAAAGCTCAGTATTCGCGAGACATCCGACTGTTTTTATTACCACAAGCAAAATGGATGCAGTGTACATCAGACTTTGTTTTTTTTAAAATAACATTGATATTTGAATGACTTGTATGATGTGACTCTTACGATGCGACTCATTATTGACAGCACTGATCACTGATTGGCTGCTGTGTGATGCAGTGTGATTGGCTAACACAGAAGTGATAGGCCAACAGTGATTGCTGATTGGCTCGTGCTATTGCTGCCCGTATATAGTGGAAGTTACGGTGTTGTGAACAGGCGGACAAGATAGTGAATGTAGTTGACGTCGACTCGTCGTCCGTCATCTTGTCCCACCGACTGAGTCCATTGAACGCTCCTCCACTTGAGAAAGGAACGCCGTCGTACCTTAGTCTTCAGGAAATTCTCATCATAGGCAACTGTCATGAACAGGTTAATTGCTGTGGCTACACTGCCCCTGTAATGTGCTGTCTCTTGATTGGTCGGATTTCAGTTACATGACATTCCAGCATTATTGATCTTGATGATACACATGGACATATTGTTATGTCCCGGGTCTCTGCAGGCCAGAAAAAGTCGGGTAATTTGATTGGTCAGGGAAGTCATGGGATGTGTTATAATTTGTAGAAAGTCTGGGAAAAGGTGTGAAAATTGAAGTTCATTTGCAAATGTTTCAGCTCAGTTTGGTACAGTTGCCTGCTACTTACTTATATATCGAAATGTCGTTTACTTTGGTAGTGTTACCCATAGTAGTCATTTGTTACATTAACGCAGTTCGTAAATTGGTCATGTTAAAGTCGGGGAAAGTTTGCCTAGGTGGCTGGAAAAGCCAGGCAAAAGCCATGGAACTATGGGAAGGCCATGGGTAAGGCATTTGACACCCGTCAACTATCGAAGTGTATGGAATATTTTAAAGTCCTCTATTCAGTCCTCTATTCTGAGGCATCGTTAAATGTTATGTTGAACATGTCTGTGAGTAAGTGAGGTTTAACTGGAAACAATGTCCATAATTGACAACTCGTCATAAATACGCACACGTGGTATCGTCTCTATGGCTGTGATATCAGTTACATGTATCTATGTGTTTTTGTTTGATTTATACTCGTATCATCAGCTGATAGTGTGTCTGCTCGACACAGGTGAAGTTCTCTGAGCTGACGTTGGACATGTTTCGTATACTGCAAACACTGGAGCGAGAGCCTCAAGAGGACCTGTCAAACCAGCTGTACGATACGTCGCCGGCGCCCGGACGCACTCCTTTCGTAAGAATTCTTTCACATTTGACGACGTCGGCACCGTCGTGATAACAGTCCTTCCTGATGTGGATAGAAATGGAATGGTAGCACCGGCAATTCCCGGCATGTTAGCAAACCATTTGACTTGCCTGTGGTGCAGAGTGTACTGATCTGTCCTCTTTGTTGCTTGTAGGTTTCATTCTGAGTGATCTCCAACATTTCCATGTCTCTGTGGTCCTTATCCAGTGCTACATCGACTTCTGTGACACTGTGTCTTGTCACTACCGACAGTGTAGAATTCTTTCTCGATTTGTCTGTAGCACATCGTATGCTCACATACAACCCCATATAACCTATACTGTGTTGGCGGGACGTAAAACACTGCTCAATCCAATCCAATGCTCACATGGTATACACTGGGTGAAGTGATGTTTCAGCAGTAACTGGCTGGAATGTGGTTGTCCTGTTGTCCATATCTCTGTCTGTGACTGTCTCGTGTTATCTGATCCCTTGATCATAGGTCAAGTCTCGTCTCTGCAGCAGTTTCCATGGTAACCTCCATGATCGTCGATGTGCTCAAATGTCTTGTGTAATGCTGCCGTGTATGTTATTACCGTCGTAAGTAAGTAAAGTGTAAATTTATATAGCACATTCTCATAAAAGTATCTAATGTACTAATGCTGTGTTAATGCATTGCATGTCATTATCGTTAACGTTACAATGAATGCTGTGATCAGGATGGCAGCAGCATTAACCGACGTGATAACCCTCACAAGTACCTGCTGTACAAGCCAACAATTAGTCAGCTCTTCACGTTCCTAGCATCAGGCTTCAAGGAGCTGCCACCTACTGGAGTCATGTTGCTGTATCTGTCCGCTGACGGCTGCCTAGGCAATGCTAAGCACTCTGATGACAGTAAGCCTGCAGTTGATCCCAGACAGATAAAACTGTTCAGTTCTGCTGTTCGTCTTTGTTGGTATTTTTCTCCTGCTGATGTCACTGTGTGTGCCATTAACAAACTACTCAGTCTGTCACTGAGTGAATTAGAGATACATCCACAACTGCTGTGTTTCTATTTGTTGGCTTCATAGTAGCAACAGAAGTCAATCACTAAAACTATGTCTGTAGCTCTACTGTCTACGTGAACTCTCTCTCCATTTATTCCCTCCTCTTAACTCCTTTGGTTGTGTCCAGTTTTATCTCCCGTGTTCCTTCTAATTTGCCCAGTGACTCACTATTTTCCCTTCCACTTGTGCCTCATCGTCCCCCTTCCTTTAATTTCCTCTTTCTTCTCTCTCTGTTTTATCACTTTTTGTTTTACTTATTGTTTCAAAGTCTTGCCTCAAATGGTGCCACCGTTTAGTTGTACAAATAACTTGGTCACATATTTTTTTATTTTTTATATATTTGGTTGGATTGCATTAAGGAAGTCGACAACTAAAGTCGGATTATTGTTGTCACTGTTACTTATTATTGTTTTTATGCTTATTTCAGTAAATACACATTAGACTGTATGTTCGTCAGTTTATCATTGGCAGGCAGTGAGCAGTGACGGCGTGTGTGTCTTGTGATGTCTAGTTGCGTTCGACTTTGGTGGCGTCGTAACGAACAGTCGTCGAGAGCCAGACACGACAAACAGAAACAAACGTCCAGGCAGCCTCAAAGAGATGCATTGGTTAGTAGCACATCAACTAACTACTACTCACTGAAGCACTGAGATGTACTAGTAACTGACAGACAGATGGGCCATTTCAGCAGAAGAAAACTAAACAAGATATAATCGCCTGTTCCAAATGATGACTTTTATGTCGTTTGCTAGTTCATCTCATGCGTTTGTGGCAGTTATAAGTTTTGTAATGTTTTTATATAAAAGTGTGCTTTTAGTTTTGCAGGCCCTTCAGATGCTGTGACTGACCACAGTGCTATTACACTGATGACAAGTGTGTCCTGGCAGCGTCATAAAGAGAGCTAGCAAGTTACTAGGAACATCTTTCCTTTGGAGAATAAAGAGGATTCCAGTTCGGAGTCTTCGATGCCGTTAATACCTTCGTTGAACTTCTGTTTGTAGAACTAGACTGTGATAATGATAGTAGAGGCAATGGCCGATAATCGGCATGTCCGGCCGATTTCCGATTAATACATAAACCCAACATTCTTACCTTAATACAAAATACTGTATCGATCATACAAATATTTTACTGTATAATGTAACAGATTATTGCATAACTAAACAATGTTTACCAGCATGTTTGCTGAGTTTGCATATATGACTATAAAAGGAAAATTTGTGTTTTCCGTTCAAGTTCAAAAATATAATTTCAGTATCCAATGCCATCATAATACATAGTAAATAACAGTCGGCCGATACCGGCATAGTAATCGGCCGATTCCGATTATCAGCAAAACGGTTTTTTTCCTTTACAGCTTTCTCCTTCAGTACTTTGATACTGTTGGTTGGGTCTTTTGACTTGTAAAAACCGTCTCCCATATAACCTATACTGTGTTGGCGGGGACGTAAAACACTGCACAATCCAATCCAATCTTATAATCGGCCGATTATCGGTGCATCCTTAAATGATAGTCGGTGATTGTGGCTATGAGCTTGTGATGTAGTTCAGTGTGTTCGGCTTGTGTGTGTGTTGTGCCTAGTTTACATCCCGGTGATCTGTATCCATTCACTCGCAAGCCGTTGTTCATCATCATTGACAGTGACAACAGCTCCGCGTTCGAGGTCGGTCGAGTTTGTTTGTTGATCTCTGCCTTGTCACTCACAGCTGACTGTAAGCCACGTGTCAGCTGTGTCTTCTGCTACATCCTTTGGCTTGTAGCTGTCCATATTTCTTCCAGTATTACGTGTTTATTGCTATCTGTCTTCAGCTTCATTCTACCTACCACAGTGTGGTTGTGCGGCAGTAAATGGTGATGTGATGTGGTTGGTTATGGTTTTATGCCATTTTAAGCACGCAAATAGCAGCTATATCGTGCCTGTAAGAAAGTTTATTAGTAAACGCCAATGGCATGTACAAAAGAAATCATTCGTGTATGATGAATATTATGGAATAGATATTTGAGAGCAGCTGTGTGGAAATTTGGCAAATGACATCAGAATCTACACAATTTGTCAGTATATGTTCTACAGTAATTGCAGGAATGCAAGGAATATGAAGCAATTATGCAATTTATGCCCAAATGTCTTGTACTGAATGCTTTGTGCGGTTTGGTTTGGTGTTGGTGTTTCCGTCGATGGGGTATTTCTGCCTGATAATAAAGTTCTTTCTTGTACCAGGAATAATTCATATCAGTGTGGTTCCATCATGTTGTTGTCGTGTGATATTGTGGAACGAAACTGAAACAGACATTTGATGTGCCTGGCTTTTTCACCTTTAAACATTGGTGCCATATGATTTTCCGCTGTTTTTGCTGTCACCTTGTAGGATAATAGACGCCTGTTGATGATCGACGCCTACTTGTCATGCTGCCTTTATAAGACAGCAGTAACAAGTGGGTCCATGACCAGGTGGCCACTAAGCAAACATGCGGCCATACCCGATAATTACAGATTATCACAGAAATGAAGCATTTTCGCTGGTGAATTGTTTTCGACGATTTGTGTAGAATTGGCCAGGTATTATTTTGGTCTTGCTGTGACGAAATTCAAGCCACTTTTGATGAAGATATGTGCGAAAAGCGATTTTTACATTTTCATTCCCAGTGACGTTCAACCTTTAGACCTCAAATTTGCTCCCCTAGTTAATCTTCTCCATCGCAATGATTCCGCTAAATTGGAAGTTTCTATAGCTATCCTATTTCCAGAAAATCGGAGGTACAAGATAGACGTGGGAGATGGACGGGGTGCAACACTTAATGTGCCACATAGTAGGAAAGGTACAGGTTGTAATGATGTGGATGTGTCTAGCACTGGCCGAACTTGTTTGGACAACCACTTGTATGTCTCCTGTCACCGGAAGAGATTCCCGTGTCATTGCAAGGTTTGTTTAGTTTTGTCAATATTGTATTAAACTGGTGGAGGGAGCTCTGTGCCGGCATCACGCTGTGCCTTGTTTGCCACAACACATAGTTAGTTGGTGTGAAGTTTGGTCTGCGATGGCCGCAGGTACACAGGCCTGGAAGAACTGGAGTTAAGAAAAGCAAGTGGACTACCGTGGCAGTCAAAACACATTTATGTAACGCCATATGTTGGAAGCGAATCAGAGGCTTATCGGGATTAATACAAACTCACCTTACATTGAGGCCTGTCTGCCTTGGTAAATGTAGGTCTGCAGCCCTTGTCTCAACACTGGGTCACTTGTGGCATTCCGTGGAGTACTATGCAACACACATAGTGCTGTGCGCATATTCCAGTCGAATCGAAGAATAGTTACTGCAGTATTTGATTCGAAACTAGCACAATTATTCGAAATTTTTGAATACTTACCGTCACCAATTTCTTACTTATTGGACAGAATGACGCCGATTTTTCTCCTTAGCAACCACGCCTAGTAACCAACAAAATCAACAAACATCCATGTCGTCTGTTGGCCCATTATGGCCCACCAAGTACTGAAACTCCTACAACAGAAACCACAACAGAGCGGTGCCATATAAACAGTTATTTATTTAACAAGTACTTACTGCTGGTGACTTTTGAGACCGACAATAACTATTCGATTCAAAATTTCAAATAATAGCTAAACTATTCCATTCGATTTGATTCGAAATGAAAAAAAACACTATTTGCGCAGCAGTAAACACACAGATGTCGGCCATCTAAGATTATCGTGCAGTGGGCCTCAGCATGGGAGACATGTTCCACCCAGAAGGATAGAACGTTTGGACCATCAAACAACAATGTTAGGATTAATAATAACAAAAACCGCCTGTAAGGCACACCGATGTTAGTATGTGTAATTGAATTGGCTGTGGTTAGACAGTACTGGAGTGTCTGTAATGTCATGCTGTGCTGTGTTTGGTCGTGGTCAGATCAACATCAAAAAGGCAACATATTCACGCTGTTCCTTCACAGTCCACTGATGGCGTTCTGCCACATCGTTAACATCATCGACGTCCCGGTCTCACTGTGGGACAAATGTCTCTCAGTCGTCGACAAGTTCATCGCTGACGCAAGTCGTCTTCTCTCCAGGTCAAGGACACTTGGTAAGTCACAACATGCTCTCTGTCATCATTCAATACTTGCTATCTACCCTACTCTGATAATACGTCTTTTATTAAAAACACTTGTTTGCCAGATAGCAACAGATTTGGCATAAGTTCATGTGTAACAGACTACATAACAACTGCTCTGGTCTACCTGTGAGATTTCAAAACTCACTTAAGTCACTGAGAACAAACGCTTTATGATCATCTCTGAATAAGTCTCATATACCTAACTCACTTTTATCTCTTATATGATGAAGATCCCTGAGTATGTGTAGTGTATACCTTGTAATTCTTTATGATATATTTTGTGTGCTCATAATGCCGTAAAACCCTAACCATCCATCAAGCAATTTTCTTGCGACAATTCCATATCAACTGTGGGCGAAATTTAAACTTTTTGGCACTTATTTATTCATTTATTTATTACCTAGTTAATACACGTTAAGTCATTCACCGGTAGATAAAGAATCATAAGTGTGGGAAAGTCACTTGTCACTGTCGGAAGGCACAACTGTGCAGGCAGGCCTTTTTAAAATGTACCAGATGTTACAGTTAAGTCGGAAATCACAGTTTCAGAATACTGTTGCACACTGCATGAGAGGCAAGACAGACAGCATGCTGAGAACTGAGAAGAGTTAAGAACTGTTGGACTATTCTGCAGAATGTTTATGCCACGAGATCTGTAGTGGTGGATAAGTTCTGACAAGTACTGCAGTTGTTGTGGGATCTACAGACATTACCATCCGAGTTTGATAAGAAAAGTGTCAAAGTTTAAGATCACTAGGCCAAAATGGTGTCTAGAACACAAATATTACGGAGTGACATTTATTTTGATGAAATTCTGTATGTTTGTTTTTCTAGGTTTTTAGTTATTCGTGGTTTCATGGGCATACCATACTAGTTCTTCATTTCATTTCTGTAGGACTGTAGTTTTTATCATTTTTTTACTACTGTTCTATGGACAAATAATTGTCCATTGCAGACTTAGCATTTGTTCAATTCTTTGGCGACGATTTCCTGCGAGTGTTGCTGCTGCGATACGTCTTCTGTCACGTAACTCTGCGCCTGCACAAAGCATTCCGAGTGAGTAGCACAGCCACAAAAACATAACATCGATGTATTCTATATTAAATACTTTGATGAGAAAATAAATATATGTCAATGCATGTACAAAAATAAAGATACAGTTGATATTTAAAATGAGAGTCATACGTGGTTGTGAGTTGCTGTATGGTATTGTGAAGCTGTTGCGTTGTCTATTATGACAATTGCCCTAATTGTGGTCAGTATAGAGGGCAGCAATGACTAGCCAGCATTTGGTGTAAAAAGAACTGTTTTGGAGACTTGACGAAAGCAAGACTGGTGTCAAAAAGATCATATATTTCCATTTACGATCAGACTACAAGCATTGTGTTAGTAGCTTGCTTTGTAAATACTAGCTGGTGATAAAAATTTTATCCATAGTCCATGTGGCCAAACCATATAACCTTTTGTACCATGGTACACAGCGGCCACCTTTTCCACAAACCGAGTCACAACGCAACAGTTTGTGGAAAAGGTGGCCGCTGTGTACCACGGTACTTTTGAATTGAGGAACCCATGTACGTCTCTAGAACGGATGAAGGTTAGTACTATTAGTACTGAGCTCCAGAGGTTGTGTTGGTTCTGCAGCAGATAGCAGATGATGCTTGCCTTGTGTGGTATGTCAGTGATAGCTGGACTTCGTGTTCTCATTCTGCCTCGTCTGAACCCTTGAGAACTCGTGAGTAAGACGCGGCTGTGTGTATGAGATTGCTGTGCTGCTGCTGTAGGGTCCGCGCTACTGTCCACTGTCGTATCCAGTCATGCCCAAAGATGAAATTCTCGAGAACCACCACCTGCAGAAGACCGTCCTTGAACTGGCCATGATGCTCGAGGTCCGCAGTCTTTTCTGTGATGTGCCAGAAGGTGATTAGCAGATGATCCAGCCTGGTAGACACGCGTCTGTCACTTCCTCATCATTTGCCGCTGCTGCCGCGTCTCAGCAGAGTCTAACCACCGTTACAGCTGGCACTTTGGCTACTACAGTGGATATGATCAGAGTTCTCTTACAGCTAAAACTTCTTCGCGTTTTTCTTTGTAAACTTCACCTTATGTCCGAGGAATCAACCGTCGACTACACACACACGTGACAATTTCATTAACTTTTTGCGATGCATTTCTGTGAATTACGCACGTAACGTAACTGCAGCATTTAACTCTGCGTCGGCTGCAGTCTGGCGAAGATCAATATCGATCGATCAATCAAAACATATTTATATGGCGGCGTATGTCGCTAGCGAATCAGAGGCACATGTTGACAGAAACTAGGCTGAGTGAATGTTTACAGTCGCTGTAAGCGGTGTCAAAGAGTTCGGAGTTTCGGCTAAAAGTACTGAATATTCCAAGAGAACGATAGTTATGTTACAGTGAGTTCCAGACTGAAGGTGCACTGACACTGAAAGATTTAGCTGACAAGGAAAGTGCCATCCACGGTACAGACAGTGACCAGCCAATGTACTCCAGTGCTATTTGTAAGCACAAGATAAGGGTTGAGTTGCACTGTTTTGCTGGCTCAACAGGTTGACTGTGTCTGTTAAGCCTATGTGAAGCCCGTTATTGATATGGTATCGGGCCATCCGGCCTGTGACTGTTTCACCATTTGATAAGTCCTGTTAGGCTGTTATGTTGTTGATATCATGCAGATGTATAAATATTCTTCTTCATACCTTACTGGCCAATCCCGTATAAGGCGAAAGGCTGTGATCACCAATAGCTGCCACCTAATGTGGCGGACTGGACCTGGATATTTATTTTTAGATGCAGCAGCAAAGGACTGTGGGATGACTTAGATGACCAATCACAACAAAGCAGTAGGCCGTGCCTGGTCAGTCAGCCAATCACGGCATCAATCTACGTCTGTCGTGTCATATTAGATGGCATCTATCGGTGGCTAAACTTTCGGTGGTTAGTGCCGATGCAGTGTTTGATACATGTCATTGGACGACACTTTTATCTATGGTTGTTTGTTCTCACTTGGATGTCGGTGAAACGCTAGTTGCCAGTGTGTGCGATATTAACGTGCAACTGCTGTTTGCTTGGTGTATTTTAACGTCTCTTTGTTGACAGTTTTCGTTGCATCCTGATCTGACCAGTTAACACTGTGTACATTCACATTTGTAAAGACGTTTTAATTTTGTCAGATTTCTGCCAACACTGTCAGCTTACTTTTCAGTACAAGCTTCTTAGGTGTATTTTTATTAATTCGTGTTTTTTACTTTGCTAATCTTTTCCGTTGCAGCGGAAAGCGTAGAGTGATTGGCTGACAGAGTGCGTAACAACATGAAGTTATATTGATGCTAGAAACTGACTAATTGAGCCCGTTTTTGCCGTAAAATTCTGTATCACTGGTTAATGTTAACATTAATACTAAGACATGAATGTAAATTTCTTCAGTCCCACCGCCGTTCAGGCCTGGCAACCCTGCCCTCTGTGCGAGCTGTCCCCTAGTCACTCCATATTATTGTAGACTAGGGGACTTGCTGTGTTTTATGTTCATGTCTGCTTATTGTATGTTTGTTTTTTCTGTGTACTATGTGTTCCTTCAGTTGGTTGGGTCTTTTGACCTGTAAAAAACCGCCTCCCATCTAACCTATACTGTGTTGGCGGGGATGTAAAACACTGCTTAATCCAATCCAATCAAGTGTGAATAAGCTCACCTCACCTTGTTATATCTGTTTGATGTTATTGCTGTGAAAGACATGTATTCAGTCCATTGTATCAGGTGGCTCATGTACTCTCATAAGACTGTTGCTGTGCCATGTTCGGCATTATATCACGACCTGCCTGCTTCTGTTAACGTAACAGCATGGACAAGAACCAAGCTGTTGCTAGGATAGCTGACCGTACTGCTTCACAGTACCTTTGGGGGTCATGTGACGTCATACGGTCACGTGACCATTTGATTGATACCCCGTATGTCATTTCCTGTTGGTGGTCCTTTGGAACCAAGCCTCTGTCTCTAACAGTTTCCGAGATATTCAACGTCAAATGTAACACAAAGATTGACATGACCTTGATACGACCTCTAAACAAAGGTCAAGGTCATTAATTTTGGTACCAATCAATTTCTTATATACGACTTTCTGTGGGCTGTCAATAGTAACTTTTTGCTCTAAGATGCACCGTTTAGCCACAGTACATTCCGCACAGACAGACGCAACACTGTAGCATAAGCGCGACTGTACTAAGTACTGTCGGCTAAAATTAACTTGTACTAGTGCTGCCAGCTGTGAAATCCAGTATTTGATAATTGCTAGTCAGATGTGTTTGCATGCATAATGCCTAGTGGCAACTGGCAATAAAATTTGCGGCATTATAGCGCTAAGATTTCTGCAGCGACTGCCGAGAGAACTTTTGACTGAGTCGCTGTTGTTTAGTGCTGGATATTTCTCCGCTGCGGTTTATCTGTGTAACAGTCATTATGACCGACACTCAGTCGCAGTCTCTACTGGTCGAATCAGCTCTACTCGGCATGTACAGTAACGTGCTGTGCCGTCCGCAGACCTAGTTGAGGTGGTTTGTGAAACGTCATTGTTGATAGATGATATATCGTCTCTTGTTAACTTTGCTACCGTCTCTCTGTGTGTGTGCACGCCTCTCTATGTTGAGGTTTTGTTAATCTATGGTGACCATGTTCGTCCAGCCGCTGTACAGTTAGGTTTATTGATCGTCGATGTTCTGTGCTGTGAATCACGATGACAGTATTGACAACAACATTGGGCAATCACTACCAGCACTTGCTGCTCAATTGCCTGATTTATGATTACGAGAATTGTTTATTTTTTCGGCTTGTACAGTTGCGGAAGTGACAGGCGAGCTGCGGTGACGTGCAGCTCTGTTCTGATACAAATAGTTTCGTGGTGACTCGAGGCAGGGGATGTGCTGCCGTTCACACGCTTGTTGTCTTGAGTGTTATTTTCAGTTATTTTATTTTAACATCCATCCGTGGTGATGTGACTTTGCACCGTGTTGGATCGAGTGTATAAAACTGAGTCACTGTGACTGATTTGTGTTTATTTGTGTAAACTGCATGTCCCACCGCCGTTCAGGCCTAGCAACCCTGCCCTCTGTGGGAGCTGTCCCCTAGTCACCCCATATTAATGTAGACTAGGGGACTTGCTGTGTTATAATTGTATGCTGTATTTGTCTACTTTATTGTGTGTGTATGCATGTGTAATTTGTGTTTTCTTTGTTCTCTGTGTTATTTTCTTTTGTAGCATCTCCTTCAGTACTTTGATACTGTTGGTTGGGTCTTTTGACCTGTAAAAACCGTCTCCCATATAACCTATACTGTGTTGGTGGGGACGTAAAACACTGCACAATCCAA
>Ga0056114_1000230_pt1 | contig 16870 bp, 12 predicted proteins | sample WorMetHERISLAND1_FD_77005 | JGI IMG/M metagenome (GOLD analysis project Ga0056114, IMG submission 77005) | Marine gutless worms symbiont microbial communities from Max Planck institute for Marine Microbiology, Germany - Olavius loisae HERON... ...
GGGGAGGACAGGGAGGGAGGGTAGAGCAGGGGAGAGGAAGGGTGTCCGGTTTCTTGTAAGCCGACCTGGCAACCCTACTTGGAATAGGCTAGTGGTATACCAGCTGGTCTTAGTGATCATAGCAGTGGAAGTTAATTTATCCGTTTTCCACGCACTTTGATTTTATGTCACAAAATTATTTTGCAATATGTCATTTGTTGTATTACGTGCCTTTGATCTTCTGTTGCAGCATATGTCCGAGATGCTGTTGGCAACGGCACGAAAATAGAGTATGTGAGAACAGTTCAGGTGGAAGTGAGAAGTGAAAAGTACGAGTCGAGAATCCTGGTAACAAGTTTTAGCTGCTGATAGTTGCATAATTTACTGTTTGCAGGAGATTGCTGCAACTGTTGATTATGCAGCCCTCCTAGGTGACTGCATTAAGTGTTGTACCCTGTCCATCTGTCTGTCTCCTTATGTCCATACGTCCTGTGCGTCTGATTTTCTTGAAATGGGAAAGCCATAGAAACTTCTAATTTAGTAAAAACGTAGCACTGGACAAGAGTAACCAGGGGAGTAACTTTGAGGTCTAAAGGTCAAAGCTTAAGGTCACTGGGAATGAAAATGTAAAATCATTTTTCATGCATATATTCATCAAAAGTGAATCTGTTTACTTAAAACCAAAACCAGAATGATCACTGACCCATTCTACATATATCGTCGAATTCATTTCACCGGTTGTGATAATCTGTGATCTGTAATTATCTGAGAGGGCCTCACGTTGCAGCAGCTACCTGGCTGTGTACCCACTTGTTCAACTCATCTAATGTTTTCTTGCAGGAGGCAACAACTTGAGCCGGGATTATGTAGATGCTAGAGCACTGAGGTTGTGTTGTTACAGTCTCTTATCTAATCTGTTTGATTGATGTTACAACTGTATCAGTTGTGACTGAGAATTTATAACTCGGCAGTGTTTGTGCGCGTTGCTAATATATGATGCACTTAGAGAAATCATTGGTGTTGATGGTTTGATGTGGCATTTGATGAAGCCTTGTGTGGTATTTTCTCTCGCAGTTAAAACTTTACATGTACAGCTTATCCAGACCCCAGCCCAAGTCCTGGTGCTACTGACATCATGAAGCCGTCTTGATTTTGCAGCTGTGTTGCGTCTTTGTGCCCAGTTGAAGTAGACTGAACATTTGCATTTGTTGTTTTCAGGCTTTATCCAGCTGCCGTTTGTTCACTATTGTACAGAAGCTTCCAGCTCGGGTACTGTGTCAAATTGTTTATATTATGCTGCACTGTTGGTTACTCGTTACACGTTTCCGTCTGTTGATGCTGGCCAGCAACTTGTGTAGCATTAACGACAGTGTTTTTGGTGTATTCTGCATCACATAACCATTGCTAGAGTTCACACAGTTACCGGTAGTACTGGTATTGATCAATGCAGTCTCACTAGCAAACATCTGCTGACCCTCAGTTGATGTGAACGAATTTGGGCTACGAGAAATTTTTGTTCACGACTGTACCCTGCATCTAAAATAACTTGTTACTTGTTGATCTGTGTCAAATTTCAGAGTGCACATATCCTAAACAGCGTGCTGATACAGAATACATTCACGTAATTTAACGTATATGGAAAATGGCTGCAATAGAAAATTGAATGTGCTAGTGAATACAAGTCATGCAGCAGATAGAATATACCGGGTATATGTACATGTATGAAGCATATTCTCAACTTTGATTTGGTTACATGACTGACTGGTTAGTGGTTATAATACGTTGTTTTTCTCGTATGCTGGCCAGACTTATCAATCATTCTACATTCCATTGTGTTACAGATCGACGTTAGTTTCCATTACCTTGACATCGCTCTGTTGGACAGCAAAAGCCAGAAGAAGGTTAGTCTAATTTAAGACAATTTTGAGTGATGTTTTTTGAAGTTTTATTTATGTAATGCAAGGTTTCTCGTCATTTTATCATTTTGTTGTATAATGGCGTTAGTGATGGATGATGTTAGCATTTCATAACTCAATCGATTTAGATTCAATTTTTTGAAAAATCTGTTTCAAATTACTGCAGCACAATGACCTTTAATGACACATGTGCACAGTGGTGAGTGTTATGAGTAAGGGTTCTGGTCTATAGCATTCTGAGATCCACGCATTTGAGCCTGCAAACTGGGCATTAAAAATACACTGATATTATTAAGACACGAATTAAATTCTAATGCAAATAATGATCAGTGTCTTGATAACTCAGAAGCAAATAAACAGTTACCAGTTGTAACCACATCAGCTTCCATCCATCATGGTGGATTATCACTGAACTTAAACTACAGTAAGTATAGATGGTACTGTTTTCGTTCGCCAATTATATGATAAAGTGCTCATTGATACATTCAGATGTAGTTTATTTTGTTTTTCAATTGCTTTTGATATGATCTGTTAATTACCGGTACACTCTTTATGACGGTTAATGTTTATTTAAACAATGTACATGACCAGTTACCCCATGACCACAGGTCTATTTGCATTATAACCTGTGCCCGTACTTTCAGTGTTACAGCCTGGTCAGTCATGTAGGTTACACCAACGTCAGGTTTAATTAGCATGTTGCCATGTTTCTAAGAATGAATGTAAATGATGCAAGCGAACACATACCACCTTAACCCCAGTCAGTGAAGGCTGGTACTCGATTTACCTACCCCAGAGGGATGGAAGGCTGAGTTGACCTACATGGCTGGTTACATACTGAGATGGTTTACCCGCCCACAGATGGTCACCCAGCCAAGTATTAACTGGGCCCGGCGTAGAGTAACTATGTTGATCGAGACCAGTGCACTACCGCTAAGCCATGCCACCACACAAAGATATCTGTAAAAGGTCTAGATTTCGATTTTTTTGGATTTAAAAAATCTAGATCTTCGATTGCATATACAAGAATCGTCCATCACTAAATGGTGTAAAATTTCAAAGGATTAAAATGAGTTGTGTTGTTATGACAGGAGTTAACAGGCATTCTACATAGTATATGTAACTGCTGAGTAACCTTAAACTATTCCTCATAATTGGATCCGACAAATGTAGAATAGCTAGATGGTGTATCATATTAGCATACCTATATGTAGTATTGGCTTTAGTTTCGCTGCTGTACTTTGCACGTATCTTTGTAGTTTTCTTGCATTGTTGTTTAGTTGTTCAATATTTTACACTGAGCTGATGTTCTTCTGTTCAGTTGACAGTTGGTACGGCAGATGGGAGACGACTGGTGATAACTGTTGAAGATGATAGCAGAGATGTTGATAATGCGATTGGATGCGTCCTCGTTTCGCTCTGCAGCTTGTTTCCCACTGTACCAATGGAGTACGTCGCTATTTTTGAAGTTTTACACATAAACGTAAAAAACCGTTGAAATTTGTAAACCAGTCCAAATTTTCTGCTTATCTTCGGCATTTTTATAATGTAGATTTCCGGTTCTGCTGTCTATCATTGTTTTGCTGACTGTATATTTAGTTAGTCCGAATTACTGTAAAATTTAGAAATTAGATTTTTGTGATATTTTATTTTTCAAACACATTCATTACCACACGCAGTTTAGACTGTGTGAAATTGCACTGCAGTGAGTGATGTCGTCGTCGAGTTTAACGGCATATGTGTCTGTGACAATGCATTTGTGACTGACTGCCGTAGCTCGCTGATAGCCACTGTGGACGTGAGTCCCCCAGAACGGTTGAAAGAGGCATACAACCGGATGGAAGACGTGAAACGCCAGTCCAGCATTGCTCCGTGCGGTAACTTCAGTGCAGTCTACCGATGTATGTGTGACTACCACGGTGTCGACTTCATGCCTGATGTTGCCTGGGTCGGTTTCATGTCTTACTATTTTTAATATCTAATTTAAATTTAATTTTGTCGTTTAATTTTGTGCTTGAACAATCCTCATGGTATTCTATGCCATACTCTTGTAGGTTTCAGAGCTTTGTTGCCTTCTCGCAGTAAATCGTAAGATGAACTTCTGAAGAAAGTTACCCATTTTACTGCAGGAACACCAGAAACGTGTAAAAATTAACATACCTGTGTAGCAGCTTGGGCTGACTGGCTACAGCAGTGGATTATTGTTCACCAAACCTGAGTTTTATTCTCACATTGTCACATGTGCATTATTGATGAGAATCTCATCTGGTCAATTCCCCCCTTCCGTTCTGTCCCTTAGTCGTTGGTATATTTGAGACATCAGTTCTTGGCTGTTTTGTTTGTAGTGACTATAGTACTATGTTGACATTCGTTTATGGCAGCTGTGATGTAATGTTGGCCTGTAGGATGTTGATACGATATATTTGTCTCATGGTTCTCAAGAGATGAACCTTGGCGATTTTGATCATCTCGACGCCAAGTAAGAATTCCTCGTTTGCTCTCTTGTGGTCCATCGTAAGCTGAGTTTATTGAGTTGGTTTTTTCCCCCTGTAGTCTTTTACCGCCAGTTTTGTCCTAGCAGCATTTGGTGAAAGAGATTATGCTGATGTCTGCCAGTATCTTAACTTCAGAAGGCATTGTTGGTCTTGTTAGCAGACCACTGATGAAGAATTCATTATGATTAATTTAAATTATTAAAGTCTTATTGTGGATGTTCCCAAACTGCTGGTTGTAGCTTGGTCGTGTGTATACAATGTACAGATGTGGATTGCGGACATTAATGATTAATTAGGCGATTGATCATTAAAAAATTATCAGTTAAAATTATTTTTAAAGATTAATCAAGACTGTTGTGTTACTTACTTCAGCCATTTTTGCACCAAAATCTAAATACAAAGCCAATGCAGGCTGCTTAAAAGTGATTATTTTGGTTGAACTGTCAAAACATGTAACTCTGTTTTTAAGAAGTTTGATAAAGTCTGAAATGTATTCTTCTTTAACTAAAGTTAACTGTTGACGTATATGGTTAATTTTGAAAAAGTTAACTATTACAAAAAAGTTGATCATTACCAGCCCTAATGCAATCGCCACTGCTTTGCGGAATCCTAATGCCATTTTGGATGTGGGTTGTCTATTGTACCACATTTGTTCAGTCTTTCATTAAAATTGGTCTGGTTGCCCCAAAACTATGGGTTCTCCCGTTGATTGTAACTCGTGCCTGTTTTTCCCAAGTTTTCTGCCACGTCACCAATCTCAATGGCTGTGTAATTGCAGACAGTTTCTGTCAATAATCTCGTCGTTGGAACGTAATCCGTGGTTCACTCATTTCAGCGCCGCTCACCTCAAACTGGTGAGTTGAGTGATCTCTACGTGAGTAGATAGTTCATCACCTACTGAACACTTGATATCGTACAGTATGAGGCTTGATTCGTAACAGCGTTACTTGATAAAGGGCAATGTCACTTCCTCGGCAAAGACAAAGGATTATTTTGTCAAAGTTGTGCACTGCAGTTGCTTTAACAAATGTAACATCGTAAGTGGCTCAAAAGAGTACAGCAGTAAGTTACTAAATCATGTTTAGTTTTATGTCTGGAATATTTATTAAAAGTCGATGAGTAAACATTGGATGTGATGATGTTCGTGATGGTAGTTGCAGTAAATTCTAGTGTTATTTGCTCGTCAACAGACGACGGAGGTGACCAGTGAGCTGTTGAGAATGATCAGAGGCAACACTACCATAGAGGCACTCAACCTACGTAATACCGGTATCAAAGGGTAATTAAATGTTCACTGAATTCAGTTACATATTCTTTAGTTGGGTTGCAGTATTCAAATTTGGACACAAAGTTATTCGTATACATTATTGTGTAGTGAATGTTTGTGTAATTGTTGCTCACTTTGCCAGCATGTGTTTTCAGCCGGTTATCACAGCCTCTACAGCAGGACATGCAGTTGTACATGCCAATGGCCAAAGTAACGGGGATCGATGATATATATGATCACACACAGTTCCACAACTCCTTGGAAATTTGGACGAAACTTGAAATTTAGAACAACCTTCTCAGATGCCACCCACCATGTATGCCAAGTCCAATTTACATTTGTGGTTGGGGCGAATAGTCAGTTTGCCATTGTTATTCTGTGTGTCTTTGTTCCTTTGTATTCTGCAGCTCACCCCCAGCTTGCTGTTTGAATTATATCAGTTTGTCAGAGTCATGGGGTTCGTTAACATTCATTTTGACGTGCTGTATGTTGTCAGGGAGTTCATGCAGCGGTTATCGGCGTCACTTCAGGCGAATACTTCGTTGCCGCTGACTACGATCGACCTTTCTGAGAATGCTATAGACGAACGCGGTGAGTGTGAAATGCTAGTTCACTGTCAGACTTGACCAGTGACTATTGATGGCATTGTTTAATGCCGCATAGAGATGACGACTAAGTGTCACATAGGGTGTGGATGTTTAATGGACTGAGCAGCAGCTTGTAAATCAGAAATGAGGTGTTTATCAAGAACTAAAGTAATTTCATTCATTGTAATGGAATTAAAGGTCATCGGCTGTCTCAGAAACGGTACAGCACAGACACGTGAATACAGTGGACAACTGTTTTTGAAATTGTATTTCTCGTATCAGCACCATTTTTAATAACTATGAGTGACCGTGATAGGTCATTCCATGACCTTGATAGGTCATTCCAGCTACTGGAAGCTTTTAGTTATCTTTGCATTTGTTGCCTGCTAATCTTCAGTACAAAGATTGTATGCATCTTCTTGTGTTTAGTGTTGTATTAAAGTTGAGATATTGTTTTAAGGTCAGTTGACATTATATTTTTCTGTAAATTTTTTGCATTGATGTGTATGCTAACAATGCATAAACAAACATACGTATCTCCGTATACAGACAAGCTGTGCTATGTACTGACAACTATAGGCTACATTGTGATGCAGAATCCACAGTTGCACGACCTTTGTATGATTTGTTTGTAATAGCTGAGCCTCTTGTTGGGACTGTCAGCTACTGCAGGTAACTGAAATGTGATTGTGTGATCCAGGTATGATTCACCTGTGCACGGCAATGACCAAGTTCTCTTGTGGTGTGGTCGAGTTGAATCTCTCACACACTGGATTGGGAGCTCGTGGTGTGAGCCATTTAGCAAAGACCCTCCAGTCTATGCCGAGCACCTTTTCCACCCTTCGACAACTAGATCTCTCATTCAACTCTGTGAAAGGCGAAGAGATTGGAGTTAGTACTTTGAGCATTGCTGTGAATAAGAAAGAGATAATAGAATGCAGTGATATCTGTATTTTTTGTAGCCCTCATCTAGGTTTCCTAAGACCATGCTGTGATACTGTTCACTCGTTTTAGCCTTGTTCTTAATATCATTTTCACGTAATTTCTATACTGACTTGTTACTGAGCACATTTTACTTTGTACGCTTTGGTTTTCACCTAACACATATTCAGTCTCTCGCTGTCGCTGATATTGGTAATTTAATCAGGGCTTGTATAGCCCAGTAGACTGACGCCACTAGTTGGGTCAAGCTATCCACAAAAGGACCCGTGTTATACCGTGTATGTGGCGGGAGGCAGGTAGCCCCCGTCCCAGCATACCACGAGATACCTGGCAAAATGTCGGGGATCAAAGTGTTATAAAATCTCGATAGATTTTAACTGATGTTCACTCACTAGCAGTCGTGACAATAATGCGTCAACACAGCTATGATCACCACCATTGACAGTACTACTGTGCCTCATTTCTACTAGGCTCAGTGGCATAGTGATTAATGCTCTGGCTTTCGGGCCGAGTGGTCCGGGGTTCGAGTCCTGGCCATGCCACTATTCTACTGGGTAGCAACATTGGGCAAGTTGTTTACTCACATTGCCTCCCCAGTCTTCTCAGCTCCAAGATACTGCAGGGTACAAAGGGAGTATTCGAACTGGACCGATTTCACGGCTTAACTATGATTGAGTGCGTTGGATTATGCTAAATGCGGTATAGCTAATAGCTTTAGAACGCACTATAAAATAATCTCAATTTGCATTTTTTTACTGACTGATGTGCCATTAAGAACTGTTTACATGGTCGATCGCTGTAAGCTGCCCAGCTGGCAGCCTAGTGCAGTGTACTGAATGTGTCACAGTTTGGTGTTTTATGGTTTTGTCTGTTGTTGATATGTCATTGTAGCTGCTCAGTCAGTTTCTCGCTCAGTCAAATGCACTGACCAACTTGTACCTGTCGTCGATGGATCTACCTCTTGAAAACGTAAACAAATTTCAACTTTGTTGTAAAGTGTTTTAACGGCTGCCGTGCTTTTGTTAGAAGACAGATTGTAAGCTGGCTAGAGTCGATGGTGGTTTGCTTTGAGTGGCAGAGTATCAGAGCTGTGATTAAGTCATGGCAGGCAAGTTCATCACCAGGAATTCCACCACAAGCAACTTCGCTCGAGCTGCTGAAGTACTGTTTGTTCAGGCCAACTCAGCCTCATTACCTATGTGGGATGTGGCAGCTGTGGAATGCAGGCCATGTTCCTCTGCACTTTGAAGAAGCCTGCTAAGTGTTGTGGGTGGTCGTCGTTACGGCAGATTAAGATCTTGTCAGTGCAGTTCTAGTCTAGTTCATGCGGTGGTCAGTAGATGGCGTTGGTTGTGTTGATTGACAGCTCTTCACGGCACTGTGTCGTGGCTGCATTCAGAACCTGGCACGTCTGGATCTCTCAGGCAACTTCTATAAGAAATCATTGCCGAAAGAGTTCACCGTTCCTGTAGCGTGGAAAGAGTTCTTTTCGTTGAGCTGTTCACTTCAGTCTGTCGACCTTTCCAACACTCGCCTGCCTCCCGCTGCAGTCAAGTAATCACTGTTACTTGCAATTTTACTGTGTTAACCCTTTGACGCCCACTGTTGCCGTATGGGTACAGCTATAAAGCATCCTGTGCCAGACCAGGTTAAGCCATCATTTGTAATTTTTGCCATTCGGGCACTCTGGCTCTTGGGACTGAGCGTCAGAGTGCCCGGATGTCAAAAATTACAAATGACGGCTTTACCTGGTCTGGCATAGGTTGCTTTATAGCTGTACCCATATGGCAACAGTGGGCGTCAAAGGGTGAAAGTGTGGTGTATGCTGTAAGTGGTATAGTTAGTTATTTCAGTTATGGCTGCAGATGAAAGAATATATCTGGCAAAAAATTGCCAGATATGCTTTCCTTAATAAACTCAAAAATGTAGTTGAAAGGAATTACTGTAGTTTCAGTGGCAGCTCGTTGATGTGAGCTTGTGATTGGGTCGTCAGGAGTGTGTTGCTTGGCATTACGTCAAAGCCGGTGCCCAAGGACGTGGAGTTAAATCTGAGTGGAAACGGTCTCGGTACGGGAAGCAACCAAGTGCTCGAAGACTGCCTGCCGACAGTGGCCAATGTATCGACGTTGGACCTCAGTGACAACGGTCAGTGAATTTGTACATCGGATTGGTAATTACTTCAGTGGTACAAAAGTGTCAACAGCATAGGGCAGTTTGCTTGTGCACTGCTGCAAGCGGGTCTGAGTTCGCGTTGCCGTAACTCTCATGGAGAGCCAGTTACTAGCCAATCAACATAACAATCTTGTGTTTCCAAGACAAGCTCAGTTTGCTAGTGTGACATCGTTCACACTCTTTAATTAGATTTCCTTGTGTGTGTTAGATTTATTTGCTTATGTTTCTATTGTCTCGTGTTATATGTGCATGCATGTTGTATTATTGTAACATGGTGAGGTGAGCCTGCTGAGATTGAGAGCTAGCTGGATGACTACATTGACTAGCCACCTTCTGTTAATGCTTAGTCAGTGTTAGACCTGTACATTTATCATATTTGAAATGACCTATAACATATTCATCTACTCATCTCAACTCACTTTTTATAATCCAGTGTTCAGATGTAGACACTTGCGTCTAACTTCCTGCTAAGTTTTCTTAGATCTGCCTTGAGACAGCTGGATAGGACTCCTACTGCTCACCGATCTCCTGAACGCAGCTGATGATGAAACGTTGCTTTAGGTTTTGACGTGTCGCTGGCCAGCGTTATTGGCAAACTGAGTCAGAACCGAACAATTCGCAAACTGTGCATTGGCCGTAATCTCGCCAGCATCAGACAGAGGTGTTTCATCACGATGTTATTTTTGTATACATTCTAATAGTTCTTAATTAATTGTCGTACTAATCAGTAAGTTTAGTAATTTTTACTTGGCACTGCTGTGCCATTACCAGATGTTTGTTCGTCCATCTGGGCATTTGTCTCAGACTGGTATTGTGTCTGCAAACATAGTGAGAATTTTTCTATCTCTTGTAGCCTTATCATTCTCCATTTTCTGAGAATTAAACCACATTGTGCCATTCCGATGGGGTCGCCACCAGCACAGGCCTTAAGAGCAGATGGGGCTAGAGACTTGACAGCTTACTGCTTCTCACCACACCAAGGTCAATGTGATAAACGATTGTCATGTGAGTCCTGTTGATTACTGCTTGGTCAGACCATGTTTACCGCACACAGTGCACACGACATTGTCTATTATGATACTGATAGCCATACAGTTGACTTAGTTTCTGTCGTTGCCTCTTTGAAAACAATTAGATACACATTTCAGCCTATGTCACATACCAGACTTCGTGTCTTAGCTGTTGTGTCTACCGTTGAATTTGGAACGTTGCTGTGTGCGTGTGTGTTTAAATCGGTAGGCAAGTTTCGCCAGTATTAGAAGCTATGGTGAAGCTGATTCAACATGAAGACAGCGTAAGTATCACTTCATCATAAATAGATATGTTCATGCTGTGGCAAATTAAATCGACATGCTGCAGCTCTTTACTTATGATAGATGAGCAGCAGTTTGCTAATAAAATTTCTGGCAGCCAGTTTACTTGCTACAGTTACCATGATATGTGCTGTTTGTGTTTGTAGCCACAGGGAGCTCTATGATCTGTTGTGTGGCCAGATGGCATAAGACGCCTCTAAACCACACTTTAGTCTCGTTTACTTTAACTTGTGCATATGTCAGTAGTTTTTTTTTTACATTATGTTACACAAAAATTTTTTTAACATGGCCTAAGTAAAAACTGCGAGGACCACAGAGAAAAACTAAAACAAAATAGAGCGATATGACTGTCTAAGTAGAAATGTTTTGAGTTCAGTTTTGTGGTTCGGTCGTTTAGTTTTTGTGTTGTCTTTAGTTGCAGTTATTATGTTTGTCAACATCAGTCCAGTGATCGGCCAAGAATGCCATGTGTTGATTGGCCAAGAAGATTGTCTCTAAAATGACGTCTAGTGTATGGATTGGTACGTACTCAGCCCAACGTATATGTATACGTATTGCAGCCGGTGGAGTCGTTGATGATTGACGATATGAAGCTACGTCAAGGTACAACAGTGCTCATCAATGCTCTCGGCTTGAACAACACCTTGACCCATCTTGACATCAGGTCAGTCGTATCCCATTAGTGGTCTTCTGTCTTTGTTCCTTTGGTTGCCAGCCTGGATTTGAGCAGTTGTGACACTGTTTAGCACGTAAGCCAATGTCTAAAGGCAAATCAGATATGATTCATGGTGACAGCAGTACTGGTCATTTTAGCAGGCAGATGGGCATTGTCTTCTAATTGTGGCAGATTGATGTCTGACATGTTTGGGCTGCTGAATGGGGTATGTCAGTGCATTAGAGGTTTTACAATGATGTACTGTATGAATTAGTACTTACTTACGGAACATGTGGTTTCACGTGATAGGAAGCTTGTGAAAGGTAAAGGTCTGACTGCTTGCTATAGGACGGCTTACATGAGTAGACTCCCAAACAGCAGGACAATGTTGGAAATGGCAGCTGATTGGCGTGAGCTATCAGTTCCACAGCGCATTATGCGGCTATCCATTGTCCGCGATTGCGGATAATTGGACCTGCATTGCAGCATGACAGATATACCACAACCCCAGTCAGCTGCACCAGGCCTTTACTGCGTAGCCCGTTGGTATACAGCAACCGCGGGTTTGAGATTTGAACCTGTGACCTTACAATCGCAAGTACGGCATTCTACCACATGGCTACAAGTGTGCAAGAACTGTGTTGGGAAGGTGCTGTGTGTTTGATTGATTGATTAGTTGATTGAAAGGCTGATTATTACATTATAATGGAAGACAGCTCTGCCAGTCCTCTCTGTTGTTGTTCGTCTCTTGTTCAGTCTATCTCTCAGTCTCAGTTGTTTCTATGTTTCTTCTACCAAACCCGCATGCAGTATATTACACTGAAATGTAATATTGTATTGGATCCATTTTTACCATCGAAATCTAGATTTTTTTCCCGAAAACATATTCCGATGGTTTATGGTCATTTCAGCAGCAATACTTTGCAGCGAAGTGCGAATATCAATCGGCAGGTAGTCTCAGTTGCGGGAAGCCGAGGCTTGAGTCAAAAAGGAGTACACAACATGGTCTGTGTGGCTTCATTGGCTTGCCTTAGACATTATCTGTACTAACACGTTGCCTTGTTGGGTTTTTCTATTGCACAGATGTCGTGAAAAACCCTAGCAATAGCATACACATATTGTTGACTGTTGACAGTGGTAATCTGATGGGTGACACTGGTGCACGAATGCTGTCCAAGGCTCTTCAGGTCAACAAGACGTTGAGAGTCATTCACTGGGACCACAACAATACTTTACCGAACGGCTTCCACGACATAGCAGCTGCTCTCGAGAAGTATGGAACCACCACGTCTGTACTTCAGAACTTTAAAAATAATTGTTGAGAAACTGTCAAATGTTATTTGAGTATGAATTAGTTATTGTTGATACACATGGTCAATGCTGTCCTAATACCCTCGTGCTGAGAATGTTTTTGTTTGTCACGTGTTAGCCATTGTCTTTCCTTAGAGTTCTTTGACGTTGTCCATTGTGCAACAGGAACAACTTAAAACGACCGTTTGTTTTGAGATTTGGCCAGAACTACTGTAACATTGTCAGACTAGGATGGCGGAAAAAATGAAGGTTGTAGACTGATAATGCCAATAGATAAAAAAGCTGTTGCAGCTAAGTGCGTCATTGGTGTTTTTGTATGGCACCCGGTATCAGACATGTGTTTAAGGGACGCCATCGAGAACAGTTTTCATGCCGCTAGATGGACAATTAGCTTGTTGGCTGTGGACCGTGATGTGATAGAAACTTCACATTGAAAGTGATGCCTACACCAGTGAACGACGCTGCAACTGCTCTGCGTGTCAATCAAACCAAGACTGAGCTGGCACTGAGGAAGGTACTTCAGCATCTTCTCTCATGCGTTCGATTGGTATAAGTTGTATGAGTTAAAATCTTTTCATTATTTGGAATTAGTGAGCAGGGTTCGGTTGTGCACTCAACACATTTAGAGATGGGTTCATTTCGGACATTCATTTGCATCATGTTGACAGTGTATGTACTTTCTCCGTGTTTTATACCATTCACAGAAGTGGATGAATTAATCGTAGTTAATAATCTGATGAATTACTATTCATTGCAGAGTTCTACGATATTGAATTTTAGTTCAACTTAATATTTTCTGCACGTGTGCAAAGTTTCTTGTCACTGCAGACTATGCTGTCTGGTGTCACCGCCAGTCACACCTTGATACTTCGTATCCAAACCACTAAACACAACTTTGAAATTCATCTACCTGGTGTCCCCAATATACTAGTTTTCCTACAAAAACTGAACCACATTTCAAAACTCCTGACAGGTCTGTCTTAACGGGAGTATTGAGCACGGTTTGTGTGTGTGACAAATCAGCCAGTGACGTGGTATAGCTTGGTACAGGAGTGAGATGTGGTTACAGTGAACGTTTATATCTTCACACGATTTCCATAGAGTTGGAATGGTCTTGAAAAGTTGTTTTAGCTAATGGAAGATTTTGAAGGAGTGCTGCACATGTTGCTTATCAAGATCCAATGAAAAACATTGGAAGAGTCTTATCTATTATGTCTGCTGTTTATAATAAATGATGGTTTATTTGGTGTAACAGGATCGGCTGGGTTACAGATAATATACAGTTGCCTTGAGGTGTAAACTGATTAATATAACTATGGTAGTATATATTATGTAAAGTTCTTGATTGAATAAGGACTGACTAAACCTATATGAGATCATTTGATGTCATGTAGCTTTAAATTTTAATACCCGTCTTAATCTTTTGAACAGGCAAGCATTCTCGTTACATGTCTTACATATTTCTCTGTGTAGATTTTTAGTGATGTATCGTTGTAAATCGTTTTGTGTAATTTGTGACCGTGTGTCTGCATTCCAGTCTCCGCATAGCACAGAGACATCATTTACGCTCTGCCGCTGGTCATCAGCTCGTCGTGCCGTCGTACCGTCTGAACTCGTGGCCTTCGGGCGTTCTCTGTACTCAGTACAAGACTGTGTAACTTTTTGCCTAGACTGTTGCATGACACTAGCCACAACATTCTTTGAAGACATTTTCTCTCAGAGTACTAGTGCATAGAGCCCATTAGGGGCTTTGGCGATTATGCGCTATACAAATCCATGTTTTACTTACATGCTTACTCAGTGTATGCTGGACTGTTTGTGTGAACAGATAGAGACGCTTCTGCAGCGTAATCACAGTCCGCGGAAGTTTGCGGCAGATCGTGAGTACAGGTTACAGCAGGGCTGCCTGTCAAGCTCGATGCAGGAGGTGCTGAATTATGTTGCTAGTCTGTTTAACTATTCACTGTTTTTACTTACACAAGGATCGGCTGTCCATAGTCAGTGATTTTAAGTTAGTCAGTGAAAATATATCAGTGCATGTATTACAAGGTCTTCGTGGCACGAGATAGGTGCTGGAGGAACACAGACAGTGCAATGCTATCACAGGATTTGAGAAGTTCTGGCAGGTTCTGAGAGCATGCAAAAATTTCAGAATATGTTGACACTGAATGTTCAATAGGTAACTGGCTAATCTGTGTTTACATGAACATATATGCACTTGTCTAGAGAGACTCCGCTTGGTCATTGATTCGTTGAGTACATTAAATTGCCGTTCTCCAGCGAAAGGATATTTTTGGCATCAGACATTAATTGCTGTGCGGTGTGACAAATTTCAGATTTATTCATCTAGATATTGCTTCATTTTTTTATGTTTGCTTTTATTTGTAATTGTATGTTTACTCCATGATTTCCGTTGCATCATGCGGGTGTGTGTCTGCAGCTGGATGTGCTGGTGGTGCGAGTGCAAGATACCGTGGCACAGTTGCAGAAGTTTGACGACCTAACTGCTGAAGTGAAGACGTCCATCGAGGAAGCACGAGCACTAGTCAAGGATTCCGAGTCATACAGACAGGTATTGCTCGTCGGGAAATCTAACATCGTCTTTTGAGGTTTTAACTAAATGCTTTATGATCGGTGAACGATCCCCACAGTCCTTATAACTTGTTGAGCCCAGTGTTGTGGAGTTTAATTGCATGAGAATTTCACCCTAGACCATTTCTCTTGATACCACTAAGACCTTTTGGACTGTTGGTCTGATTATGCACTGTTTGCATGGACAGCTGTCCATTTGAGGTCTAAACTGATTAAAATAACTAGTCACATAAACATGAAATGCAGTAAAACTGTTGCATTAGTTTACAGTTATGGTATTGTATATTGTCACTCACAGATACAACTTACTTAAACGCATTTTGGCCATTTTGACATTTTTATATCAATGGAATTGTCTCATTGTTCATCTAGTGATTCACTTATTCTTGGTGTATTGTAAATAAATATTTCGTTATTAAACAAAGGTTATAACTGGCTTCAGGATCGGCTTTCAGACGTAATGGATCACATGTGTTCTTGCCGACTGTCACAGGAGTGCAAAACATTCACATTGTCGTTGTCATCACCTTTCCAGTCTTTGCTAATATTTCTGTCGGCCTCATGCATTGCTTGCAGTTGCTAATGGAACTACAGAAGGTTGCATTCAAGGCAGATGATGAGGACCAGCCGGTACAAACGACATTAAGTTCCTTCGCTGCTCAGCTTGGAACCATCGTCGACAAACAGCTCAAGGTACTGCTTCCTTCAGTTTCAGTTTCAGCCTAAAGTCTGCTTTTCCGGATACGTAGTTCTCTTTAATCAAGAGTAATCAGCAGCACCATCATCAGGGTTTTTCCAGACTGCTTTACAATTGATGTCCTGGATGATTGCCGATCTTCTGACTGGAGACTTTAATAAGACTGAATTTCTTGTTATTGAATTAGCGAGTAAGCCTAGCTAACGCTAAGGTAAGCGCACGACAGCAGTGTGTGTTTGAAGGCCCCTTGCGAAGAAATCTACTGCAGATCAACACAAGGAACATGATGTTGAAAAGTACATTCAGTGGGTTACAACTCTGTCGCTGACAATACGGGTCTATCTTCTATCGTCTAGCAGTTGTTGCCTCTCAAATCTGCGAAATCACGCGAAATTCTCCGAAAATTCGAACTTACAGCACCTCAAGGTCATCCCAGGTCGTCGATCTTGGTTCCAATCGAAAGCGTCTATGCAACTTCCTATTAGTCATTAATAGTAACTTTGTACTGATCTCCTACTGTTTTCGAGATATTGCCGCATTTACCTTAAAATAGCTTGTTTTCCCCATCCCACCCTTGTTTGACGCCCCCTAGCAGAGGAACGCCCTGCGATATCAACGTAATCTATACACCACTGGAAAGTACGTTTAGTGGACTATAATTTTGTTGCACACATTATGGGTCTATCTTCATTCGTTTAGCCATTCTTGCCTCCCAATGTTGCGAAATCGCGTGAAATTCCGACAAAATTTGACCTTACAGCAGTTCAAGGTCATCCAAGGTCATTGATCTTGGTGTCAATCGAAAGCTCATATGTGACTTCCTATCACACGCTCACACGGTAGTGTGAGAGTGTTGTAAGGACGACCGTCGAAGTCAATGGGAAATGGCAAAATTTGACCCTCAGCCGACGCTAAACCCCTAAACCGATCGTCACCAAATTTGA
>Ga0056114_1000232_pt1 | contig 16805 bp, 18 predicted proteins | sample WorMetHERISLAND1_FD_77005 | JGI IMG/M metagenome (GOLD analysis project Ga0056114, IMG submission 77005) | Marine gutless worms symbiont microbial communities from Max Planck institute for Marine Microbiology, Germany - Olavius loisae HERON... ...
AAAAATTGGAGACCAGAGAAGGAGGCCCCATGACCATCTCTTTGGTTTTCTGAAAATTGACCGCCATATCATTATGTTCAGAACAACATAAGTAAGTAAATGATTAGTTACAGCTGACACTTAAAAGCAGAAATCACTGGTGAGCCCTGCAGCCTCAGTGTCGCAAGTAAATGTACCCATTATGTGATATTACAGCAGGACTTGTTGCTTAAACTGTATAAAATCCTTCATCCATTGCAGCAGAGCTGGCAGTTTTATCAAAGTCACTGAGAAGTAATGTCAGATGAGCAGCCAATCACTCAGCTCAGTTCTGCTGTGTAATTATACTTGCAGCTGCATTCTGTACCGGCTCAGTGGCATTAACGGGCTGGTACTCGGTCCGACAGGTCCGGGGTTCACATCCCACATAGTGGTTAACGGGCTGGTACTCGGTCCGAGAGGTCCGGGGTTCACATCCCACATAGTGGTTAACGGGCTGGTACTCGGTCCGAGAGGTCCGGGGTTCACATCCCAGCATGAGCAAGTTACTCGCATTGCCTCCCCAGTCTTCTCAGCTCCAAGAAACTGGGGTACAAAGGGAGTTTTTGGACTAAACCACTTTAACGGCTTAACTGACTAAGTGCATCAATAGCTAAGAACTTTAGAACGCACTATAAAATAAACTCAATCTGAATTTGAATTTTTTGGCTGCAGGCATTGAAGTCAGTTGTCCACAACCGCACACAACAGCAAGTTGTAATACTTTCACTCAGCTGAATGTTCCAATGTATTTAAGCATACTGCTGACAAATACTTTTACACGTGGATCATGCAAACAGAGAGCAGCAGATGTGGTATAGACCTGAGTCTGCAGCAGCCTAGTCAGAATGCTGAGTTTAGCTGCGAGAGTTCTGTAGTGACGGAGTCCAAGTCGACACAAATGAACCTCGATGATAACGTTCATGTCTGGCCGTGGCATCGCAAACTGACGCAGTGACATCTGCAAACAGAATAATAACAGTAACAACTCGGTCATTTTTGAACGTAATTTAGTTCTGAGAAAACAACTAAAATAATGTTGCAATAAGTTGGTGAATGAATTTTGGTGAATGTTCAGCCGTTTTTACACAATACATGAGTGTGTCAGAGAAATCGACAGAGAGACAACAGATGGAATTGCTTGCTATACTAGTGTCATGCCCCAGTACTGGGCATAGTTTTACATAAGGACATGAGATACCGGTATATCGGCTCACATTAGCTAGTTCACATAAATACAAGATTATAGAGTCACCATCATTTATAGTGTTTAAATAGAGATGACGATCGAGGCTTTATTATAACACTCAACACTTTCAACAAGTGGTGCAAACCTTGAGGTATTCGGGAATTTTCGCCGTGGCAACAGAAGCCATACCAAATGTCATGAAACAAGCATAGTTTGAGTTAGCTCGCATAAAATAGCCGTTGAACGGCACATTGCCGAGATATGTCGGACGGTAAAGCATTCGCTGAGACAACTGCTGCCTGATGTCGACCAATGGCTGACAGTGACGCATCACTTGCTCTGTTCACACAAACATCAGTATCAACTCTGTTAAATAACTTCTGATCCCAATCACAACCTTGTCACTAACAGACACAGCCTATACAAAGCCTCATCAAATGTGTAAAAATGCAAAAAATGACACATCGTGCCAACACACTGCAAATCTTTATTTGTATTCACTGCATGTGAACTGCTGTTATCATCTGGTTACCACCTAATGTTAAAACCTCCAGTGGGTACAGTAAACATTCACAGGGCTTATAATTTAATAATATCAACAAATAGATTCAACAGATGATGGTTCTATTTAACATTTCTTACTCTTATTATTATTATGCTCTGCCGACACACAGTGAGTTTGTAGTAGAGTTTAACGCCGTACAACCCGACACAATCTAGTTCATTTCAGAGATGGTCTGCACACTTGACCAATACCGACAAACAAAACAGTACAGAAAAATGCACACCTAAATACAACTCATAACAGCAAACAATGCAAAATACAGCAAAACGAAACTACCCTGGTTCAGTCGCCTCTTATGACACTCGGCCAGCAAACGAGATGGGCTTATTATACAACGCTCCCGAGCCAACACATAGTGTGACAGGAGCTTAAAATGATGATGATATTTGTCTGTCTATCGCCAACATTGCATTTGGCAGAGGACACCATTGTTAATCATAACACAACGTCTTGCTCTGGGCAGGATATAATCATCTCGATCCAATGGGGCAACACAGTTGTTATTGTAAATCAATCATATTTTTCCATTCATATAAATAAACGATAGCAGTGAAGAATGTCTACAATAATGTGTCCATTGATCTAACTCACCGTACACAATCGGTCTAATACGTCTCATTGAGTGACACAGCGTGGAGTTTGCAAACTTCACTTCTCTGTCAATGGCACTGCGTCGGTCTCTCTCCGTTATCCATGGTTCCTCAAAGTATGTGTACAATCCTTCTTCCTAGTCGTGTAATCAGGTAAACAAAACAGGCAAAATATGAACAAATAACAATGTTTATATGGTTTTAGAGAATTACAAAGAATAACATTGGCAACAGCATGACAAATTCATCACATGCACAGCAGTAGGTATGGCAGTCAAGATTTGTGTGTGTCTTCAATGACTAACGTAATAGAATTGTCGGGGCCTAAATTAACATGACATACTGAGTTACCATAACAAAAAGCAATACAAATACAGACATTGAAAGGATAGCATACTATGCATACAACAGTTTTAACAAACATTTTTATGTCTATACAGATCAGTGGTGATCCTTTAAGTTAACGACCGAATTGAAACCTTTTGAAACTGCAACATCAACTGCAGCATCCTCGTCAAGCAGACCCATCCACCCAGCCACCCAGCTGGCATTGTTAGAGCACATAGACAGCTGAATGCATACGTTGTATCCATGAGGAACAGATGTCTGTCGACCAAGAGCACGGTGACCCTCCACAGTTGACGCTGCTGGCATTGAGTGAAGAGTAGTCAGTGAATTACGACGAATGCGTTCACCTCCCACCATTTCACGCTGTCATACAAACATGTACCCAATCGACTGACTAAACGCAACAGTCAAAATTCAGCAATATGACACAATATCTGTTACCGCTGTTTCTGGAACAATTTGTCTGGAAGCCTTCCTGACATCCACAATGATTTAGCTAGACTCAATCTAGATTGGTGTCGTAAGACTCCACTTTACAGCTAAATGTATAAGTCGATGCCGATGGACTCTCTATAATGTATACAAAACTGTAGTTAAGGATACAGATGTTCTATAAACCACATTTCATTGCATACAATTAGACTCATCTGATAAAAACTGTTCACTGGCTATTTTCACAAACATTTTGACAAAAATGAAAAATTTTATTCAAGTTGTATCAGAAAAAATTGTGACTAAATGTTTGGTTTGTGTCTATTTGACAGCAGCTCAGCATAGTATTTGCCGGCAGCTACAGTGTTGCAATGATGTCATTCTCCAGTCAATTTATAATATTACATTGCATTAAAATTCATCTGTTACTAATACAACATTAACATAACGTTTATTACATCTGTCGCATGAAATGACGACACTGGCAATGCAATAACCTTGTTGAAACGTGGCTGTCCACGAATGCCATACTGGTTATCAACAGCTGAGCTGAGTAATGTCAATGCCTGACTAACGTTCTCCAGATTCTGACTAAACACTGACAGTAGACCTGTAACATTAACAGCAACAGTCACCAAGAATACAATGTTCAAACTGATAAAAATCTCAAACTAACAGTAATTTGCTGTGCTTATATGCAATCTATTACATAAAATGCACTGACGCATGCTGACTAACAAACTGAATAACAAACTAATCCAGTTTTTACCATCAATAATAAGACATTCGAATCTGTGCATACAAATGTTGCAGCAAATTCGATGACATATGCCAAAAGTGATTAAGCTGTATTTCAAGACGAACCAAAAATGTACATAACACATTAAAATATCGATTCTAAGCATCTATAACTTGATGAACAGTTTCTTAACAAAACACCAGCATACATCAGCATACAACCCCAAACTTATCACTTTATCGATCAATAAATCAAAACGAATGTTATATAGTTAGCCACTATCAAGTATTTTTGGAGTCGAGTACTCGTTCAAGTGCCTTACAAAGTACTCAAATACTTGCTTAAACCATATTAAATTCTGTAGCACAACTCGCTCATTCATTGCCGATCACATTAAAGTTAAATACAAATTAGTACGCTAATACAGACAGAAATTTAATAACACAATGCAAATCGTTATACAACGTTTTGATTGATTGATCGATAAAGTGATGAGTTTGGGGTTGTACAATTAAATAACTCTGTGGCAAGCAACTGATTGCTTATGAATTCAATGCAGTGGACTTTAATTCACTTCCTGTAGTTCTGTGTACACGTGCTCAATTAATCTTGTCATTTAACACCAAAATGCAGTTGCCAATGTTCAACGATGATTTTCAGTATTATGATGGCTGTGGTTTTGCAAGTTTCCTGTCATGATATTCTGAAAGCTGTCTACATGAATATGCAACTACAGACCAGTGTTGATCTTTTCAGCATCTGTGAACAAGCCCCATGATCCAGACTGAATCATTCCAGACAAATATCGGTTCACGACAGACAAGGAGAGGTCTTCACAGCAGTTAATCCTGACCAGATGGCGCCCCAAAACCTACATCAAAACATACATTTAACATATCATCCACAGTATAAGAGTACAAAGCTTGTACACGTGAGCATGTTAACCAAAGATTCTTAAAGATACAACAGTAATGAACAGGCCGATGCTATGGTATGACTCCTGGAATAAAGTAGATTTTGCAGTAAGTATGGGGAACGGAAAAATGGGGGAAAATCAAAAGAAAAAAAAGAAGAGGTCGGAGCGAAGAGAATAGCAAAAGGGGAGGGAAAAGTGTGTCATGACAACTTGCCATTAATCTGATGATGTAACAAGTTGTTAATTATGTACCAAACAGAAGCAAATAGATACAAAGTTGAAGCGAGAAGTTTGCACCTGTAAAAATCTGCAACTGCTCACAAGACAGGGTTCAGTCACACATTACCACTACAACTGATGCATCGTCTCTATTTCAGTATCTTCTACATATTCGCACAGAAGAATTCAAGGAAAATTTGGAAAGTTGGATTTTTACGGACAGAATGGCCTTTCTTACACCAAATCAACAGCAGTGCAAAAGCATTTAGTTTACCCGATATAAAACTCTAAAATTCCAACGAAATATAAAAAAAATGAAATACAAAAACAGAAAGAGACAAATACTTACAACTGAGAGATCAGTGACAGTCTGGCTTTTTCCAGTGCCGGCAGGACCAGAAAGTACTCCACAGTGAAATGACTTGACAGCTGACGTAAGGGCGAGAAATGCTCGCTCAGTCACTGGCATAAACACAGGCCGCTCAACACTGCCGAAGTATTCACAGTCGTATGGAAACGACTGGTTCATCTGTGACACCAGACATCGGCCAAACTGGTACCCAGTTGCCACCATTGTCTCCTCTCGTTCGCACTCAGCATGTCCTTATCAACACAGCCAAGTAACGACTACATTCGCCGAGTGACAAAGAGATTTATATTCACTGCCAGAATCTACCACAATGTATATTAAAAACACTAACATATTCACAGAAATAATAAAGAAATTTTACAACAAACCTACTTAATGCAAGACACATGAAATAACTCACTTCCAGCAGTTACACACAATTATTGACAACACAATTTACTGAACTTATTTTAATGTTGTTCAATGTGCACTACTGTTATTGGTTTTCACATTTTAATGTTACCTCACATTTCACAACACTGATGCACCATCACTGCTTGGTTACAGTGCATACCAATCTCTTACATACTGATCCAATTACAGCATCATCAGTCAATGCCAACAATTTATCAAGATGTATCCAGCCAACAAACACGCAGTAATAAGAACAGCTGAGCTGATAAACTGGACGAAACTCTACGAAGAACTGTTCAACACACATCCTTCATCAACAAATAATTTAACAAGAGAAAACAGCGATGAACTGATGATCATGCCTATGCCATTAAATAAACACTGTCGCAGCTGTAAAGCCGTGACATCTTTCTTATAATCAGATCAGGCAGAAACTCAGTCCAACATGCAAGAGCATACATACTTGAGTCAGAGGTAATGGTCTCGCCAGCTGACTCTGGTCGCGTGTGAAGAACTGTGTTGATCTCCATCCGAAACCGAAGAACACTTTGCCAGTTGAAACCCGAAGTAGACATAACTGGACTCTGCAGCAGATCTAAACACATGTGGCAACATCATTCCTCAGTGAATACTAAACAGCTGCTGTATCACACGAAAACAGTGACAATGAGAAACTGACATTTCATTTACGTGCAAATAAGAATAAAAATTATCATTCGCAAGCTGCAGAAAAATCCATGCAATTAGTCAAAGTGGTTGAAAGGCAGCTAAATTCTCACAACACTTCTTATAGTTACACTGAGTTTTATTTTGGCATCATTTCAACTGGATACATAGGGTACATTAACCCTTAGTGCCCAGTATCTGTTTCTGCAGTGTGGCTAATGGCTGCGCATAATGATCTGTGACTATAACAGCCATTATGACTTTTAATCTGTGCCACCTTTCCGCTTTAATTTCTTCAGTATTTACTTGCTTGTACTTGGTTTTATTGAAGCAAAACTGACTTTAACATGCAACCGCAAGCCAATGAAACTAAAAACTGTTATTTTATGCAACAGTACCTTACATATTTATACTGAAACGTTTCAGCCATTGTCAACTGTATTAAAGTATGTATCTATATGCATAACAGACACTTGAACTTGAAGACGAATCAGAAGCAGAAATGTCAACTCACGCTCAGTAATATCACGGTGATGTAGTGACTGAGCTATCAAGTTTCCCAGCAGACAGTGAAGCCTTGTACAAGTGTCAAAGTTTCCGCACAACGAACCAACTCTCTGCAGCACTCCTGCATACTGTTCCAGTTGTTTTGAGATCACCTCACTGCACAAAAAAGCATATTTATGTCTTATTCACCAGAACGCAAAGCTCTCGGTCTGAAAGTTAATCGATCATCAATGTCATCCAGAAAACTCGGTTAAAGTGCATACGTAGCTCACCATTCACACACTGAGCTCTACAAGAATGTAGTTTGACATAGGTTTACTGTCTGAATAACCAAACCAAACTAAAAAAAAACAGTAGAATAAAAGAAGACCACATAGGCACAGCAGTACAGTAATTTTCACAGCAATTTACCTATTTGCTTTTAGCCCTTGTTTTTCCCCATTCTCGATGGCGTCTTGTACAGATCGTTCCCAGAGAACAGCGTCAATGGTGAGTACACACTGTGATGGGAAATGTATCATCCAATGACTGGCTGACGATGATGTCTGCAGCCTTGCAACATCAGCAGCAGTTGTTGACTGTTGCCATGACAACTTATCCAGTAGCTGCATTGGCTCTTTGCAGTCTGGACAGTTTATCAGAACATCACACTGACTTTACACACTCACATCCTATAATAAACAATCACGACAACATTAATAATAACAAAGTAGCTTAAAGCATGGCTTTACGTCCAGCATCAACGATACTAAATGTAGTTGTTGAGTCACCATTTCAGAAAATTCATCTTCATTGGCAACAAGTTTAGACAATTTACTGAAAAATATTTAGTTTTGTCAAAGCTGTCATATAAGTGTTCTGCATGGAGGTGCTGCCATGTAACATTCATGTCTGGCATCTATCAGAGTCACTGGCCTCTTGTATTACATTAGCATGTGCACCCACACTGAATGACCTGTTTATGATTTTTTGTACTCAGAAACTGTATTCAACATATGAACAAATACAAACTGTAACGTGCAGGCATATGAATTTACACGTTTTTCACTAAATCAAAGCTAAAATCTCAACCACAAGGTTTCTAAATCCTGATATGAACATTAATATTGTACACATGTGGACCATTAAAAGATCTTCAGACTATGTTACATACAGGTTGCACATCACATAAATTTTGATTGTAAACAATAACATAATATGCCATATTTAGCAAGCACGAATAAGCCAAAAATGGCTAGATTAGTCACCATGCATAACCAGAAACGTAAAATTAAAAAAAGAAATAAAAATGACTCAAATGAAACAAGAACAATCTGCTGATATAGGCAAAACAAAGAAAAAATCAAAACATGTCACGGTGGAACCTACTATCTTCAAGTCGTGCTTGGAGGCAGGCTTCTAATGCCAACTGTATGGTAGACTTCATGGACTGTTCAACAGCTGCAAGCCACTTTGTCATTCTCACCGGAGGCAAAACACGAGAGTGGAGAACCAGCTCTTCACAGAGTGGACCAATCAGACGTGCAGCTTCCCACTTGTCCACTACAGCAAACAGTTGTTCAGCTGATTCAATTCCTTTAAATGACTAAATACTCTCAGACATTTAGCCTCTAAGACATTTAGTCTGTTAATGTTGTATACAACAGAGACTTGTCAAAGAACACCAACTATCGGTATATACACTGTGACTCAGAAAAAAAGTGACTACAATAACTTGAACAAATAGTGTCCAATTACAATAATTTTTGGCACAGTCAGTAGTCAGACTACCGGTATGCATCATCAAATAATTAGTATAGTCTAGAGATTCACTGCAATAAAATCAGAATGTAAGTATATGTACCATCAGATACTAAAGACAGTAGTGTATAAAAATAAGAAGTAAATGAAAAGCTAAGAGGTGTACTATGTTTGATCGAACAACATAAGGTAAGAAGCAGCAAGCAGCTTAATATGTGTAAACAAATTCAGACGAATGACAAAAAATCATACAGTTTACTGCTGAAGTGCAGCAAGTAACAACGGTCTGCGGATGAGAGTTTGGCAGCTCAAAAACGATGTCAGTGATGCCGGGAAAACACCGACGAGTCAGCAGCAGCAACTGACGAGGATTCTGAGGTGATGCTAAAGCTTCGATCAGATCCTCATCACTGATGAAATACAGACGTGGGAACTGGCTTCGATAAACCTCAAGCAATGATGCAACCGACTGCAGCAACTCAGCCTACAAGAGCATCGCAACGGCATCATCTTGTACCAGTTTATCAATAAGTATATGTGACAGCCAATGTCTTTTCTAAACATTTAATACACACATGCTGATAACGAAAACAACGTCCACTCAGCTAATAATAATCAGTAATAAGTCTAACTTTATGAACCAGCTCAAATCTTTCTATTTCTCATCCTACGATCACAGCGAGCACGTTCGAGATTTTTACAGTCAACGTGCTATATAAATTTCCCACTTACTTACAATTATCGTTATGATTAATGTACAATAATACTGTGGTATGTTGCTGAATATAAATCTGCCAGCAGACAGCAAAAAATCAACTAAATCAGTTAGTTGATTGCTGAGTCTGGCAACACATCAGTGAAAGTGAAGTTGCTAGCCATTGTATGGTTCAATGAGGTCAGGAGCAATCGTAGCCGAGATCCCTGATGAAATCGACGACCTTTCTCAGTGCGGTTCTTAGACAGTATAGACAACACCTTTGGATCAGCAGCAACAGCATTCATGAAGTCCTATTCACACAACATTGACACACGTATCCATTGATTTACTGCATATATATTTCAGGTGAAAATATATGTGTGGCCAGAGTTCTTCATGATGTGCACCAGGGATATTACATCCTCAGACAATGGCTCCATTTCCCGGCAGTACAAGTTGGACTGGATTGAGTAGTGTTTTATGTCCCCGCCAACACAGTATAGGTTATATGGAGACGGTTTTTATAGGTCAAAAGACCCAACCAACAGTATCAAAGTACTGAAAGAACAAATAGTACACAGACAAATCAAACATACAATAAGCAGACAAGAACACAAAACACAGCAAGTCCCCTAGTCTACACTAATATGGGGTGACTAGGGGACAGCTCCCACAGAGGGCAGGGTTGCCAGGCCTGAATGGCAGTACGGCTGCCACCGCGGTACCCCCGCCAGGCAGTACAAACCATCAAAATCAATATTCATATGCAATAAACATCATTAAAATGTGACAGTTAACTGTGCAAATGATAAATCAATTTTAGTACATTTTATGCACTTCACTACGTACAGTTTAATACGTTTAACAAAAAATGTGTAAGACGTTGCCACTGTTCTAAGGTCTGGAGTGACAAGCTGGGAACTTGATCAGCAGCAGCATCACAATTTCGACAAGATGCCCTTCCTCATGCCTTCAATGATGCACAGATGTTGTCACAGGAAATGAACCAAAGTCGCCCAGGCAAGGCATAAGTCCATTTCTTCATCATCGACTTGCTAGTAAAACTGAGAAAACCATTGCAGAAGTGTTATATTACATAGAAGATCATTCATTCCTCGCTATCTTTTTCATTCAGTCTATTAGGTCTTAATTAATATGCCTATTTGTTTCATCATATAGTTGTATGTGTTTTTTCACGCTTTTGTTTTTTTCTGTATTATATTGTTCTTTTTTTCTTTTTACTCATTTGCTTTTTCATGATTTTATCAATTGTATAACATGTACGTTTGTTACGTGTTAATAAACGACATACATATGTATGTCATGTGTACCAACACAAGTACATTACTCAAAGTAACAAGAATTGCTGCTCTACTAAGAACTGTTCAACACACATCGTTCATCACTCTATCACCTCTGAAGTGTTGAGATTCTGCCAGCATAACTGTTTCATGACTGTAAAAACTGGCTCAAGAAATTTCATTGTAAGACAACTCTGTAAAGACATATGTCCACTAACAGTGCTCTTCTATTTTTATTTTACACATTTCACTGCTGCGTTCTTGTCAACTGCTCAATAATTAATTAAGTAAGTAAGCAAGGACACTTCTACAGGACAATAAGATCAAGAAGCAATGATGATGACAATGACGGCTATAATTGTAGCGCAAGCAGTGCATTGGTAGCATACACTGATTCAAACAAACTGCAAATTCACATAAATTCTCACCGAAAACTTATCATGCACTGCCAGAAACTCTTCAGACTGATTCTGCAGTTTCCGACCGATACTGGTATCATCAAACAATCGGACGAGGAACTTCCACTGCAAAACACAACGAACAACTGCCACATCTGAAGAATTTTCACTGCTGCACATGCAACTATTGAACTATAAGGCTTAGCCACAATAACCAGCAAAACTGACATGTGTAGCTCCTAATTTGCATGTCTGTTTAAAGTACAGCAGAGAATTAGTGCCAGAAATTTGGAAGATAAAACATTTTTCAAGCTCTGGATGTGTGAGCAAAGTAACTGATACATCTAACAACAGTTTACAAATAAAGTTGCTTGCCACAGCGAAAGAATCAAATATGATTAGCAAACCATCACCTAAATATCATTTTAAGTCAGTATAAACCAAATTACCAAGTTTTCTATAATCTGCATACATTATTAGTGCAAATACAAACACAATAATTAGTGATCCTTTATTGGCAAGGCTTTGTCTCACAATAAAGGTCACCTTAGAAACGATCATACTGCTGCACTTAACTAATGATACGTTGAATACTGTCAGAAATCAGACAAATTATAGCAAATCAGTTAAATGGAACATGCCTTGTTCTGACAGGACAGCCAGAGCTCAAGAAGTTCTTCAACTTCTTCAAGAGCAGTTTCCAAGGTTTGAGCACAAGATCTCAACTCAGTGAGATGTGGAGACGACATAACAGTCTGCAGAGATAGCCTGCTGTCCTGCACCAATACAATAATCACTGCTATAACTCAATCAACATATGGCACTGAATTAATTCCCATTATATTCACAATTACTTATGGAATACAATAACACTGAAAATTTCCCAACAGAAACATGAGATTATATGGAAATTCAGACAAAGGCCAAACTTATCTTTTCCAAACAAATGATGAAGCATAAATAATGATCAAATGTAATATAAATACAGCAGCAAAGAGCATTGCAAAAGTTGTTTCAGCTGAATGTATGCAAAATCAGTGCACACACATTACAGTACATTTTATCTCAGTAGTACTGGCTATCAGAAATCATACACTCTGAACTCTGCAGCTGCTTACCTCAAGCTCACATTTCAGCCTCGGCACGTCAGTTAAAACATACAAGTCATCATGTCCGAGGTTCAATGATCTTGTTGCTACTCTACTCTGCTGCACCGCTGCCTGTGATGTCCTGCTATTAGCTGCTACTGCGCCTAGAAACAGTGCAATTGACACATACACTTTGTACACAATGATGTTCACGCACACAACAGATAAGCTTCACAAGCTTCTGTGAAAATAAATGAAACAACAAAATACTGCAATAACAGCTAACAAACAAAGGTAAACACTGCCAGCAGTGTGGAGAGTTCAGTGACTGTGACCACTGCAACAGACGTATGATATCAGTAAACTAACAATACTGGTGGAGAATAATATAAAAATGACTGTAATAACCGAGAAACAAAGAATTATTAGTCCAACACAACATTTTATTCTGACCAGGCTTCTGTGTGCTTTCTAGCAGATGTTTCTCAAGCTTGAATTCTCGCTCCATCCAAAATGATCGTATTTTGTTGAATTGACGTTCAACCCCGTAAGCTTCAATGGCAGATGAGAGAATGCTGTCAATGAGTTGAGTGTAAACAGTAAGATGAAGGTTCACTAGTTCCCCAACTTTATACTGCTTCAGGGAATCATATTCCTGGCTGACACTGTGAAAGATCTGCCTCCAGTGCCATACCTGCAAACAACAAAAACAATGGATTCCGTTACAAAACACAATTGGAAATGACCAATACACTGGAAATCATCCGCCATTGACTGCTAAACCTAACTGAAGAAGTATATCCTACCTCAACTCTGTAATACCCATTCAGAGATAATATCATTCAGACACGTGAGTTTTCATTGTACTTACTTAGTACTTACTACTGAGCAACAAGAGCATCACAAACAGCAGTTTAGTTTTTAAAAAATTAGACATGGACTAGTTTGATAATCATTAGAAAGAACTCCACTGAAAATTATCTGTTCACCGCATAGTACATGATAAACAGCTTTACCGTGAGTGCTTTGTGAGAAAGTTTCAGTAACACTGGAAGATGCTGGTAGAATTCTGTGATCAAACTGCTCCATGCACTGAGCACCTGGTCGTTGTCTGACACATGACATCTCAAACGTTCCACTGCCACAATCCATTCCTGCACCTTGACCATCGCCTTCTTCACATTGAACTGCAATCACAGTTATAAACTTACGTCAGGCTTCATGAATATGCATTTCAACTCGCTTCAGCAACAACACATTAGTTCTCAGATGTGGCAAAGATAGTCACAGCAAAGAAACATTAATAACAAAATGACGACAGGCTGACAGAAATATGTTATACATGAGCGAAATGGGGCCCTATAAACCAAATAACAGTCTTTCAAAACCATCTAAACTGTTACTCATCAATTAGGTTACTAAACTGAGAGTAGTGTACATTTTCAGTAGCTAATAATGCCTCGTGATGAAGTCTTACAGTCAAAGATTTCAAGAACCCAAAACTTGAAAACTTACGTGCATGTAACATATACAGGAAATGGCAATTTTTAGATAATTGCAGAAATTAAAAGTATTTTTCCGGCAATGTATGCACTATAACTGAAATTTTCACATACAGACAGATGCAAGCAGATTACACTAAGACAAAGCAATGGTGACTGCAATCAAGTCATCACAGCAATGAACAGAAACTCAACATCAACCTTCTTGAAAAGCATCTCTTTCCATTCACGTATCGTCAGTGTAGACACATCAAAGTACTGCCACAGCTCCTGCCGCAGGTCCATCTCATCTCTCATTCTGACGAGGAACTGGACATCACAAGGCTCGTCAGTAATTGCAGCTTTCCACTCACTCACTGTTCTCAGCTGCTCCTCAACGTCGTAGAATGCATCCCGCAGCTGAACACAAACACAATGCTATATACAACCGAAAAACTAATATCACGTACTGCCCAATTAATCTCAGAAAATGAAAACATAAAAAGGACCGTTACGTATCATGTGACAGACATGGAATAAAAAGTACCTGGAAGGAAACCACGTTGTTCACTAAAAATCAAAGAAGATATGAAAACATGCACAAAACAATTACAAAAAAGTAAAAAAACAGCATGAAAAATCCTATCAGCAATGCGCCAATTACATCAAATTACTGATATGAAAATATTCCACTGCTTTGACAAAACTAAAATAACACAAAACTCTTGAATTGTACAACAGTCATGCAATTCCTACTCTTGTCATCTCAATCAGAAGGGTTGTTGGCTTTTGATCGGCATCAAGAAATCGTCCCGTTGTGGCTTGCTGACATATTTCTGTTGCCGTTTTCGTCAGCTCCTGTGATAATACACAAACGTGGAACATGCAATTCAAGGCTCACAAGAAATACAAATATGACAGAAATGAATGACACAGACTTTAGGAGACCACACAAATGAAGGAGTTTGTCTCAACCTGAAGCTGGCCGTCAAATGTCTCTATCATGACAGGTGTCTGTAGAGTGACATGTTCCACAGCATCGTCAACTTGTACCACAAACTCCTCCCACAATGACGTCAGCTTCCTCACTAGGTTCACACCTTCACGTGTGAAACGACTGGCAGAGTGCACAACCTGACAACATATCAGCAAACACATCTCTCAGCAAACATGCAGCTATCACTGCTTCACAGTGCTCTCTCTGCTCCAGATTGACGAGGTCAGTCTTGACAAAGTACCCACTACTCTACAGCATACATTAATGTGTGAGGTTGCCACAATGCCGCTGAACAGATGAAGGCTTTCTAGTTCTAACATATACTCCTAAACTTCTGGTTGGACTCAATACGGGGTGAGTGAGTGAGTGAGCAGATTTTTAACGGCACATCAGCACAATTAGGCTATACAGTGCCATTCACGTCAGTACACACTGGAAAATACGTGACAGAAGACAAATTTAAAACAGACATTACAAAAACTGAAGACAACCCAGAAAAAGCAAACAAAACAAAACACAGCAAAACAAAACTAGCCTGGTTTAGTTGCTTCTCACGACACTCGGCCAGGAAACAAGGTGGGCTTATTCTACAATGCTCCTGGTCCACACGGAGTGTTGGACTCAATACAGCAAGAGTACACAGTCAGTAAAAACTTGCACTCAGTGGCAACAATCTCTTTGTATGACAGAAATCATTTTATATACCCAGTAGATATTATTGGAAAGCAATTAAACTGTACTTTACATACAATTGCCTTCTGCGTCACTCTGTTACTAGAGATACTTGCTCATTCACATCTGTGTAAAAAGGCATGATTTTAATTAAACACATTTTTGTTTATGCTTGTTATTTAACCTGTTCATAATAAAATCACTAAGTTAATGAGTTCAAATAAACCAACAAGTCCATCTATTGCATGTGTGGCTGTAGCCATATTTGTCTACATTCACTCTACACTCTATGTGAAACAGACCAAGGAGCAGGTTAAATGGTTTGTCAAACGTAAGCAAGAACATGTTTGTGGTCGACTCTACTAGGTGAATTACCGCCCAGTGCTGATGATCTAGTAGGCCCAGTGCACATCCCCAAATTAATATAAGAAGTTGCAAGTTCTAAGTGTTAGCTGTGCTAAGAGAATAGTGTCCCAAAATTACCCATAAGGTTAAATACTTCCACTAACCCTCAAACCAAACTAACCAACTTAGGCTGTGAGTCCGCCTGTAGGCTACTACTGACTACACACACCATAGCCATTTATTATTATTACTCAGCCAGAAGGTTGATATTCATTTTACTGTCCCACAGAGGATAGACGGCTGAGTCGACCTAGGTGGCTGGCTATATACCAAGATTGTTTAACCAGCAGACGGTCATCCATCCAAGTACTAATCGGGCCCACATACTGAAACTACGTTGATCGAGACTGACGTGTTACTGCTAAGCCACTGAGTCTTGATCGAACAGCTGTTGACCGTGAACAGCTAAGAAAACCAAAATATTTGACCAACATGAACCTGTTTGTTAATTAAAATCACAACTTAAATGAACATTTTAGGATCTCCCGACGACACGTCAATAGTGAGCGTACAGTGAGTGTTACAGACGTACTAGAGTACTGGACACTCAACACTCATACTCACCTCAAACAATGATTTGATGTATTCAAGTCGCTGCTTGTAAGTGCTAATGTTCTTACGACATGACTGTGCATCGTGTGCCAACATCGCAAACTCCTTGATATCGTCTCCTCTTGTCTTCATTGCCTGTGTCGCAACACACAATCTTTCACTATCACTCTCACATCACCAACCAATTTCTCATCCAGGGGCGGCGCCACGCATTCCATAATGGGGGTACAAAATAGTGAATTCGCAAGCAAAGCGAGCGAAAATATTTTTTTGTCCCCCCAATTCGTATAAGTTGGGGGTACACGATGCTTATAATGCAAGTGTAAATCGTAAATTTAAATGTCTGAAATATCAGTCTGCAATATTTGGTTACAGAGAACGCGACGCACCATCTATTGAAGAGATTTTTGCCATGCCAGACGATCAGTTATTTTCGAAGAAAAATAGCAACAGTCTGCACATTCTACAACAATTCATGCCTGATCGTCCAAGTTTAAATTACTCCCCCCGGGCGAGACCTCA